>ENA-UOOK01005753-UOOK01005753.1-fermentation-metagenome-genome-assembly--contig:-NODE-5753-length-12302-cov-5.936311_pt1 | contig 12302 bp, 7 predicted proteins | sample MGYA00245777_ERZ724023 | MGnify/ENA primary metagenome ERZ724023 (study PRJEB28704, sample SAMN03018312) | fermentation metagenome | biome: anthropogenic terrestrial biome; feature: soil; material... | reverse complement strand
CATGTGCCAAAGCTCCGAATATATACTGTCCGATTGCATTTGCACAGAGATTTGCAGTATATTCAGCTGCGCAGCGATTGCTGAATTCAGGATTGTCGGTAACAACGGCACCTATTCTTAAGCCGCATGCATTCCATACCTTTGAAGTTGTTTCAATGCTTATTCTTCTTCCTTCAATACCAGGTACATCCTTGTCTGTAATTCCCCAGATACTTACTAACTCACTTCCTTCAACATAGTATAATTCACGGTAAGCTTCGTCACTTACCATCCACATATTGTATTTAACACATAATTTTGCAAGTGATTTTAGAGTTTCTTTGTCATAGAGTTGACCCGTAGGGTTGTCATAAGGTATAACAAGGAGTGCTCCCGGATTGTTAGCTTTTATTACTTCTTCTATTTTGTCAATTTCCGGAAGGCTGAATTTACCATCTTCATTTAAATGACGTTTAACCGTAACAGTCTTGCGTCCTAATCTTTCAGCAAAAGAAATATAATTAGTATATGCAGGGTCAATCATCAGCAGGGGTTTTTCATCCGTTGCTGCCGGTCCGCAAACACCTATTATCAACAATTCCATACCGGTTGAGCCGCCGTCAGTTACTATAACATTTAATTTGCTTGTGTCAAATCCTTCACATTTCAAAATGTTCTTAAATGCTTCCTGAGTTTCGTCAAATCCGCCGGTTGCCGTATATCTGATTACTCCCTTATTAAATGGACTTTCAGGTGCATTTAAGTTAAATAATCTTTTTTGCATAGCCGGGTTTGTAGGCAGTGAAACATTACCGATTCCAACATTAATAACAGCTTCAGGTTTAACTTTACGCTCTGCATACTTCATTTGTGCCAGCCTTACATCTGAAGGTACTCTCGATTCAAAATGTGCCGACATTACTGGTTTACTCATTTAAAAACCCTCCTATTTTAATAAAATAATTATGTATGTGTATTTTAATAGATTGCTGTCTTCATTATAACGAACTTTCATATTTTTGTCCATACCTTTTGTATGAGTTTCCTCAGTCTCGCTTTGCAATTTTGTTTGCTCCTTCCGTCGCACAAAATTGTCATTAGTTACATATGACCTACCGCCAACTGTTCTTCAATTTCATCGTTAAGTATGTCCGTTATAAACATATGACCGGGTGCATGTGTTATTACAATTTCAGGCTTTGCAATTTCTAAGGCAGCCTGCGGAGTAACGCCGCATGCCCAAAATACCGGAATTTCCCCTTCCTTTATTTCTACCGCATCACCGTAATCAGGTTTATTGATATCCTTGATTCCAATTTCTTCAGGATTGCCCGAATGAATGGGCGCACCGTGAACATGGGGAAATTCACCTGTTATATTATATGATTTTTGTACATCTTCCGCCTTAACAGGTCTCATGCTTACTACATAAGGTCCGTTAAAAATGCCGGCAGGCTCGCATTTAATATTTGTTTTATACATTGGAACATTACAGCCCTCAGTTATATGTCTTACATCTATTCCGCCTTTTATCAATGCTTCTTCAAAAGAAAAGCTGCATCCTATCAGAAAGCAAACAAAATCATTACGCCAATATTTCTTTGCATTATAACATTCGTCTATCTTTACTCCATTTTTATAAACAAAATATTTTGGTATGTCAGTCATGATATTTGCATTTTCAGCTATTCTTTTTGTTATGCAGCATCCCGGCTCGGTAACCTCAAGAATGGGACAAGGCTTTGGGTTATACTTAGCAAATAATTCAAAATCATCCGCATATTTTTGAGAAAGTACAACCAAGTTAGCTTGTGCATAGCCTCTGCACATGCCCGCCGTAGTAGTTGTTATAAATTCTTCTCTTATTAGTTTTCTTATTTCTTTTGGAGACATGTCGCCATAATTAATTTTAATCATTCCCTTCATCTTTGCTGTCATGTGAAGCTTTTTCTTCTTTCTCTTTCTGTCAATTTCTTTAATTTGTTAAAAATAATCAAATTTTCTTCATAGGAAATCCCGTCAACGGATAATTCCCTTTTCTTGCTGCAACCGTCCACAGCACCTGCTTTTATAATTTCCTTCATCACTTCTTCATATTTATCTTCATTCAACATGAGTGATTTGTCATTTAATATTGATAATCCCGCACATATTCCAAATGCTCCCCAATTAGACACTCCTGCCACAATAAGATTGTCGGTTTCAAACCGGGCGCAAATAATATTTCCCTTATTTACATTTTTCTTTACAATTTCCTTTATTTTTGCCATACCCAATTCATTTCCTCCATCCCCGACGGCTGATGTGGGTATATTATTTTCCTTTGCTTTAATAAAAAGAATATCCGTATTGGGGCAATAATCCGTAATGTCCTCACCATACATGGAATAGCATTTGTTGTCCATGCTTCTTCCGGGACGCTCAATTGCAATAATATGTCCGGGTTTATATTTTTTTATTATTTCTTCTGCCTGCTCATCTGCCTTATATTCATTAAAAATATATATTTCCGTGCTAAGCTGCAAGGTTTTTGCACCTGCACGAATCAAAGATTCGGAATACTTATCTGTCACAATTATTGCTTTCTTGTTTAGTTTTTGCAGTGCATATGCCAATGCCAAAGCTCCCGGAGGTCCGTCAGTTTCGCCTGTTCCGGCTGATTTTACCGGAAATCCCGTTACAATAACAATAGTGTTGCTTAAGTTCAGAGAATTTACGCAGCTCTCCATCTGTCTGTATAATTTAACTTTGCCAAGTCCTCTGTTGCATAAATTATATTGTATTATTTTTTCAATTTCATCAAATTCATTTAAATGGTTAACCTTCTTGATGTTTCTCACGCCGATGCTTTTCAATTATTAAATCCCCTTTATTAGTTGTTTACATAATTAAAAATTACGCTTTACATAATATATATTATATTACTCAATCTCTTCTATTTTTACTTCATACATCGTATCATTTATTTTAATATTATAATTTTTAAGTTTTAAGTTATTTTTATTATTAAATGATGCTTTCAATGAAACGAATTTTTCTTCTAACTGTTTATATAGCTTATGTGCTTCCGGCAGGCTTGCTTTTTCAAAAGTAATTATATCTCCGGGCTTGGTTTGCGCTATTTTAGGTAAATCAACAGTTATCACATTGCCAATCTTTGTATACCCGCCTGTGGTCTGCCTGTCAGCCATCATTATTATGGGGTTACCCTTGCTCGGTACCTGAATTGCACCCATGGCAATACCGTCAGATATAATATCCGCACCTTCCCTGTGCTTGATTGCTTTACCTTCCAACGTGTACCCCATTCTGTCACTGTTGCCGGTAACAGAATATTCATTGGAAAACAGCGTTTCTATTCCTTCATTTGTAAAAGCATTCTCTTGAGGTCCCAAAACAACTCTTAATTTTACCTTTCCGCTGTCATAGTCATAAAAGTTTTCTGCTTTTCTTTCTAAAAGGTTAAAGGTCGGCTTATCAGAGCTTACGATATTCAAAATATCTCCTGTCTTTAATGCTCTTCCCTCATATCCTCCGATTCCTGCCTTAAGAAATGTGGACTTGCTTCCCAAAACAACAGGAACATCAATACCGCCGGCAAATGCAACATAGCATCTGCAGCCTTTTTTTATTCCTTTGAAAGATAACATATCTCCCGCATTTACAGCTGTGTTTCGGTTCATGTAAACAGGCATGTCATTTATTGAAGGCACCATATCTGCACCGGTTATTGCAATTACGGTATCACTCAAAAATTCTATTACGGGTCCCATCAGCGTAATTTCAAGCAAGCCTTCATTTTCATCATTCTTAACTAAAATATTAGCCAGCCTTGCGGCAACATAATCCATTGCTCCTGAAACTGATACTCCATACTGCTGATAGCCGAATCTGCCTAAGTCCTGTACAGTAGTCATTAACCCAGGGCTTATAATTTTTATTTGTCCCATTTTAACCCCCTTTTTCGGGAAAGCTTGCATTTATGGGCATTGTTTTTGACTTCCTCTTTAATCTTCATATACTCTTCTTCATCAATACTCTTAAAAACAATATGGTTTCCTGATTTTAATAATATCGGATTTTCGCTGTCAGGGTTAAAGAGTTCAATCGGAGTGCTTCCTATCAGCTGCCACCCGCCGGGACTTTGAACCGGATATATTCCCGTTTGTTCTCCGGCTATCCCAACAGAGCCTGCAGGTATTTTGGTTCTTGGAGAATGGAGCCTTGGGGTTGCAATTCTTTTATCCATTCCGCCCAAATATGGAAACCCCGGGGTAAATCCAAGCATATATATTAAATATTCGGCTGAAGTATGTATTTTAATAACTTCTTCAACCGTCAGTTTGTTATGCATTGCCACATTCTCTATATCAGGTCCGTATTGACCGCCGTAAAGAACAGGTATTTCGATTATTTCAGGCGAATAAAGTTCGACATTTTTAATATTTTCTTCTATCCATTTTAAAATACTAATCAATTCTTCGTATTCAATTATTAAAGGATCATAATGAATCATCAGGGACCGGTAAGTCGGAACCACTTCACTTATTCCTGAAATTTCTCTGTTTTCAATTAATGCGGCAGCTACTCTGATTTTTTTGTTTATTTCTTCACTGATTTCATTTCCGAATTCGATGTTGAGGGCGCTGTCGCCGCAAATTAAATATTGTGCTTTTTCATACATAATTTATCACCCGTCACTTAATAAAGCTGCCCATGGGTTCAACCTTTATATTTTCCTTTTCCAATGCTTTTCTTATTTCTTGAACAAATAATACAGCTGAAGGATTATCACCATGAACACAGATTGTATCGGCTTGAATATTGATATCTTCCCCTGTTACAGAGGTAACTTTTCCTTCCTTGACCATTCTTATCACTCTGTTTATTGCAGTATCCCTATCATGTATTACCGCACCGTTAATATTTCTTGACACCAAGGTACCATCAGGATTATATGCCCTGTCGGCAAAAACCTCATTTGCAACCTTAAGTCCTATATCTTTTCCCGTCCTTATCATTTCGCTTTCTGCCAGACCAACTAATATTAATCCTTTGTCCACTTCATAAACAGCTTCCGCAATTGCCCTTGCCATCCGGCTATCCTTCGCCGCCATATTGTAAAAAGCACCGTGGGGCTTAACATGCTGCAGTTCAACACCATGGCTCCTTGCAAATGCCCACAATGCCCCTATTTGATATTTTATATAATTTTTTGCTTCTTCATACCCAACCTTCATTTCTCTTCTTCCAAATCCCATTAAATCCGGAAATCCCGGGTGAGCTCCTATTGAAGTATTAAGACTTTTAGCCATTAAAGCCGTTTTGTCCATCACCGTGGCATCACCTGCATGCCATCCGCAGGCAATGTTTGCGGAAGTAACGTATTTCAACACCTCTTCATCCATTCCCAACATATAATTCCCAAAACTTTCACCAATATCACTGTTTAAATCTATCTTATACATCGACGCCTCCCAAAGCGGGACAGTTGGTATGCCCTGCCGCAATGAATTCCCAATTTACACAAGGAGCAGATAAATCAGTGAACGGGACTGCGGACATATCTTAACCGTACCACAAATAATAGCCTTTTTTCTCTTATTCACATAGTATTATATAACAGTTTTAATTGAATGTACAAGGTAATATAATTAATTAAACAATCAATGCTACTTATAGTCTGTAGACTTATAGTATTCATCCGTTATAATCAAAAAGGAGGCATTAATATGGATATAATTAAGGTTTTCGCATCAAATGTAAGAAAATATAGAGTTAAAGCTAATTTGTCTCAAGAAAAATTAGCGGATGAATGCGGAATGCATCGAACATATATCAGTGCAATAGAGCGTTGTCGAAGAAGTATCTCATTAGAAAACATCCAACGAATTGCAGATGCACTTAAAATTGATACATACAAATTGTTTATTGATAATAACAGTAAAAATAATTCTGAGGAAATTTAAAGATTTAATGCAAAAATAATATGGAGTTGGAGGCATGATAATGAAATACACAATAAAAAACCAAGAAATTTTGGCTTACAATGAAAGTGAATTTGTTACATTTCCAAAATACACATCACAGCTAATTAATTGGGCAAACCAAAATGCACAGGGAACAAGAGCAAAAATTGTTGGTCAGATGTCAGATTTGTTTCCTGAATTCATGAATTCAGGAAACAAATCTGACATCTGACCAACAATTTTTGCTCTTGTTCCCTGTGCATTTTGGTTTGCCCAATTAATTAGCTGTGATGTGTATTTTGGAAATGTAACAAATTCACTTTCATTGTAAGCCAAAATTTCTTGGTTTTTTATTGTGTATTTCATTATCATGCCTCCAACTCCATATTATTTTTGCATTAAATCTTTAAATTTCCTCAGAATTATTTTTACTGTTATTATCAATAAACAATTTGTATGTATCAATTTTAAGTGCATCTGCAATTCGTTGGATGTTTTCTAATGAGATACTTCTTCGACAACGCTCTATTGCACTGATATATGTTCGATGCATTCCGCATTCATCCGCTAATTTTTCTTGAGACAAATTAGCTTTAACTCTATATTTTCTTACATTTGATGCGAAAACCTTAATTATATCCATATTAATGCCTCCTTTTTGATTATAACGGATGAATACTATAAGTCTACAGACTATAAGTAGCATTGATTGTTTAATTAATTATATTACCTTGTACATTCAATTAAAACTGTTATATAATACTATGTGAATAAGAGAAAAAAGGCTATTATTTGTGGTACGGTTAAGATATGTCCGCAGTCCCGTTCACTGATTTATCTGCTCCTTGTGTAAATTGGGAATTCATTGCGGCAGGGCATACCAACTGTCCCGCTTTGGGAGGCGTCGATGTATAAGATAGATTTAAACAGTGATATTGGTGAAAGTTTTGGGAATTATATGTTGGGAATGGATGAAGAGGTGTTGAAATACGTTACTTCCGCAAACATTGCCTGCGGATGGCATGCAGGTGATGCCACGGTGATGGACAAAACGGCTTTAATGGCTAAAAGTCTTAATACTTCAATAGGAGCTCACCCGGGATTTCCGGATTTAATGGGATTTGGAAGAAGAGAAATGAAGGTTGGGTATGAAGAAGCAAAAAATTATATAAAATATCAAATAGGGGCATTGTGGGCATTTGCAAGGAGCCATGGTGTTGAACTGCAGCATGTTAAGCCCCACGGTGCTTTTTACAATATGGCGGCGAAGGATAGCCGGATGGCAAGGGCAATTGCGGAAGCTGTTTATGAAGTGGACAAAGGATTAATATTAGTTGGTCTGGCAGAAAGCGAAATGATAAGGACGGGAAAAGATATAGGACTTAAGGTTGCAAATGAGGTTTTTGCCGACAGGGCATATAATCCTGATGGTACCTTGGTGTCAAGAAATATTAACGGTGCGGTAATACATGATAGGGATACTGCAATAAACAGAGTGATAAGAATGGTCAAGGAAGGAAAAGTTACCTCTGTAACAGGGGAAGATATCAATATTCAAGCCGATACAATCTGTGTTCATGGTGATAATCCTTCAGCTGTATTATTTGTTCAAGAAATAAGAAAAGCATTGGAAAAGGAAAATATAAAGGTTGAACCCATGGGCAGCTTTATTAAGTGACGGGTGATAAATTATGTATGAAAAAGCACAATATTTAATTTGCGGCGACAGCGCCCTCAACATCGAATTCGGAAATGAAATCAGTGAAGAAATAAACAAAAAAATCAGAGTAGCTGCCGCATTAATTGAAAACAGAGAAATTTCAGGAATAAGTGAAGTGGTTCCGACTTACCGGTCCCTGATGATTCATTATGATCCTTTAATAATTGAATACGAAGAATTGATTAGTATTTTAAAATGGATAGAAGAAAATATTAAAAATGTCGAACTTTATTCGCCTGAAATAATCGAAATACCTGTTCTTTACGGCGGTCAATACGGACCTGATATAGAGAATGTGGCAATGCATAACAAACTGACGGTTGAAGAAGTTATTAAAATACATACTTCAGCCGAATATTTAATATATATGCTTGGATTTACCCCGGGGTTTCCATATTTGGGCGGAATGGATAAAAGAATTGCAACCCCAAGGCTCCATTCTCCAAGAACCAAAATACCTGCAGGCTCTGTTGGGATAGCCGGAGAACAAACGGGAATATATCCGGTTCAAAGTCCCGGCGGGTGGCAGCTGATAGGAAGCACTCCGATTGAACTCTTTAACCCTGACAGCGAAAATCCGATATTATTAAAATCAGGAAACCATATTGTTTTTAAGAGTATTGATGAAGAAGAGTATATGAAGATTAAAGAGGAAGTCAAAAACAATGCCCATAAATGCAAGCTTTCCCGAAAAAGGGGGTTAAAATGGGACAAATAAAAATTATAAGCCCTGGGTTAATGACTACTGTACAGGACTTAGGCAGATTCGGCTATCAGCAGTATGGAGTATCAGTTTCAGGAGCAATGGATTATGTTGCCGCAAGGCTGGCTAATATTTTAGTTAAGAATGATGAAAATGAAGGCTTGCTTGAAATTACGCTGATGGGACCCGTAATAGAATTTTTGAGTGATACCGTAATTGCAATAACCGGTGCAGATATGGTGCCTTCAATAAATGACATGCCTGTTTACATGAACCGAAACACAGCTGTAAATGCGGGAGATATGTTATCTTTCAAAGGAATAAAAAAAGGCTGCAGATGCTATGTTGCATTTGCCGGCGGTATTGATGTTCCTGTTGTTTTGGGAAGCAAGTCCACATTTCTTAAGGCAGGAATCGGAGGATATGAGGGAAGAGCATTAAAGACAGGAGATATTTTGAATATCGTAAGCTCTGATAAGCCGACCTTTAACCTTTTAGAAAGAAAAGCAGAAAACTTTTATGACTATGACAGCGGAAAGGTAAAATTAAGAGTTGTTTTGGGACCTCAAGAGAATGCTTTTACAAATGAAGGAATAGAAACGCTGTTTTCCAATGAATATTCTGTTACCGGCAACAGTGACAGAATGGGGTACACGTTGGAAGGTAAAGCAATCAAGCACAGGGAAGGTGCGGATATTATATCTGACGGTATTGCCATGGGTGCAATTCAGGTACCGAGCAAGGGTAACCCCATAATAATGATGGCTGACAGGCAGACCACAGGCGGGTATACAAAGATTGGCAATGTGATAACTGTTGATTTACCTAAAATAGCGCAAACCAAGCCCGGAGATATAATTACTTTTGAAAAAGCAAGCCTGCCGGAAGCACATAAGCTATATAAACAGTTAGAAGAAAAATTCGTTTCATTGAAAGCATCATTTAATAATAAAAATAACTTAAAACTTAAAAATTATAATATTAAAATAAATGATACGATGTATGAAGTAAAAATAGAAGAGATTGAGTAATATAATATATATTATGTAAAGCGTAATTTTTAATTATGTAAACAACTAATAAAGGGGATTTAATAATTGAAAAGCATCGGCGTGAGAAACATCAAGAAGGTTAACCATTTAAATGAATTTGATGAAATTGAAAAAATAATACAATATAATTTATGCAACAGAGGACTTGGCAAAGTTAAATTATACAGACAGATGGAGAGCTGCGTAAATTCTCTGAACTTAAGCAACACTATTGTTATTGTAACGGGATTTCCGGTAAAATCAGCCGGAACAGGCGAAACTGACGGACCTCCGGGAGCTTTGGCATTGGCATATGCACTGCAAAAACTAAACAAGAAAGCAATAATTGTGACAGATAAGTATTCCGAATCTTTGATTCGTGCAGGTGCAAAAACCTTGCAGCTTAGCACGGAAATATATATTTTTAATGAATATAAGGCAGATGAGCAGGCAGAAGAAATAATAAAAAAATATAAACCCGGACATATTATTGCAATTGAGCGTCCCGGAAGAAGCATGGACAACAAATGCTATTCCATGTATGGTGAGGACATTACGGATTATTGCCCCAATACGGATATTCTTTTTATTAAAGCAAAGGAAAATAATATACCCACATCAGCCGTCGGGGATGGAGGAAATGAATTGGGTATGGCAAAAATAAAGGAAATTGTAAAGAAAAATGTAAATAAGGGAAATATTATTTGCGCCCGGTTTGAAACCGACAATCTTATTGTGGCAGGAGTGTCTAATTGGGGAGCATTTGGAATATGTGCGGGATTATCAATATTAAATGACAAATCACTCATGTTGAATGAAGATAAATATGAAGAAGTGATGAAGGAAATTATAAAAGCAGGTGCTGTGGACGGTTGCAGCAAGAAAAGGGAATTATCCGTTGACGGGATTTCCTATGAAGAAAATTTGATTATTTTTAACAAATTAAAGAAATTGACAGAAAGAGAAAGAAGAAAAAGCTTCACATGACAGCAAAGATGAAGGGAATGATTAAAATTAATTATGGCGACATGTCTCCAAAAGAAATAAGAAAACTAATAAGAGAAGAATTTATAACAACTACTACGGCGGGCATGTGCAGAGGCTATGCACAAGCTAACTTGGTTGTACTTTCTCAAAAATATGCGGATGATTTTGAATTATTTGCTAAGTATAACCCAAAGCCTTGTCCCATTCTTGAGGTTACCGAGCCGGGATGCTGCATAACAAAAAGAATAGCTGAAAATGCAAATATCATGACTGACATACCAAAATATTTTGTTTATAAAAATGGAGTAAAGATAGACGAATGTTATAATGCAAAGAAATATTGGCGTAATGATTTTGTTTGCTTTCTGATAGGATGCAGCTTTTCTTTTGAAGAAGCATTGATAAAAGGCGGAATAGATGTAAGACATATAACTGAGGGCTGTAATGTTCCAATGTATAAAACAAATATTAAATGCGAGCCTGCCGGCATTTTTAACGGACCTTATGTAGTAAGCATGAGACCTGTTAAGGCGGAAGATGTACAAAAATCATATAATATAACAGGTGAATTTCCCCATGTTCACGGTGCGCCCATTCATTCGGGCAATCCTGAAGAAATTGGAATCAAGGATATCAATAAACCTGATTACGGTGATGCGGTAGAAATAAAGGAAGGGGAAATTCCGGTATTTTGGGCATGCGGCGTTACTCCGCAGGCTGCCTTAGAAATTGCAAAGCCTGAAATTGTAATAACACATGCACCCGGTCATATGTTTATAACGGACATACTTAACGATGAAATTGAAGAACAGTTGGCGGTAGGTCATATGTAACTAATGACAATTTTGTGCGACGGAAGGAGCAAACAAAATTGCAAAGCGAGACTGAGGAAACTCATACAAAAGGTATGGACAAAAATATGAAAGTTCGTTATAATGAAGACAGCAATCTATTAAAATACACATACATAATTATTTTATTAAAATAGGAGGGTTTTTAAATGAGTAAACCAGTAATGTCGGCACATTTTGAATCGAGAGTACCTTCAGATGTAAGGCTGGCACAAATGAAGTATGCAGAGCGTAAAGTTAAACCTGAAGCTGTTATTAATGTTGGAATCGGTAATGTTTCACTGCCTACAAACCCGGCTATGCAAAAAAGATTATTTAACTTAAATGCACCTGAAAGTCCATTTAATAAGGGAGTAATCAGATATACGGCAACCGGCGGATTTGACGAAACTCAGGAAGCATTTAAGAACATTTTGAAATGTGAAGGATTTGACACAAGCAAATTAAATGTTATAGTAACTGACGGCGGCTCAACCGGTATGGAATTGTTGATAATAGGTGTTTGCGGACCGGCAGCAACGGATGAAAAACCCCTGCTGATGATTGACCCTGCATATACTAATTATATTTCTTTTGCTGAAAGATTAGGACGCAAGACTGTTACGGTTAAACGTCATTTAAATGAAGATGGTAAATTCAGCCTTCCGGAAATTGACAAAATAGAAGAAGTAATAAAAGCTAACAATCCGGGAGCACTCCTTGTTATACCTTATGACAACCCTACGGGTCAACTCTATGACAAAGAAACTCTAAAATCACTTGCAAAATTATGTGTTAAATACAATATGTGGATGGTAAGTGACGAAGCTTACCGTGAATTATACTATGTTGAAGGAAGTGAGTTAGTAAGTATCTGGGGAATTACAGACAAGGATGTACCTGGTATTGAAGGAAGAAGAATAAGCATTGAAACAACTTCAAAGGTATGGAATGCATGCGGCTTAAGAATAGGTGCCGTTGTTACCGACAATCCTGAATTCAGCAATCGCTGCGCAGCTGAATATACTGCAAATCTCTGTGCAAATGCAATCGGACAGTATATATTCGGAGCTTTGGCACATG
>ENA-UOOK01005752-UOOK01005752.1-fermentation-metagenome-genome-assembly--contig:-NODE-5752-length-12303-cov-5.255389_pt1 | contig 12303 bp, 13 predicted proteins | sample MGYA00245777_ERZ724023 | MGnify/ENA primary metagenome ERZ724023 (study PRJEB28704, sample SAMN03018312) | fermentation metagenome | biome: anthropogenic terrestrial biome; feature: soil; material... | reverse complement strand
ACCGTATTGGCTGGCAACTCAAACCGTCCTCACAGAGGCTTGATAGTATACAAAGCCAAAGCAAACAGCGTTGGAGCATGGAATATAGGCTTCAGAACCTCGGGAGAAGAAATCAAAAAAGCTCTGTTAAACAACGAACTGAAAGGTTTGGTAGTAATAGGCGAGGATATAGCGGGAAACAATCCTGCTCTTAAGAAAGCAATCGAAAGCTTAAAATTCTTCGGTGTGTTTGACATAATGGAAAATGAAACTACCGCATTAGCCGAATATGTACTGCCTCTTTGCAGCATAGCGGAAAGCAGCGGTACAATAGTGAGCGCCGACGGCACCGTAAGAAATGTAATTGAGGCTATTAAGCCATTGACGGGAATGTCAAATCTCGAAATGTTCAAAAGCTTGGCACAGCAGCTGAATGCAGTATACGAGGAAGAACCTCGGGAAGCCGCGAAAGTACAGCTTTATGTACCTACCTTAAGCAGCAGGGAAAAAGAATACGAAGTTTACGACACAGTCGAAAAAGCATTCTTGGCAAACCTGAAAGAAAACTGCGTGAAAGCAGTATAAGATTAAAAATTAAAAGTAGATTTGGAAAAATCCGAATCTCCTTTTAATTTTGATTTTTTAAACCCAAAATGGAGTGTACCATATTTCGTGTAAATGGATTTTTCACACTTTCTCTCTTTTTTTGAATGGTCCATGAAAATGCGAAAAGTACATACTAATCAGATAGAAATCACACTTTGTTAGAACAGGGCACCAATTTATATCTCGAAAACTATTTACCCCTTCATACACAACTTGAACTGCTATTAAGAATATAAAAAAATATACAAGTCCTAACAAATAATCATTCCTTTCCTTTTTGGTCATTTTCATTTACCCCTGCAATGTAAATTTTAAAAACATTGTAACATAAACACTAAACAATGAAACACCATTCCCATTTTATTCTATCTAATGGGGTGAAAACTCTAACCATCTTCTTAAGTATATAAGCATGACTTGTAATTTATTACACCATATTGCATTCCCCCCTACCCATATTATACATATATCATTTTAAATAAAGCAATGATATTGCATTATTGTTACTTTTGACTTTATCGATATCAAAATTAATTATTGCTAAATGATATAGTGATAGACAGCCACCTTTTATTTTAATAAGTATCTGTGATTGAATGAACTGACTGGGATTCTACAAGTTTTCCTGAACTATCGTAAACTTTAGCAGTTACATAAACCCTGTATGTGCCTCTTGAAACTGCCCTATATCGGTAGTCGGCGCATTTTTGTAAACCTGTTGAGGTCCATGTAGCTATCGTATCCCAGCTTTTATCAGAATTTAGTTTTTTTAATTCAATAATTAATTCGCATGTACCGTCAGTTAGTCCGTGTGACATTATTCCTTCGCATGTAGCAACTCCAATACTATTAATTTCAAGGGCAGCTCCAAAGTTAGAAATGTGCATGTAAGCCGGTCTAATGATAGATGTTGGCATGTCCCCGCTCATCGCTAATGATTGAGTTCCGAATGATAAAATGATTGCTGAAACTATAATAAGTACAAGTACTTTCTTCATGTTAATCTCCTTTTAAAAATCGTATTTATATATAAGACAATTTAAAAGAAGGGATTGTAACATTATTTTATAGATTCAGCTATTTTAATTAATGTTTCATTACTTAAGGCATTGTCATTGCTGTTGATAATGATTGAATTTCCGTGGAATTCAAAAATTGTTATATTTGTTGTGTCTTTTCTATATATGTAGCTATCCTTATTGTTAATATGGACATTGTATTTTTCGTATTCCTCCGAATCTACATTAAAAGAAGATTTGTTGTCGTATAGCGTAATGTCAATCATGTTGTTTTCTTTATTATTGAAAATTAGAGAGTAAAAGCTGGGTGTTTTAATCTCATCAATTTTTGTATATCCTTCAGGTATATAATTTACTTTAAATTCCCTAAAAATATCATCTTCTTTAGGTTTAAATGATGAGTGTGTATCAAAAATTTCAATATACAGATTTAATACTTTTTCTCTAAATGCATCGACCGTTGTAAAAGAAACGATGAATCCACTAATCATTACTAATACAATTATTGCGACTCTAAACAGTTGCTTTTTGATTTTTATTTGCTTGGCATTTTTCTTGCTAAGTTTCTCGTTGATCATAGAGTGTATTTTTTTGTCAAGTTCATCTTGGCTGGGGTTTACAATGGTTGTGTCATTTTCAAGCAAGTCAAATAGTTCGTTATCTTTTTCAACAAGCGATAAAGCGGCTTTTTTTATAAGGAAATCTTCATTAAAATTATCATTATTTGTATTCTTCATTTTTATTTTTTCCGCCTTTCATTCTTTGTTTTAACATTTCTACAGCCCTTTGTTTGTAAACTCTAATACTATTAACATTTATATTTAAGGATATAGCTATTTCCTCATAAGTTAGCTCGTCATACACATATCTATATATCAGAATAGATCTGTATGGTTCTGGCATATGGTTTAGTGTTTCTTCTACTTCTGAAATACCTATTTTATCAGTGAAGTCATCGTCTGTGTTGTTGTAGCTGTATTCTGAAATAGTATCAAAGTCAATCTCTTTTTTTTCCTTCTTAATATAATTATAGTAGGTATTTTTAACCATGCTCAAGAGATAAGATTTAATTTTATATCTACGGACTTTTCTAATTATAGCCATGTTTTCTATTATTTTTAGAAATGTTGTGGCTACCAAATCGTTTGCAATTTCATTGTTCTTTGACAGTGTGTATGCGTATTTCCATAAGGGCTTACTGTATTTTTCATACAAAGCGATCACGTACTCATTATCGTCAAAAGTGAATTTATCGGTATCCTGTAAAGTAAATAAAATAAACATTAAAATCCCCCTTTTTATACAAGTAATACTATTATACCAAATTTTCATTGTTTATTTAATAATAATTATTAATTATTTAAAAAAATGTTACATTGTCATGTTTTAAATTGTCTATATAGTAAAGGGGATGTGTTTGGCTTCGTTTCAATGTGTTATAATTATTGAACAAGGCATTCAAGGGGTCTTGGTTTATGCCTAATTTTACAGTTATTAAAATGGGAGGATTGAAATGAGTGATGTAAAGTACGGATTTCTATTTCCAGGACTAACAATGTACGATTATAAGAGCATTGAAGATTATTTATCTGCGATGGCAGCTAAAGGGTGGAAAATTGAAAAGGCAGGTCCGGGTTTATGGAAATTCAAGAGAACAGAGCCATCAAATAAAAAATTTTTTGTTCACTTTGCCAGTAGTGTTTCAGAATTGGAGCCAGTTTCTGCAGAAGGGCAAAGAACACTTAAGGAAACCTGTGTCGAAGGTGGTTGGAAAAAAGAGTTTCAATGGGAACAAATGCAAGTATTTTGTGCTGAACAAGAAGTAAAACCCTTAGAAATTGATGAGATAATTAGGTTGGAAAACACACACCAAAAAATGAAAAAAACTTTTATTCTAGATGGGATTAAAATCTTCTTTATGATGATGATTCTCGCATTCTCTAATGGCAGGAATCTCTTCATAAACTTTTCTTATGTCAATGAAAAAAATTTTTTATTTTTCTTGGTTTGCCTATATGGAGCTTTTATAGCAGGGGCTATTCTGTTAGGATATTTGTTTTGGTTTAAATTGTCGAAGAAAAAAATAATTGAAGGTGGTGCATGTGTAAGTACCAAATGGTATCGCGTGTTTTTAATCGTATTATTAATTGGATTTGTGGCAGCATCTATTGGAGTCCTTGTATATATATAATATAAGCATCTTTAAAATGTAATAGAGGCTATTATAAAATGGAGGAGGGAAAACGAGGTTTAAGATAAAAGCCGTAAAATAAAATATATGCTAAAAAAGTGGAGGGTAAAATGAAAAAATAATAAGTTTAATATTGGTTATGACATTAATTTTAAACATAGGGGCTACTGTGTTTGCAGCTACTGACAATGATTTATCAACTATAAAATTAACAGAGAATAGCATTTTAATGAAAATAGATGATGAAGTTGGTATTTTAACAGTGGATGAAACTACTATAAGTGCTAAGTTTACAGTTGAGATAGGCGGAGAAGTTGACGGTTATTTTAATATTGACAAAGTCAACAATACTATATATTCATCATATACAGGAAAAACTATTTTGATACCCGAATTTGAAAGTAATATCGTGGTAAGGCCACAAGCTGTGGGGGATATAGTTGATACTACTGTAACTAAAATTAGTTATGCTGACATTTGTGATTTAGTTACGGAAATAACGGACAATCTTGCACTTGCTGGAGCTTTAATTACATTAGTTGCTGCGGCATTGAGTTTGACACTAGCAACTGGAGCTGGAGTTGTAGTAACGTTGATTGGTCTTATTCCAGGTGCTTGGAATGATATTCGTAATGGTATTGAAGGTGGTAGTGCAAGTCATGGTATAAAAGTTGTGGTGGATACAGTGGAAATACAGAAACATCAAGGTGGAAAAATAGTTAAAGGTTATAAGTATGAGGTATCAAGTGTGTCTCTCTATTAATAAAATAAAGTGATTTTTATTGACTGAAGTTGTGTGCGAGGGTGTATATATCAGTTAATTACAAATATTGAAAGCTCTTAATATTACCATTGGAAACAATAGCCTCTATTATAAAATATATAAGCGGAAGATTTGTTGCTGTTAAATCAGGGGGGATGGTTCTCGTCGGTACATTTATGATTACATTTTTCCGCTTTGTCGTCTGCTTCTGCCTTCCCTAAAAGATATACAAATGCTATTGCAGGTATTCTAAAAATCGGTACTTGAGTTTCGTGTTTTGTAATACCAAAATCGTCTAAACGTTTTGTCACAAGGAAGGCGTTTGTAACTTTTGGCTTTTCGTTCTTACAAAGCTCCACAATTGCGCCTAATTCGCAATTATTGTACCCAAATCTCCATTTTTACATACCATGGTTGTATACCATCATATAATAAAGGATTGATAGCAATGGTTAAAACAGGAAATATATCCGTAAAATTTCACATGAAGAAATAGAATATATTAAATGAGAAAAAAGAAAATCCTTCATCTGTCTGTGCAATGGGTTTTTAACTACTAAAAAAATTTTCCTAATTACCCGCCTTTTTCTGCTTAAAGTGCAAAAATTCTTAAAAAAAATATTTAGCATAGAGCATTCTCATTGAAATATGAAGGATTTTAAAAAATAGCTTCCTGCAAAAAAAAAATTTCTCATTACCTTCCTTTTTAGGTTTTAATTCAAACATTATAAAATGCGATACCCGGGTATCGTGAAGGGATGATATTCCATGGATTTACTCATGGATTTTGGATTCTGCCATTTAGCAAAAATGCATTGACATAAAAATCCAATTGGTATATGGTTATATTACTAATATTTGTACAAGGAGATAAAGATGCTTCAAGAAAAGCGATTTGCCGTATTAATAGATGCAGATAATGTTTCGGTAAAATATATAAAATATATATTAGATGAAATATCAAATTATGGTGTAGTTACTTATAAAAGAATATATGGGGATTGGACAAAGCCTAACACGTCATCATGGAAGGATATATTGTTAGAATACTCAGTAACTCCAATTCAGCAATACGGCTATACAGTAGGGAAAAATGCAACAGATTCAGCTATGATAATCGATGCTATGGACATACTTTATTCACGTAATGTTGAAGGCTTTTGCATAGTATCAAGCGACAGTGACTTTACAAAATTATCTTCAAGACTCAGAGAATCGGGAATGCTTGTAGTTGGAATGGGAGAAAGAAAAACTCCAAAACCGTTTATAGTATCATGCAATCAATTCAAGTATTTAGATGTTTTAGCAGAAACAGAAAAGAAAAGTATTGAAACAGAAGAAAGTAAAGATATTGAAATTGATAGTAAGGTTAGCAATACAGCTTCTGATTCAGAATTAGATACAATATCTAATCCAAAGGTTGAAAAAAGCGAAACCTTGAAAAATATGACCGACTTATCTACAATTAAATCCGCAATAATAAAAATTATGAATGAAGCAGATAATGATGACCAAACTATGCACATGGGTGAGCTCGGCAGCAAATTAGTAAAAAGATATCCTGATTTTGATGTCAGAAATTATGGGGATACAAAATTTTCTAAATTTCTAAAGAAATTCGATTTCTTGGAAATACGTACTAAGGTAGAAGATGGAGGAACCTCAATGTGGGTTTCCATAAAATCAGATGATCCTAATTCAACGGGTTCAGGCAATCCCATAGTCAGAACCACACAGACAAACACTAAAAAACGTAAAAAATATTACAGGAAAACAAAAAAGTAAGTCAAAAGACCAAAAGGGACGCCGGCACACTTCGATAGACCAACAGTGCTTAATGTATTCAATGAAATATTGTAAAGGTGGAATGAAATGAGCTTAAATTTAAGTAAACCGAAGAAGCTTAGCATAGGTGATAAGGTGGCAACTGTGAGTCTTTCCTGGGGCGGAGCAGGTGATGAAGAAATTTTATGGAGATATTATCAGGGCAAGGAGCGGCTGGAAAATTTATTCGGGTTGAAGGTTGTTGAAATGCCTAACACTCTAAAGGGATCGGAGTTCATATATAATAATCCTCAAAAGAGGGCTGAAGATTTAATGAATGCTTTTGCGGACAAATCAATAAAGGCTATATTTTCCTGCATTGGGGGAGACGAAAGTATACGTATGCTGCCATATATTGATTTTGAATTAATAAAAAATAATCCTAAGGTATTTATCGGATATTCAGATACTACCATAACTCATCTCATATGTTTGAAGTCGGGATTATCATCATTTTACGGAGCATCTGTACTGAACGAATTTGCGGAGAATGTAAATATGCATGATTACACGGTAAAATATATCAATAAAGTATTGTTCAGCAATGAAACAATCGGCAAAATTGAAAGTTCTGAATATTGGACAAGTGAGTATTTGCCGTGGATTGAAGAGAATAAGTTTACCGCCAGAAAGCTCCTGAAGAATACAGGTTATGAATTGCTTCAGGGTAAGGGTACTGTGCAGGGAAGATTGATAGGCGGTTGTATTGAAGTGTTGGAAATGGCTAAGCAAACATCCATCTGGCCTGAAGATAATTTTTGGGAGGATGCGATTATGTTTATTGAAACATCCGAGGATATGCCTGAACCTCAATACATAGAGTATTGGCTGAGAAATTATGGAGCCCAAGGAGTATTAAACAAGATAAAAGGAATCATATGGGGTAAGCCCTATAATAATAAATATTATGAAGAATATAAAGCAGTCATATACAAGGTGCTGAATGAGCTGAACCTGAGTGAACTGCCTGTGTTATACAACATGAATTTCGGTCATACGCTGCCCATGATGGTGCTTCCATACGGAGCAATGGCAGAGATAGACTGTTATGAAAAAAGTTTTTCCATACTTGAAAGCGGTGTAATTTAGTGATGATAGTCAACAACATCTACTTACATTATACGCCGTAAAAAGTGTAAGCGAACAACTAAATTTCATTGTAAAAAATGTAAATGCGGGATATACTATGTATATAGTGATTTAAATGTATAGGTAAATTAACATGAGTTGAGGAGAAAATGGAACAATATTTTACGCAAAACCCAGCAACGGAAAAGGAAATATACAAATTTGACTGGAATGTAGGTAAAGAAGTTTTTAAGTTTTATACAAGCAACAGTGTTTTTTCCAAAAAAGAAATGGATTTTGGATCCATGCTTTTAATAGAAACAATTTTAAAGGAAAATGGAGGATTTGTCGGCAGCATTTTGGATTTAGGCTGCGGGTATGGACCATTGGGAATTATTGCGGCTAAGCTTTTGAAAGATTCTTTTGTTACAATGTGCGATGTAAATGAAAGAGCGCTTGAATTATCCGGTATGAATGCAAAAGAAAATAAGGTTGATGACAGAATTAAAATTATTTCTTCTTCTGCATTTGAAAATATTAAGGATAATTATGATATTATAATGACCAATCCACCAATAAGAGCAGGCAAGGATGTTGTGTTTTCCTTTTATGAAGGAGCCTATGAGCATTTAAACAGTGGCGGAAAGCTTTATGCAGTAATTCAAAAGAAACAAGGAGCACCAAGCACCAAGGCGAAGCTTGAAAGCTTATTCGGAAACTGTGATACAGCAGATAAAAAATCAGGATATTTTGTTTTCAAAGCGATAAAAGGGTAACTATTTAGTACGGGAAGAACCGTCCCCTTTGGTCTTTTGCGGCAAAATAATTTACTTCGGCGCCTGTGAGAAAAATAATTGATAAAATATAAATCCATATAATAAATACAAATAAACCTGATAGATTTCCGTAAATTGAGTTAATGTAAACAACTCTTGAGCTTACATAGTGCGAATATATGTAAGAGCCTGCTATTGTTCCGACAGCAGCAAAGATAGCGCCGGGAAAGACATACGAAAACTTAACTCTTTCATAGGGTAAGAATTTATACGCTGCAGATAAAATAAAAAATATAATTAAAAATGGAAGGACAAATCTAAAAATATCTATAAATATGAAATTATATTCACTAAAAGGAGATATTTTTTTAACAAAGATTAACAATGACCTTCCTGCAACTATTACCGCAAAAATTATTTGCATGGAAATCATCAATGCTAATGTAAATAAAATTCCTTTTATTCTTAAAAACAAATAATTTTTTTTTGTGCTGAATCCGCAGGCAATGTTGATTCCGTTTATAATTGTGGCGCTTCCGGAGGTAGCAGACCACATTATAACAAGGGTGCTCATTGTCAGATAAGGCTTGCCGCAGCTTGATACGGAATATTTTAAAACATTGTAAATAATGCTGTACACCTGCTCTGGAAGTATGGCAGATAAAGAGCTTAAAAAATTATAAATATATTCGCTGTAGCCGCACATCAAAGATATCGCAAGAATTATAAACGGAAAAATACTCAAAATCAAATAATATGACAATTGGGCGCTTAAAGCCGGAATATTATCCTTCAAAGTTTTATTTATAAGCTTTGCAGCAAAAATCATACTTTTCTTAATCATTATTTCACCCCACATTATTATTAACAAAATATGCATATTTATTATGTTAAAATTTTATCAAAAATTTGCTAAAATTACTTGATTATATTATTGAATAATGATATAATATCATTAAGTAAAGACAATAATTAATTGGAGGATAAAATGGAAATTAAAAAGATTTGCGTAGTTGGAACAGGTACGATGGCTAAAGGTATTGTACAAACATTTGCTCAGGCAGGATATCCTGTTATTGTTAAAGGCAGAGCCGGTAAAACATTTGATACATTGGAAGCTACTATTGGCAAGGGTCTTGAAAAATTGGTAGCAAAGGGCAAGATGGAACAAGCCAAAATGGATGAAATAATGGGAAATATTTCAAAGACCACTGAATATGCGGAATGTGCGGATGCCGATTTATTCATTGAGGCAGTTGCAGAAGATATGGCAACAAAACATGTAATGTTTGCCGACATAGAAGCGGTTGCCAAGGAAGACGCAATATTATCAACAAATACATCATCCTTGTCTATTACTGAAATTGCCGCAAAATCAAAGAATCCGGGCAGAGTAATAGGAATGCATTTCTTTAATCCGGTTCCTGTTATGAAATTAATTGAAATAATTAAAGGAAAGCTGACAGACGAAGAAGTTCATGCAGCAATATTTGAATTATCTCAGAAAATAGGCAAAACTCCGGTAAGTGTTGATGAAGCTCCGGGTTTTGTTGTAAATAGAATATTGGTGCCCATGATTAATGAAGGCATAGGCATATTGGCAGACGGAGTTGCTTCAAGAGAAGAAATAGACACGGCTATGAAGTTAGGCGCAAACCATCCTATGGGACCCTTAGAGCTTGGTGACTTAATAGGACTTGATGTTTGTCTTGCAATTATGGAGGTTCTTTACAGCGAATTCGGAGATCCTAAATACAGACCTCATCCATTGCTTCGCAAAATGGTAAGAGCAAATCTTCTCGGAAGAAAAACAGGCAAGGGATTCTACGATTACAGCAGATAGCAATCAATTTGTAAAACTTAAGGGGGAGCAGTATACTGCTCCTTTTGATTTTTTGCTAATCAGCCGTGATTTATATGATGAAATGGGATATAATAAACACAATTGGAATAAATAGCTTGAATTATACCAATTCATTAATTATAATTAGGATTATTAATAAAATTATTATTTTGCTTAAATGTAGTATACTTGAGCTATAAAGGAGGCTTATATGAGCGAATTTAACAATGAAAATGAAAGCAGGGAATCGGTTAATTTCATCCAGAAGATAATTAACGAGGATCTGACACAAGGCACTTACGGCGGCAGGGTACAGACGAGATTTCCTCCGGAGCCAAACGGCTATCTTCATGTAGGTCATGCTAAGGCAATATGTCTGAATTACGGATTGGCAAAAAAGAATAACGGAATATTCAATTTAAGATTTGATGATACAAATCCTACAAAAGAAGACGATTCATTTGTAGAATCAATTATTAAGGATGTTAAATGGCTTTGCACAGATTGGGAAGAAAGAATTTTTTTTGCATCGGATTACTTTGACAAAATGTACGACTATGCGGTTGAGCTGATAAAAAAAGAACTTGCCTTTGTTGATGATTTGTCCGCAGATGAAATACGTGAATACAGGGGGACATTGACAGAACCCGGCAAGGAAAGTCCATGCAGGAACAGACCTGTGGAGGAAAACTTAGAGCTTTTTGAAAGAATGAAAAACGGAGAATTTCAAAACGGAGAAAAAGTACTGAGAGCTAAAATTGATATGGCAAGCCCTAATATTAATATGAGAGATCCTGTTATTTACCGTATACTTCATGAATCACACCATAATACCGGAGATAAGTGGTGTATTTATCCCATGTATGATTACGCTCACCCCTTGGAGGATGCCATAGAAGGTATTACACATTCGGTGTGCACTTTGGAATTTGAAGACCACCGACCATTTTACGACTGGGTTTTAAGCAATATTGATGATTTTAAAGATGCTCCGACAAAACAGATAGAATTTGCCAAGTTATTCTTATCGAAGACTATGATGGGCAAAAGATATCTGAAACAAATGGTGGAGGAAGGTTATGTAGATGGCTGGGATGATCCAAGACTGGTGTCAATCAGCGCCCTTAGGAGAAGAGGTTTTACACCGGAATCCATTAAGATGTTTATGGAATTATGCGGTGTTTCTAAAAGTCAAAGTTCTGTAGACTATGCTATGCTGGAATACTGTATCAGGGAAGACCTTAAGCTGAAAAAGTCCAGAGTAATGGCAGTATTAGATCCAATCAAATTAGTAATTACCAATTATCCTGAAGGTCAGGTAGAATATGTAGACGTCCCTAACAATCAGGAGAACGAGGACATGGGAGTAAGACAAGTTCCATTTTGCCGTGAATTGTATATAGATAGAGAAGATTTCATGATTGAACCACCAAAGAAGTATTTCCGATTATATCCAGGGAATGAAGTCCGCTTAATGCATGCTTATTTTGTTAAATGTACGGATTACATTACCGATGAAACTGGTAAGGTAACAGAAATTCACTGTACTTACGATCCTGAAACCAAGAGTGGTTCCGGATTTACAGGACGTAAAGTAAAGGGTACCATTCACTGGGTTGCACAGCCAACAGCTGTAAAAGCAGAAGTAAGACTATACGAGAACATTGTAGATGAAGAAAAAGGCGTTTATAATGAGGACGGAAGCTTAAATCTGAATCCAAATTCAATTACTGTATTAAAAGAATGTTTTGTAGAGCCAAGTGTGGGGGATGCGAAAGCATATGACAGTTTCCAATTTTTAAGACATGGCTATTTCTGCGTTGATGCAAAGGATTCAGAACCGGGACACATAGTATTTAATCGAATTGTGTCTTTAAAGAGCTCATATAAGCCTGTTTAAAGGAGGATAAGGAATGTCTAATTTATTTTCAGGATTAGAGGCCTTTGGTCTAGGAAAAATGTCAGATTTAGATGTGTATGCTTCAGAAGATAAAAACAATAAGAGTGGAGAAGATTCTGCTGAGGCAAGTGAAAAAGAAAAAATAGTAGAAGCAGATTTTCTGTTTGATAAAAGTTATACATGTCCTGTTTGTGAGGAAGAATTTAAGGTTAAAACAATTAAAACAGGTAAAATCAAACTAATATCTGCAGACACTGATTTACGGCCAAAATATCAAAATGTAGACTCATTAAAATACGATGCTGTTGTATGTCCTCATTGTGGATATGCTGCT
>ENA-UOOK01005751-UOOK01005751.1-fermentation-metagenome-genome-assembly--contig:-NODE-5751-length-12305-cov-8.153143_pt1 | contig 12305 bp, 12 predicted proteins | sample MGYA00245777_ERZ724023 | MGnify/ENA primary metagenome ERZ724023 (study PRJEB28704, sample SAMN03018312) | fermentation metagenome | biome: anthropogenic terrestrial biome; feature: soil; material... | reverse complement strand
CCCCAAGCCTGCCATACACATGAACCAATACGGTGCGGTACAGCTTCTCCTTTCCACCAAAATATTCATAGATCATCCTCTTGTTGATGTCTGCCCGTTCCGCTATCCGGTCCACCCGGGCTCCATAAAACCCTTTTTCCGCAAATTCCAGCTCTGCCGCATGGAGGATGTTTTTTCTGGTCCGGACAGAATCCCTGGTCCTCACTGCTGTCAATCCAACCCCTCCTATAAGTAACCATCTGGTTACATGATATACGGGGAAGCCTGTGAAGTCAATAAAAAAGGGTAAAAAAAATAAGCAGTTGTTTCACCGCTTATTTCCTGGCCTCCGGCCAGTTGCCGGTTTTCGGCTCCTCCGTCTTGCGAATCTCCATCAGCTCATCCATACGGGTAATCTCCATAAATTTCTGTATCCCCAACTGGGGATGTTCCAGAATCAACTTTCCGCCCCGCCCTTTCATCCTTTTCAGCAATGTGATGAATAAGCCGAGACCCGAGCTATCCATAAAATCCACCCTGGATAAATTGACGATGGCTTTCTGATCGGAAGGCAATAGATTTTCTATAATGGTTTTTCGAATTTCCTGTGCGTTGCTGAAGGAAACATCCCCTTCCAGTTCAATATAAACCGTATCCTCCTTATGACAGATCTTCATTCAATCACTCCCACTCACTTCCATGGTGCAACGATACGATACTTCAGGATCAATCCCTACGGATTTTCCCACCGATCAGCTCCATGATACATATAAACAAACCATCCCGTCTGAAACAGTCCTTTCCATATTATAATACTATTCTATGCTCTTTCTGCCCGCGGCATGAATCCGAAAATTTTCCATTGCAGAACGAATATCAGAGGAAGGCGCCACATGTTTCTATCAATATTTCGGGGGGAGTCATTCCGAACGAAACCGGAAATTCGGTGGAAATTGTCAAGGTTATGGATGAAAACGCTTTAATTGGTATAAAACTGGATATCGGAGGAAATTATTACTATGTGGCAACCATATATGCCATCAGAATTCAAAACTGTAAAGAAGGCTGTACAGTGGTCGATTAAAGCTGATTGGAGTTTTGCTGAGTGAGACAGGACAAATCCGTTTATAATAAATAAGGACCGAAAGTTGAATGGGATTCCGATATCCTGAAAGAAGGAGCGGATGGATTGGACAAACATATCGTAGCAGATATCCTGAATGAAATTGGCTTTTATCTGGAATGGAAAGGGGAAAGCCCGTTTAAAACCCGTGCTTATGAAAATGGAGCCAGAGCCGTGGAGTCCCTGGACGAGGATCTGGAAACCCTGATTCAGGAAAACAGACTGGGCAATGTCCGGGGCATTGGAAAGGCTTTGGAACAAAAAATAAGCGAATTGGTGACAACAGGGCATTTAAAATATTATGAAGACCTGAAAGCAGAGTTTCCATCCGGCTTGTTCGAGCTTCTGAAGATTCCGGGTCTGGGCGCCAAAAAAGTCCGTGCCCTTTATGACACACTTGGGATTACCACCATCGGGGAGCTGGAATATGCATGTCGGGAAAATCGTCTGGTGGGTCTGCCCGGGTTTGGGGAAAAAACGCAGCAAAATATTCTGAAAGGGATTGCCCATGTCCGTACCGGAGCCGACCGATATTTGCTTTCCGAAGCCGGTGTAATGGCTTATTCCATCCTGAAAAAGGGTAGGAACTGTCCGCAGATCCAGTCGATACAGATTGCAGGGAGTCTGCGCAGAAGCCGGGAGACGGTAAAGGATATTGATATATTGGCTTCTTCGGACCGGCCGAAGGATGTCATGGAGTATTTTGTATCCCTGCCGGATGTGGCGGATGTTACCGGACAGGGGGAGACCAAAACCAGTGTCCGCCTGCAGGGAGGAATTGCCATGGATTTGCGGGTGGTATCTCCGGAACAATATCCCTATGCCCTTCAGCACTTTACGGGAAGCAGGGAGCATAACACCAGGCTGCGGCATCTGGCAAAGTCCATGGGCCTGAAAATGAATGAATATGGTCTGTTCCGCGGAGAAGATGGACAAAGGGTTTCCTGTGCAGACGAAGAAGAGATATACCAGGCCCTGGGGATGCCCTATATTCCTCCTGAATTACGGGAGGATACGGGAGAAGTCGAGGCGGCCCTGGAGGACAGGCTGCCAAAGCTGGTGGAGAGCGGGGATCTTCAGGGAATCTTTCATATGCACAGCCGGTACAGTGACGGCAGTGATACCCTGATGGCTCTTGCAGAGGAGACGCGCAGACAGGGATATCACTATATGGGGATATCGGATCACAGCCGTTCTGCCTATTATGCCCGGGGCCTGAAGGAAGAGGATGTTATCCGGCAGCAGGAAGAGATCGATAAGCTCAATGCAGGATGGGACGATTTCCATATCTTCAGGGGAATCGAATCTAATATTCTTCCGGATGGATCCTTGGATTACCCGGATGATTTTATTGATTGCTTTGACTTTGTGATTGCATCGGTTCATTCAAATTTTCGCATGGACAGGAGCAGCATGACCAATCGGATCCTGAAAGCACTGGAGAATCCGCACACCACAATTCTGGGGCATCCGACAGGCAGGCTGCTTCTGTCCCGGGACGGATATGAACTGGAAATGGAACGCATTCTGGAGAAGGCGGCAGAAAAGGAAGTTGTAATCGAGATCAACGCCAATCCCCACCGGCTGGACCTGGACTGGCGCTGGTGCAAAAAAGTGAGGGAAATGGGCATTCGGTTGATAATCAATCCGGACGCTCACAGTGTAGCCGAAATTTCCAATACGGGGTTTGGCACGGCAGTGGCCCGAAAAGGCTGGTGTGAAAGAAAGGACATATTGAATTGCCTGGATACGGCCGGCATGAAGGAATTTCTGAGAAAGCGAAAGCTTGATTATAACCGGAAAATCCTTTGAGGTTTTTCGATGGACCAGGTATGATACAGGCGGGCGGATAAGAAAGGTTCAGCAGAAAGGCAGGGATGAAATATGATCAATGGGAATACAACGGGATTATCCAAACACGATCTATCCCGATTGGAAAGTATAAATGAACGATCAGTGGACAGGGAAGATTATCTTTCCGAGGAACTGATCCGGCTGCTTTGTGAATGGACCGGTCAGATCAATCGGGAGATATCCGTTACTCTGAACCGAAGAGGAGAGATTCTGGACGTTTCCATCGGGGAACACGATCAGGTCTCCCTGCCCGACAAAGGATTGCGGCGAAGTGAGACGCGCCTGAGCGGAACCCGATGCATCCATACCCATCCCGACGGCAGCGGAAGGCTGTCCCGGGTGGATCTGAATTCCCTTCGGCAAATGCGGTTTGATGCCATAACTGCCATAGGGGTCCGGGACGGAGTGTTTTCGGAGAGCTATACGGCTTTTCTGAATCCCCCCGGGGAATCGGAGGAGCCCTGCACGATTTATGGGCCTGTTCCCATGGAGGAGCTTTGCGGTACGGACCTGATGCGGGAGATCCGGAGGCGGGATCCGCTGATTGGCATTCCTGCGGCGATTCGTCCTTCGACGGAGGAAGACGAGCGGGCGGTTCTTATCGGCCTGGATGATCATGGGGAAGGGCTTGCATCGGTCTATGAACTGGAGGAACTGGCAAGGACAGCCGGTGCAGAAGTACTGTACAAAACCACGCAGAACCGGAAGGCACCCGAACCGGGCACTTATATCGGAACGGGAAAAGCGTCTGAACTGGCACTTCTGTGTCAGTCCCGGAATGCCAATCTGGTAATAGCGGACGATGAGCTTTCCGCGGCGCAGATCAAAAATCTCGAGGACATACTGGGGGTGAAGGTAATTGATCGCACCGCACTTATTCTCGATATCTTTTCCAGGCATGCCGTATCCAGGGAAGGTAAGCTGCAGGTGGAACTGGCCCAGCTCAAATATCGTCTTCCAAGGCTGACCGGCATGGGGATTGCTCTTTCCCGGCTGGGCGGAGGCATTGGCACAAGAGGGCCGGGGGAAAAAAAGCTGGAAACCGACCGGCGCCACATTTATAGGCGGATTCATGAAATTGAAACAGAGCTGGAAAAGGTCCGGGCAAGAAGAGGCGCCCTGCGGACAAAGCGCGAAAAGCACAGGATTCCCATTGTTGCCCTGGCCGGCTACACCAATGCCGGAAAGAGCACACTGCTGAATGCCCTGACCGGCAGCGACGTCCTGGTGGAAGATAAGCTGTTTGCCACGCTGGATCCGGTTTCCAGGGGAATCAGCCTGCCGGATGGCCGGCGGTTTCTTCTGATTGATACCGTGGGCTTCATTGATAAGCTGCCTCATGATCTGGTGGAGGCTTTTCATTCGACTCTGGAGGAAGTGGTAAAGGCAGACTTGCTGCTGCATATTGTGGATGCAGGTTCGCCGAACCTGATGGATCAAATGGCGGTGGTCCGTCGGGTGCTGAGGAAGCTGGGAGCATCTCAGAAAATCATCACGGTATACAACAAAATGGATACGGTGACGGATCCGGCCATGCTTCCCGTTGAAAAGCCGCAGGCATTCCTTTCCGCCCGCAATGGGGAAGGACTGGAGGAGCTTCTTGCGTTGATCCGGGAAAATCTGCCGGGACAGACCCATCATCTGCAGCTGGTTGTGCCGTATGACCACGGGACCGTCCGATCCCTGCTCCATGAGGAGGGCAATATTCTTGCGGAGGAATTTATGGAAAACGGCGTTCGGATGGAGGTTGAAGTGGATGATGCCCTGTACGGCAGGGTTAAAAATTTTGTAAAAATGGTTTAATCGATACCGGGCTGGGGTAATATAGATTTATGTGTGTTGCGAGTAACAAGAGACAGTTTTCTGGTGGGAACTTCAACATGACAATATGAGGAGGAATTATTTTGAAAGCACATGTGGATCCGGATTTGTGCATCAGCTGCGGGCTGTGCATCAGCACCTGCGGGGATGTATTTCACTGGGGGGATGACGAGAAGGCTGAAGCCATAGAAGAGGATGTTCCGACGGAACTGGAGGACTCGGTCCGGGAGGCCATCGAAAGTTGTCCTACGGAAGCCATCGGGGAAGTTTGAGCAAGCCTGCAAAATGCGCGGAGGATGAGGTAGTCCAGAGAATATGGAAAAGCGCAGGTTTCGCAGCAGAAAAGAAGGAGAGGGAATGCCGTTTTCGACATTTCCTCTCCTTTTCCGGGTGCAAACTATATTTTGTACTTTGGGTTGATTCCTCTTACCGCCTGCAGCGGTAGACGGCATTTGTTAAAAAGCCGTTTTTTCCTCCAGCCAGCCGATCAATTCGTTGGTGGAAAGGCGGATCTGTTCCATGGTGTCGCGATCCCTTATGGTTACGGTATCATCCTCCAGTGTGTCAAAGTCCACGGTGATGCAGAAGGGAGTGCCAATCTCATCTTCCCTGCGGTACCGCTTTCCAATGCTGCCGATTTCATCATAGTCCACATTGAGTTTTCCGGCCAGTTTTCTGGTAAGAGCTTCTGTGGGTTTCCGAAGTTTTTTGGTGAGCGGCAGGATGGCTGCCTGATAAGGCGCCAGGGCGGGATGAAGCTTCATTACGACGCGCTTGTCTCCGTTGTCCAGCGTCTCTTCTGTATAGCTTTCGCTCAGGAAAGCAAGGGCAACCCGGTCTGCCCCGAGGGAAGGCTCAATGCAGTAAGGAACGTATTGCTCGTTGGTGGCGGGATCCAGATAGTTCAGATTTTCCCCGGAGTATTTTGCGTGCTGCTTCAGGTCATAATCCGTACGGTTGGCAATTCCCCATAGTTCTCCCCAGCCAAAAGGAAACCGGTACTCAATATCCGTTGTTGCCTTGCTGTAGTGGGATAGTTCCTCTTTTTCATGATCCCTCAGCCGGATATGTTCCCCGGACAGTCCAAGATCGAGAAGCCAGTTTTTACAGAATTCCTTCCAGTAATGAAACCATTCCATATCGTCTCCCGGTTTGCAGAAAAACTCCATCTCCATTTGTTCAAATTCCCTGGTTCGGAAGGTAAAATTCCCGGGGGTAATCTCATTCCGGAATGCCTTGCCAATCTGTCCGATCCCAAATGGGATCTTTTTTCTGGAAGAACGCAGCACGTTCTTGAAGTTTACGAAGATGCCCTGAGCAGTTTCCGGCCGGAGGTACAGTTCCGACCGGGAATCTTCCGTTACTCCCTGCCAGGTTTTGAACATCATGTTGAACTGACGGATGGAAGTAAAGTTGGACTTGCCGCATTCCGGGCAGATAACATGGTTTTCCCGGATATACTCCTCCATCCTTGTATTGGACCATCCGTCCGCCGTACCGTCGGACACCCCTTTTTTTATCATATCCTCTTCAATTAACTGGTCTGCACGGAACCGTGCCTTGCACTCCCTGCAGTCCATCAGCGGATCATTGAAGTTTCCCACATGACCGGATGCCACCCAGGTCTTTGGATTCATCAGCACGGCAGCATCCATGCCGATATTGTACGGGCTTTCCTGTATGAATTTTTTCCACCAGGCCCGTTTCACGTTGTTTTTGAATTCCACTCCAAGCGGGCCATAGTCCCAGCTGTTGGCCAGGCCGCCGTATATTTCCGAGCCGGGGTAAATAAAGCCCCGTCCCCTGCAAAGAGCGATCAGTTTTTCCATCTTGTTTTCCATCGACGTTTGTCTCCTTTCCTGGCAATAAAAAAGCCCTTCTTCCCATAAAGGGACGAAAGACTTGTCTTCCGCGGTTCCACCCTTTTTGATTCCCAGAGGGAATCCTCTTTTTCCTGCAGCTCGGGGATGCCTTCCTATCTGCCTGCCGCCGGGTTTCCACCCCACCCGGTTCTCTGCTGACAAGGGACAGATACTACTCCTTCCCGTCAAAGCTGCTTATCTTCAGACTCATTATTGCTAAATACGAGAGAATTGTCAAGTATAACTTGCCCTTTTTGCAAAGATCATGTACAATATACCTAATAATTTTAAATCATCATCAGGCTGGATTGGACCGGGGCAAATCAGGAACCGATACCTGCCGGTTACTTTATCTGAATACGAATTAGAACGGAGAAGTGGGGAAACATGATTGAAAAGGAATTTATCATTAAGAATGAAACCGGACTGCATGCCAGGTCTGCTGCCATGCTGATCAAGACAGCAGGCAGCTTTATGTCGGATGTCAGCATTATCCGGGACGATAAAACAGGAAATGCTAAAAGCCTTTTGTCTGTATTGGCCCTGGGGATCTTCAAGGGAACCAGGATAAAGATCCAGGTCAGCGGTCCTGATGAAGTCGCAGCTCTTTACAAAATCAGCAAGCTGATAGAAAACAACTTTTCTGAAGAAGAGGAATAAAAAACCCATGAATAAATAGCCGGAAGATCTCACATTTTGGAAATAAATTGAAACAGCCAGGAATTCATACTTTCTCTATAGAATAAATAATAAGTAAAGAACAGATTCTGTAATTGACGGGAGGAGTCCATGCCGTGTGGAAGTCCTGGCACTCAATGACAGGCACCGGTGAAAATCTGATCATACGGCCGGCCTATCCGGAGGATGCCGCAGCATTTCTGGAGACCCTGGAGGAAGTATGTCAGGAAGGGATCTATTTTCTGGAAGATCATGCTGTGCGGTCCGTTCCGGAGCAGGAGAAAATGATACGGCATCTGGATCGCTCCAGGAATCTGATCGCGGTGGCTGTTTTGAATAGCCGGATCGTCGGAGGAATTGCTGTTTTTGCAGGAGGAATGTCTCAAAAGTCCCGAAATTTTTGTACTTTGGGGATTCATGTGATCAAAGAAGCGCGGACTATGGGAATTGGGTCCGCGCTTTTGGCCTACGGAATGGATTGGGCAAAGGAAAGAAATTATCATAAGTTATGTCTCAGTGTATTTTCCACCAATGTCCGTGCGATTTCCCTGTATCGTAAAATGGGTTTTCTTGTGGAAGGCTGCCGGAAGGAACAGTTTTATTTCAGAAATCGATGGGTAGATGAAGTGCTGATGGCCAAATTCCTTCAGAAATGATCTCCATGTGACAAGTCTTTTGTAGGAAACGCATTGTAGAATCAGGTATAAAATGTAAATCCTAGGGAATCATTAAACTAGCTTGTACGAAAGGGTGGGAACATTGCGGACCGGAGATCGCATCAAGGAATATACCATAGAGGCCAACCGAAAACTGAATGGTCCTTATACGGGAACAAAACAGGCGATTCACCTGATTGCCGGAGAAAAGGCCGGAGAATTCATGGTGGCAGGTGACATCGGACTGAGCAGGGAGGAAAAGGCCCTGCTGATCGGTTTTATCGCCGGGGGAATGATGCAGAGCTTTTCCCTTGGCTATGCCGTCGGAAAGGTGGAAGGGGAAACAAGGAAACAAATTCATCTATAGGAAAATTGTATTATCTGGGTATTTTATGTTATAATCAGATATCGTAAAGGAAGGGATATCGGAGGGGGATTATGGGGACTCAGAGATTTCGGAAGGATCGGTTTCTTTTTCTTGCTGTCTTTCTTTTTTCGGCTGTTCTGTATGGCCTGGTGCGTTGGCTGGATCCATATCTGTATCATATTTTTCATATGGATGATTTTCTGACCATTCATACTTGTCTGGAGCTTCTGAGTATTGTTATGTCCTTTTGTATTTTTTTAATTTCCCATTATACATTTGAGCGCTGCAGGCGCCTGCGGACGCTCATTTTTTCATGCACTTTTCTGTCAGTCGGCCTGCTGGATCTGTTCCATACGCTCAGCTACAATGGCATGCCAAAGTTTCTGACCCCGTCTTCCGTACCGAAGGCAACGTCCTTCTGGATTGCTGCCCGTCTTACTTCCTGTATCGGGATGCTGCTTGCCGGCCTGGTACGGGACAGAGCCACAAGGGTCAGCCGAAGACTCTGTGCCTCGGTTTCCCTGGTTTACAGCGGAGTCCTGCTTTATCTCCTGACCTACCGGCTGGATCAGATTCCACCCCTGTTTATTGAAGGGCAGGGGCTGACTCCCCTGAAGATCCACCTGGAATATCTGATTATTGCTGTTTTTTTAATCAGCCTGGGGCTCTTCTATCGGAGTTACAGATGGGAGAAGGGGGAGGAAGGATACCGGTATGTCATTCTTTCGATCTTGCTGAGTATTTTCAGTGAGATGGCATTTACGCAGTACTGCAATGTATATGATTCCTATAATCTGCTGGGGCATATTTATAAAATTGCTGCCTATTATTTCTTGTTCAAGGCAAAGTTTGTATTGAATGTTCAGAAGCCCTATCGTGCTTTACATAAGACAGAGCAGAAGCTTAGCCGGTATGCGGACGACCTGGAAGATCAGGTGAAGCAGAGAACGAAAGAGATTACGGTGGCCAATGAAAAGCTGATAAAGGATCTGAATTATGCCAGGAACATTCAGAGTGCGCTGCTGCCCGCCAGTTTTCCCACTGCGGATGGCCTTGAATTTTACGCCAGCTACCTGCCCTGTGAAAAAATAGGCGGGGATTTCTACAATGTATACCGGCTGGATGATGAAAATGTGGGGATCCTGATCGGCGATGTGGCAGGCCATGGCGTTTCCGCCGCCATGATTACCGTCTTCATCAACCAGAATATTCATGTCCGCAGGGAATATGACGACGGGCACATCCGGGTTCTGTCCCCCAAGCAGGTCCTGAATAATCTCTATTATACCTATAACCGGATGCCGTTTCCTGAGGAAGTCTATACTGTGCTTTTTTATGGAATCTATCATTTGAAGAGCCGGGTATTGACTTATTGTTCCGCAGGAATGAATGTTTCTCCCCTTGTTCTGGAGAAAAGCGGGGAAGTCCGACCGATCCCCATTGTGGGCCTGCCAATCTGCAAGCTGGCGGGGATTGTAAGCCCTTCCTATGAAAACCGGAGGCTTCAGCTGGAGGAGGGGGACAGCCTTTTGTTCTTTACGGATGGGCTGATTGAAATTGACCGGAAGAAGCCGGATCAATTCAATGAGTCCAATCTGATGGAGTTCCTGAAAGGAATGAAGAACACGACTGCGGAAGAAACGACGGGATATCTGCTGGATCTGTATCAGGCAATATTGGGGGGGAATCAAATGATCGATGATGTAACGGTACTTGTTATGAAAATAAGGGAGTACGATGGAAAGAAGGTGGAATTGTTATGAACAGATCAATCCGATGGATTGCCAGGACAGCTATTTTACTGGCACTGACGGTGATGTTTCAATCGCTTCGGCTGTGGATTCCTGCCATTCCTTCCAACATAAGCCAGACTGTTGTGGGTTCCCTTGTGAATCTGTGTCTCATTGTTGCGGCTGTTATGATGGGAATCAGGGGAGGACTGATTATTGCCCTTGCCGCTCCCATTATCGCATTGATTCAGGGATTTACGCCATCCCCTGTTCTGGTGGTTCCCATTGCCTTTGGCAATTTCGTTCTGGTGGTGATGGCGTCTCTTCTGTATGATAAGAATCCGATTCTGGCCGTCGTCACCGGTGCCGTGCTGAAATTCATCACGTTGTATCTTGGTGTGGTGAAGATTGTCCTGCCTTTTTTCCTGCCCAATGCTCCGGATAAAATGCGCGCGGCACTTTCTGCTCAATTCAGCTGGCCACAGCTGGTTACTGCAGGGATCGGAGGAGTCCTGGCGGTTGGGATTCTGACTGTTTTAAGAAAATCGGTCCGGGAAGAATAGGAAAAAAGAGGCAAGGCAGCAGACAGCCCTTTTCTGCCACCTTATTCTGCCTCTTCCGGCTTACCGGGATCCGGACCGGACCCGGTGCCGGAGGAATCCTTTGTCTGTGACAGCAGCTGAGCCATCCGGACCATCATTTCCATGGACTCATTTTGCTTATCCGTCAGTTCTGTGGAAGGCGGAGCCTGCATCATGGTATTTTCAGCATCTTTTTGCTTCTCCCTGTTCTGTGTGTCCTCTTCCCCTGCTTCCTCCTTTTGGCTTTCCTTTTTGGTGGATTCCATTGTTTGTGCGATTTTCAGGATTTGCAGGAGCTGATCGGCTTTATCCCCGAATTCCTGAGGCAGGATGGGTCGGATGATATAAAGAATTTCCCCGAAGGATTCTGTGGGAGACGTATTTTGTACGCCGGCTATGGATTGTCTGTTTTGATAATTCCGGATATTCCGGTTCAGCTGATCCACCGTGTGATAGGTTCCCATGATCTGATCCAGTTTCCTTTGGTTGTCCGGGTCAACATAAGGTTTTATTGCCTTCATGAGCTCTATCTTTCTTGCATCCGGATCAGACGGCACATTTACTGCACTGTTCCAGATTTTTTGCGGATAGGTATGGTTCAGGGTACTCCGAATGGAACTCAGTGCATCCAGAATTCCTGTAATGGTGTAAACGGCGTCCTGCTGCTGTTCCTCCAGATAAGGGCAAATCGCATGCAGCATCTCTATGTTTTTCGGATTGTCCAGCAGGTTTTCAAAGGCGGATTCCATGGATTCCATACCGTAAGTCCGGGGAAGCCGTGCTTTTTTCATTCTTGGCCATATCAGGAGCCAGCCAATCAAAAGAAGAAAAAATGTGGTCGGAGGAACAAATGTCCGGCTTTGCTTCTTCACCGGTTTTAAAGGCTGCTGCAGGGGCAGGGGTTCATTTTCCTCCACCGGAATCCTGTTTGTATGTATTGATGGTTCTCTTGCCTGCTGCTCCGAAGCCGATGACCTTTTCCCGTTTTCCTTATTGGCGGGCTTCCTGACGGACGGGTTCTTGTCTTCTGTGGATTTGCCCGACAGCGGTGGTTCTGCATCGGGGAAAAGATCCCGCCTTGGTATGAATTCCTGAGGCGATTTTCTGTTATAGGCGGAATCATTGATTCTTTGAATCATCGTATCCCTCCTCACAATGATAGAACAATTATCCTAATCTATCATACGCGATTTCCCGCACGATGTGCAGCATTAATTTGCAAACCATTTCCTGTTGCGGATCCTGATTTTCTGTGTCAATTGCAGGTGGTACGAATAGGATGGTATAGATGGAAAAGAGCGATTTAAAGGAGGGATAGTATGGAGTTCAATACCCAGGATATGAACAGGATGTCGCAGATAGCCCGGCAGATGCAGGGAAAATCAGAAGATGAAGTGGTAAGGGAACTGGCCCGGATGATTCGTTCCGGGGAGGGAGGTTTGACGCCGGCGAAGGCGGAACAGATGCTCCGGACGGTCCTGCCCATGCTGAACAATGAGCAAAGGAGAAAAATACAAAAACTGATCCGCGAGCTTCAATGAGGATAAATTGAGGACTCTCCTTTAACATCTTCACCTTGATATACATAAGATATATCAGGTAGGAAGAAAGGGGGGATATCCTTGAAGAGTCTGTCGGGGATGACAATGCTGCC
>ENA-UOOK01005750-UOOK01005750.1-fermentation-metagenome-genome-assembly--contig:-NODE-5750-length-12305-cov-68.003918_pt1 | contig 12305 bp, 3 predicted proteins | sample MGYA00245777_ERZ724023 | MGnify/ENA primary metagenome ERZ724023 (study PRJEB28704, sample SAMN03018312) | fermentation metagenome | biome: anthropogenic terrestrial biome; feature: soil; material... | reverse complement strand
TTTATTTTTGTCCTGCTCGTTCATAATTTTTTTATAAAATGTTGTGATTGTAAAAATTTCAAAAAGCTACACCTATTAATATTAAATAGGTGTAACTTAATTATCTTAGTTTATATTTTATAACTTATAAGCATATAAATATCTGAATTAAGTGGTGTCGTGTTCGCTCCGTATGATAATTCAATATTTAGCCCATCATCAGTCAATGTTTCTCCGTCACCAAAAGTAATTGTAGCGTCGTTTATTGTCCCTGATGCACAACTTAATGTAGGCAGAGTCTCTTCTCCTGTTAGTTCTCTTGATGGGTAGAACTGAATTGATAAAACTTTTATAACTTTATTACTGTTCCTCCTCAAGAAATCAGCTATTAAAAATGGGAAGTGTTTTTTCTCTATTTTCAAAGAGCAAGAATGTTGTTGTTCATTTATCAATTCATAATATTCGTCAGCAAATTCAGATTTCATGCTGTAAGCAGTTTTTATTGAAGCTCCTGATTCTCCCAATTCATCCATTAATGTATTTATAGCACTAGCAATATTAGTTTCAGCTGCTTCCTTCAACATTCCGCCAGCATCTCTTGCAGTATATTTAATATGAAGAATAACATCAGAAATGCTTTCATAATCGAATTTGCGTATAGTTGTAGGAAGTTCAATACTCCAACTTCCTATTGCTCCTGCACCTTCGAATGGTAAATAGCGTTCGTCTTTAAAGTTAAACTCAAACATTCCTGTATCATTATTTCCAGTGCTTGTTGCAATAGATTGAATACCAATAATATTATGAACAAAACGCAAATCATTAATTCCCTGATAATTATAATCTCCTGCATTAGTTGATTTACGGAAGCGATTTGATAACAAGCTAAGCTTACATGTAACTCCGCTGTAAGGTCCTGTTACTGCTGGAATACTTATACTTACAGTTTTAATTCTTCGCATATAATGTCCAGGGTGGTCTATATCATACAGCATTTCTGGAATATCAAAATTACATGTTCCAGTAGTTCTCAATTCTATTAGAGCTTTTGGATCTATCATACTTAATGGAATGTCTTTTGAAAGTTCTATTTCGCGAGAATTAGTTTCTATGTATTCCATTTCGAGACGGCGTAAATCATTATATAGAAGTTCCCCAGCCATTAAACCTTCGCGTAAATTGTCCCAGTATGCTGTAGTTATAAAACTTGTATAATCTTCTTTCTGTCTTTCGAAAACATAAGCTTTTTCGGCAGCAAGAGCTAATTTGTGTGCCATTTGGAAAGCAGATTGATATAGTCTTGAAACTTCACCTTTCATCCAATTATACAACTGTTTGTTAGTGAACTTATTTTTCATAAACTCAAAATCTTCTTTCTTTTGTTCTATTTGCAACAAATGATTTTCGTATTCTTTTTGAGCCATTGCAAGGCGAACTTTTGCACCAGCAATTTGTTTGTCTATTTGTAGCAATTCTCCAGAAGCTTGATCTGTTTGGAACTTCCAGTCCTCGTAACGACGCTCATAACTAGCCATAGTATCTGTATGTCGTGCTTCATTTTGTTTCATGTCTGCTTTAATGCTTAAAACAGTTGCAAGAGCATTCATTATAGCTTGTGCATGAAGCCCTCCAAATTCAGCAGCTGGTGGAAAACTTATTTTTATTTGTGGTATTGCCCCAGCAATAGATGCTTGAGCATTCAATGTTGATGAAAAAAGCCTCAAGTCGCTTGCAACAGTATGCAAAGAAAGAGCTTTTTGTTCTAATTTACTAATTGGTTTCTTATTTTTATAATATGCTCTTCTAGCAAAAATGTTTTCTTTTGATTTAATTAGTGAATTAATGTTTTCTTGCGCTTCGTCTATAGCTTTTTTTCTTATTTGCGTCATAGCATTAAGCATTATTTGCTCTTGCGAACTACGTAACAAAGCCATTTCTTCTGCGTCTTTCTTTTCAAGTACTGAAAGCATTGTGTTTCCTAAAGCTTTTACATCATTAGTAAACTCAATAGCTTTCTGTAACATATAGTTAAATCGGTATAGTGGCATAGGAGCAGAAAGAGTACTAAGTGCAGAACTTAAATCGGCACCAGAGGCTAAAGCAGTTGCTACCGCTCCCGGATCAATAGGTGGTGCAACAAGTGGTAATTCACGAACAACTCCTTGAATGTTCATACTATTACGAATTTTGAATAGACGGTCAGCAACAGTATCAATATATCCTTGAAACTTATTGTTATGAGGTACTCCAAAATATGATACATCATAAAGTCGTGTAGCAGAATTTAAATCATCATTTGAATCAGAAACAGGAGCATTAAGATTTGCGACTACAGTTAAAATACCTGTAATTGTTTCATAAGCATTGGAAATTCCGTCTAAATCTAGTAATAATTCTTCAAATGATTTATCTTCTGATAAAGTACCTTCAAGTTTCTGTGGTTTAATGCCAAGTATGTCAGCAGCAAGCACATATAATAATAAAGCATTATTAATATCTTCTCTACTATCTTTTGTAAACAGCATATCTCCCCACGAAATAAGATTTTCTACATATTTTACAACTACGTATTTCATATAGGCAATAGGTCTAATTGCTGCAATAGAATGAGGATCAAAAGGTCTATCTTCCCAGTTCGTAATTAGCGTATCATACCCTTTCTTATTTATTTGATATATAAATTGCATTAAAGTTTTTGGTATACTATTCTCTGTTGTGTTTTCTTCTTCTTCTTCTTGCATATTAGAAAATATATCTCTGAAAGGTTTTATTTTCCAATATTTTTTAGCACCTTCATCAGAACCCGTTTGTGAATTCCCCTCAGAATCTATGTAATGAAAATCAGAATTTCCAATAGTTGGGTCAAAAATTAGATGATACCATTTTTGAGCTTCTTCAAACTTCATATTTCGCGACAAATTGTCGGCTATCATTATAGGAATATGGAAAAACATTTCCCAATTGTAAAGTGCATAAGGATCCTGAACAGGAACAGGAGCTGAATCTGAAGGAGTAAAAACAATTTCTTCATATTGTGGATATACGGGTATGATAGTGTCATCTGGTCCATAATAATCTTTAAAATTAATATCAGGTTCTTCCTTAATCAAAAATTTACGCTTTGTACTTTCCTGAAATGATTTCTCAAACAAACATCTAAACCCTGTTGTATTTAATATACTTCTTATATCTCTTGCAAAAGGATAATAAAAATTAATTATTTCGTATCTGACATCATTAATATCAAATTCTTGTTGAGCTGGATCCGATGGTTTTAAATAAGGGATTGATAAAAAAGTTTTGTTTTGTATAAAATCATTTATTACAAATGGTTTAAACCATGATAAATATTGATTTTTTGCCATTCTCCAATCTTTTACGAAAAGTGCTGTATCTTCAAAATGAACATAAAACGCTCTATTTACTGAGTTAAAACTATTAAAAAGTGACATTTTTTTCATTACTGAAGAATATTCTTCATTACCAGTATCGGCTGTAAAGTAACATAATTCTACAAAATGTTTGAATGTATTGGATCCCTCATTTTTTTCTAATGAACATTTCACAGAATTATTAAAAATTTCTAAATCAGAATCATTTTTACCAGAGGCAAAAACATTTGGTTTATAACTTCTATTAAAATGTGAACGATCATGCTCATCAAGAAATGTTTCTACATCGTAATCAAATCTTAAATTCTGTCCGTTAAAATAAAATCCCCCTCGACTACCGAATACTGGATTATTTTTTTTATTCTTACCACAAATACAAACTGACAATGCAATATTAGATGAAGGATGCTCTTCATATGGATAAGCAGTTATTAATATTTGAGTTTGCTTACTTTCATCACTAAATGGTTCGATATAAGTATCATTACTAAAATTAGCTTTCGACCATTTTCCTTTTTTTAATACAGACCATGCCATTTTTATTGAAGTATATTGCCGTGGTTTTGTTTCATCATCTGATGGTTCTAAGCTTACATCTTCATAAGCATTTTTCTTTGTTTCATCAATTTTATTTACAGTAGCAATATCTAACCAGAACATATAAAGGTTACCTCGCCAGTAAACTAATTTTACCATATCTGCTTTTATACCATTATTTATTTCTTCCCATGGTGTCCATGAGGAAAAGTTGTCAAGTCTTCTATAAAAATATTTACTTGGAGAACCTTGTGTTTTTCCGACAAAATGATATGTTTGACTTTCAGAATTTGTATTCCCAACTCTATGTACTGCCAGTATTTCAAGATTTGCAACTTCGTCAAGTTTGTTAATATATTCATGGTATGCTTCAAAAACTGTAGAATCGTCAATATCATTTTGTAGAAGTTTTTCTTCTAATTCTTTGAAAAATGGGCTTTTATCTTGTCTTAATTCTGGATCTAGCCAATTTTCAGGGAAAAACAAAATTTTGCGGTTAGCTTCCCAAACTCTATAGTTACTACGCCACACGAGTTCTTTCTTTTCATCTTCATTAAAACTAAGACCTTGTTCTAATCCCATAAGAATACGCTGAATAAACAGTTGTACAGATAATACAGCCTGTGTTAAACGAGTAGTCTTTACACTTGTTGTCATTTCTGGATCAATCAGAAAATGGTAAAATAAATCACTTGAACTTTCAAACTTTGTACTAGTACTCTGGCTACTAATAATTAAATAATCTCGCAAAGCATTTCGTTGTCTAATTCTAAGTGGGTTTCGTAAAGATTCAGCTATTGAGAACCATTCGTCTTCAGAATATTTGTTTTTTACAAGTTGTCTAATGGTTTCGCTTTGGATAAAACCAATTTCTTGGTCTAGTTTATTAAAATCAATTATGGTTTGTGCATTTGTTCCAAGATGTTTAATAATATATTGGCATTGCAACAATCTTTCAAACCAATTAATATACAAGTCAGTCGGCAATACTGATGATAAATTTTCTATATCATTTGTTTTGCACCCACTTATATCGCTAATGAAAGATTTCGCATTTGCCGATAATGAAGATAATTCTGAATTATCTGTAAAAAAAGTAAAGATATCTGTTTCATCTGCAAAGTAAGTGTGCGAAATCCCAATGGCAGTGCTTAATCTTATATATGCCAAAAGCTGTTTCTCTGTAGATTCTTCAATATTAAAAACATTAATGATATTAAACAATTGATTTTCTGATTGAGTTATTTCCCAAATCTTATTTAGCATTACAGTGTTTAATTTGAATTCATTTATAAACAGAGTAGTTTTATATAATATTGAGTAATTTAAAACATCTTGGTTTTCAATAACTATTCCATTATAAAAGTCTTCGTTGCAAAAATGATCAATAATCGGTTCGTCTTCATTATTACCAGCATATTCAAACAAGAGTTTAGCTATTATGTCTTCGCCACATGAAAATTTTTCTGTAAAAAACTTAACGATATTGTCAACTCTTGATTCTTGTTTTAAATTATTTAAGACATAATCTACACGTAAGCAAGGGTTAGAAATATAGCTTTCTAATTCTGTGTTACATAAACAAGCCAAAGCCTCTGATTTTATAATAAAAGAACTAAAATAATCTTCAACAAAAAGTTTTCGTTTTTCATCAGATAATGAATCATTTGGACTATTCAATACTATTGTAACAGCAGTTTCGATATTATCTTCATCTATAAATATAGACATAAGATTTTTTAATTCAAGTGTTTTTGCTTCTAAAACACCTAAATCCATTTGTGTTACATAGTTTATGTATCTTAAATCAATATTATTGTAATTTGGCAATTGAGTATCGGTAAGAAAATCGGTATTGTCTGGAAATGCTGTTGGATTTTTCTCAATAAAATTAGCAACAGTTAATGTCTGACGATAATCTATGTCTATACTGCTACTTGCAACATTTAACAAGCTTGTTTTTTTAATTCTTGTAGAGTATTTATACCCAGATATATTAGCTATGCTATTTTTAATTGTTCCACTTTCTACACTTTTTTTCTCGAAATGTTTACTTGGCTCTAAGTTTTTGCTGTTGTTTATTTCTTTTATATTATAATGAGTATATGGCTTTAAATTCAAATCTATATTTGAGTCTTTAATTGATGTTAGATTTGTAACTGCATTATGACTTAAGTCAAATATTTCATCAAGTTTTACATAAAATGGTTGTAATTCTATTGTTTGTAAAAGAAGAGTTGTCTTTATTTTTGTAAAGATCTTTTTCAACATTTCTCTTGTTATTTTTCTGTTTGTAGGAGATAAAAGATTTGATTCTATTCCTAATCCAACTAACACAGCTTGTAGTTTATTTGTTGCGTTATTTTTGTTATAAAGAAAATATTCTAATATTGTATCTGGTTCCGTTGAATATTGGCTACCAAAATTATGAAATAAATCACTATGAGTTGCAATAAAACTTCCTGCTAAACTTTCATCTTCAAAATCCTCAAACACAAGATCAAGAGCTTGGTCTATAATCATACTAAAGATTTTTTCCGAATTTTCTATTACATGTTTTCTGTATTGTTTTTTCTCAACAGGTTTTATTATTTCTCTTAACTCTTCAAGTTCTTCTTTAATTGTCGTTTCGGTTTTAAAATATTTATTTCCTTCAATATCCAAATTCTTTAGCACATATGCCAAATCTGGAATACTAAACCCATAATCTTTTAGTTTTGTTGTCATTTCAATAAATTCCAACATCTCTTTTGGATTATTTATTTCTGGTTCAAAGTTATTTTTCAAAAAATAAAACTCATCAACAGAAATATTTAACGATTTACATAATAATACTGTTCTTATAATTGTTGACAAAACAGCAAGTGAAGGAGTAGGTAATGGTGTACCCCATTCGTAGTTTATAATTGATAAGTATTGTTGTTCTGTTATTTTTACACCAGAGATATATGGCAAAATAGTTTGTATATTCTCTAGTGTAAAGTTCTCAGGATTACTAGGATTCTCCACATATCCAATTAAATATTCAAAATTTTCCTTAAACTGATAATTTTCAGTTTTTTTCAAGAAAATAAAGTCATAAAGATTCACATAATTTGTGTATGATTTTCCTGTTATAAAATCGCCAAAAAGTAATAGAGTTTCTTCTATTTTAAGATTTAGCAATGATTTGACTTTGCGAAAATATGCTATTTTTATAATATCATTTTCATTTAGTGAGTTGATATTAAAATAATTAAAAATAAGATCCAGCTCAAAAACTTCAACATCAAGTTTTCGACGAAGTCTCTCAAACCGATGTAGCCTATCATAAAAATCAATTCCGGGTGTAGGGTTAGACGCTGTTCCATTTAAGATAAAAGTTGTTTCAAGTGTTCCTGGCACTATGGGGTTGTCTGAATGATCTTCATTATAGTTATTAATAGCATCATTGTAACCTGGTATTGTATAAGTAAAAAAGCGTACATTATCATTATTTACAGGATTTATAAAATATGACTCTAACAATTCGTTAATTTTATCATATGTAAGATCTGAACACAATGTCAACTTTTTCACATTTCCAGTTTCAATATAATTGCTTCCATTTATAACTGTTGATATGCCAGGATATACTTCTTCAAGTTCTTCTGCTTGAGTTATAGGAGTTGTTATCAAAGCTACTTCCTGTGTACTTAAACCAATGGACTCAAATAATATTTCGTTCAAAACATTTTGATTGTCTGATGGACTAAAGTTTTTTAAAATATCTTCTCTACTAAGACCAAGTGTTTTAAGATACAATCTAAATTCTTCTAATGGAAGATTAAAAGGTAACGACCATGGTGCAACTCCTTCTTTAAGATAATTATATGCATTTTTAGTTATTGCTAAATTCTCTGGATATGCAGCAAGTTCCTCAGGAGCCCAAGTAGTTTGCAACTTATTCATTTCAGTTGTTGCCGAATTATGCTGATTTAAGACTTCTTTTTCAAGAATTTCATTAATAAGATCAATATGAGGTAATACAGTATTTGTATTATTGCAATTTAGTAATATATGTTGCAAGTCGGGTCTTCGCGAAAAAAGATTATTTGTTTTTCCATTTGAATCATGTAGAAATTTAAGCAAATCTGTTAAATAGGCTGCTTGGCTAAATAAAGTACGACACTCTGGGTATTCAAAATAATCTTGTGAGCCAAATAGTTCGTAAATACTCGGAAATCCAGCTGTAGTTTCCTGAGAAGTAAAGTTATATGAAGGTACTACAGGAAAATTTGTTTGAGGTCTTCCAAAACTAACAGCTATCATATTAAGAGTAGTTGCATTGCTAACATATATTGAAGTAGTATAAATTTCATCAAGTTCAGATTCATTAACTTCATTGCCTGCAGGCAATGAAGCGAGCATTTGCTCTTTAAAACTGTTGCGTGACAATCTAGCAATTTTACTTGGTGATGTTAAACCACTGGTTTTCATTGCTCCTGCAAGCACAGATTTATTTGCATATGGCGTAAGTTTAAATATTTGCTCGGCTTCTTGAAGCTCAACTTTAAGATCATTAATCTGAGCTTCATTCAATCCATCTAAAATAGTGTTAGGATCGGCAATAGTAGCAAAACCATGATTCTTTCCAAACTGAAAATCTGGATTTAATGACAAAAATGTTGAAATATTAGTGTCTGCAAAAAGTGTTGCATCAGGTTTTATTATTTCATTCTTTAAAAATTGTGATGGATATTGAATTACCATTTGTTTTTTTATATTATTGACATAAGAAGTTACATCACTAAACTCTTCTGGAATTTCAATCGCACTTGAATTAACGTATCCGTTGATAAGAGTCTCTAAATCATCTTGAGCAGCAATTATATCATCAATACTTGTCCAATTAAGACTTGCATCACTAAGAACCGCAACCGACAAGCCAATATTATTATTTGATAATTTGGCTACATTATCATAAACTTCAGCTTTTTTAAATTGATCATTGTCAATTATATTGTTTTCTAATAAATAAAAATTTAATCCTTTACCTTCGTTTTGCTCTTCAGGTGAATTTTTCCAGTCAATAAATGCTTCTACCAACAAAGTTCGATTTAATGAACCACTACCTTGAATTAAGTTAAGTTTGGTATCGACTTCTGATTCATTCAAAAATTCAGTTATTAAACTTTCTCTTAGTCTAGCAATTTCATTATCAATAGTAACACCTTTTTCTTCTACAAAATTTATGATATTTCTCCCGTTTGCCGAAACAACTTCCTCTTTTAATTGCTCTATAGGTGTAAATAAAATATCTTTGTAACTACGTTCTGTTTTATCTTTTAACAAAGCAAACATTATTTGTTCGTCACATGAGAATTTTGTTTTATAATATTTTGCTTTTATAAAATGCGAGGCTTCATCATTGCTTAATTTTAATTTTTTACTTACGTATTCTGTTTTTTGAGTTGCTCGCTCTAAGTCTGATAATGAAAGTTCTTCAAACTCATCTATAGCTAAAAATCGCTCTTCTTTTTTTACAAACTCTGGCTTACCACTTACGTTTTCCTCCCCTACGATAATGTCAACATGGACACTATCTTTTGCATCATAAAAAATATCTGAATAAGTATTAGGAAATTGCAAATCAGGATCATTTGCCTCAATCTGGATGTCAAACGCATTGTTTCCAACGAATTCAGGGTAAATAGATGGGTCTATAAATTTCTCTAAATCTTTTAACATGAAATTGTAAAGAAATTGAAAATAACCATTTGCATCAGTAGAAGCAGAACCTGCTGTACTTGTTGTTAATAACTCGTGTCGCAATACTGTTACTGTAATTCGTTCCAGATTTTCTCCTCTTGTAGTTTGTACTGTTCCTGTTAACTCCATATAATATTTCAGATTGAAAAATGAAATATCATATTTTGAATCAAGAATTTTTTTTACATCAAAAGGCTCTGTTCTTACACTTAAACCTGCATACTTCAATTCAATGAAATGATTGATATTAGGATCTAAATCCCTTTCATCTAATTCAATGATGTAAGAAAAGTCTTTATAGACTTTTGACGAGTTAAATTTTGCATATTTTCTTAATCCTTTAGTGTCATAATAACACAAACTTAAATTAAGATGCTCAGGATATACTAATCCTGGACTTGAAAATGTGATAGTTCCAGTAATTTGTGCCATAACTGTAATTTTTTTATGTTAATAAATTTTTTTAAACAAAATGCAAGTAATAAATATGATTAATTAAACATTTATGTTATAACAGTAGCCTTAATAAAAATTAGCTTTCTCCTCTATCTTCTTAACTAAAAATAATTTATCAAAACTTACAATGTAAAGATAAATAATTTTAATTTATTATTTTATCTTTATTCGAGAAATTATTTATGTTAAAAAACATGTTTTTAAAATTTGTTAACCATATTTCTAACCTATAAATAAATTAGCAACATAGACGATAGTTTTATCAATAAAATGTTACTATAAAACCACACTCCATCTCTTGCCACAACTTAATTTTAAACACATTTAGGTGCCATATGGTACACTACGATTTTAAGTTTATAGTTTTTACAACCCATACAGACACTAAAAATTATTTTTCGACCACAAATATAATAAATATTTTAACATTTTCACTTTGCATAAATATTGACAATCAATACTTTACAAATTTACAATTTACAAAAGCTCCATATGGGACACTACCAATGTTGCAAACTATTTTACTAAAAAGTAGCATGTGGGACGTTACCCTCACTTTGTTTTAAAAGTAAATCATACTTTTTATACTTTCGCAAATGCCAATCTCTAAGTCTCTTACTTTTGAATTTATATGACTTTAGCTTAACTTTTTCAGTTGTTGGCATTGCTTTTCCGTCATTAATATTAACTTTATAAATTGTTGTGTCTGAAATTAAATAAAGAGTATCACCAATTAAATTAAGATATTTTGATTCATCTATATCAAGCGTTAGTTTTTGAAAATAGGTTTTATCTTCATATGTATAAAAAACAAAATCAAAACTAAAATTTTTAAGTAAAACTCCATTTTTATAAATATGTATTTTAGAGACGGGGATTCTGTCTTCACTAACTAATTTTCCATTTAAGAATTTCATATTTTCAGACTTAAAGTAGCTTTTAAGCTGTACAACAGTCTGTCCATTATCAGAAATAATATAATCGTCTCCTTCTAAATACCTAAATTTAAAAAAATAGTTTTCAAACCTTTTGCCCTTTTCTTTCACAATACCAATTGCATATACAGGTTCTTTTATTTTTTCTGGTATCACCAATAATTTAAAATTGCCATTTGCAGATTTACTTTTATATACCCTACCAACTTTGAAAACAGGAGCTTTTGCAAACAAGCCGTTAGTAATTACAAAGATAAATAGTATAATAAATTTATATTTCATTTAATTTCAACTCCTAATGTACTTTTATTATTTAACACTTTCATTTGAAAAACAGTTTTAGTTTGTGTCTTATTTTCAAAATCCCATCCTACAACAGAAACGACATCTCCTTTTTTATATGGTTTGTCAATTTTTGAATCAATCAAACTAATATTTAATGTCCCAGTAATATTTAAGTTAAGAACATTTAGACCTATTTGTGCCAATTCTTTTTTACTTATTGGGCTTCTTGTTCCCATTAAAGTGTTCAAATGTTCTGCTAAAGGTCTTGATTCATAATACAAGCCATCCACATCTGTAACATATTTGTCTTTAAATCCAAAATCATGACCAATTTCATGAGAAAGTACATCTGCACCATCGATAGTATCTAAATATATTTTATCATACCTCCCTTTATTAGAATAAGAACTTGTTGGTGTTAAAGGTGATAGTGACATCAAAATTGTCCCAAATCCACCTGACTCATCTATTTTCTGTTTTGCTTCCCGTCTATTTTTGACAACTTCGTATTTTGTTTCAATTTCAATATTAATTTTTTGTTTATCAAACTTAAAAGTGCCGTCTTTCTGCAATCCTGTTGTAGAAAAATCTATTAAATTAAATGAGTCTCCTTTTAAATATTTTTCATTTATATCATTAATCATGGTTTCAAAATTGTCAAACTTTTTCTTATGTCTATTTGTTATATATAATGTGTTTTCAATACGAATATTTGTTACTCCTTCTTTATTGGTAACAATTACTTTTGGTTTCTTTCCTTTATCATCAATATGTTTCATAGGATTATCATAACAATAGGTATAAGAAGAAAAATGGGGCATCTCATTTAATTTAGGATCCACGCTCACAAACCTACACAACCACGCTGCGTAATATCTTGCTCCATAATAATACAGTCCAGTCTCTTCATCTCTTTCTTTGCCAATATATTTGTATCGCTTTAACGACACATCTACTTCGTTTCTGCCGCTGCGGTAACTAGTTGTGCCAA
>ENA-UOOK01005749-UOOK01005749.1-fermentation-metagenome-genome-assembly--contig:-NODE-5749-length-12306-cov-22.928496_pt1 | contig 12306 bp, 20 predicted proteins | sample MGYA00245777_ERZ724023 | MGnify/ENA primary metagenome ERZ724023 (study PRJEB28704, sample SAMN03018312) | fermentation metagenome | biome: anthropogenic terrestrial biome; feature: soil... | reverse complement strand
CACTTATAAAAACGCTAAATTGCATCAAATGCGTTAAATTTGCCCTCTGGGATAGTAGTTGTATCAATCAAAGCGGTAACATCATCCATCCATTCTTTTTTGGAAACGGCAAAAGACATCATTCCGTTAACGACTGTTCCACCACTTACTGCATCAGTCCAAGTTTTACCAACACCACTAAAAGTCCAGCCTGATTTATCAGAAAAAACAATAATATAGTCATTAGTAGTTGTGCCGTCAAGTAACACTTTCGCTCTTTGAAAGTTTTCAACAGTGTAGTTGTAGGTAAAGTCATAAGCAGGCGTCTGCTCACGGTCAAGAACAAACTGCTGATAAGGGCTATCTAGTTCAGTTGCCTCAATTTGATTAGGTGCCCCACCTGTTGCTGGGGCTGTTTTAACAGGAATAAAATATTTATACTTAGGGTCAACATCGCCCTCTTTAACAAAAAGCATTACTCCTAAATCGGTAATTGCTACACTCATTTTTTATTCTCCTTAAAATTTCATTTTTTTATAAACAACGCCATTATCATTGTCTATATATCCGTCAAAGCGTTGTACAATGCGATAAATGGTCGCATCAGCTGTATTTGGCATAGGCTCGTTATATATACGCTTAAAGCCTAAATTTGTAAGAGTCTCATTGCATATTTTTGCTAAAGTTCTTGCAACGAATAGCTTATTAACAGAAGTATCATAGATATTTACTTCATACATAATCTTGCTAAACTTCTCTCTACTATCAAGCTCGCTGTCTGCAAATACATTGGTTTTTTCTTCAATAGTTATATTCGGAAAATCCGTTGTACTGTTCTGATAAGACGGTGCAACTTTAACCGTTCTATTGCCTAAGTCCAATTTGCCTTGCGAACTATCAGCGTATTCATTAACAGCCGATTCAAGAGTATCAAGCACATACTGAAAAATATCTACCATTAAATTAACTCCTTAATTATCTGCCGTAACACATCTTGCACTTCGCTTTCTAAGAATATTGTTGTGTTATACATAAAAGGTCTGCTAGGCATTCCTTTAGTCCAAGCCACGATATCGCCCTCTTTAGTTACAAACTTTTTAGGGTTTCGGTCTTGTTCGCTAGATGGGTAATACCATCCATCGCTGCCGTGTGCATTAATATCATATCTATAACCGACTTCAGCAGCTAACTGATGCGGTTGTTGTTCGCCTTTAACGCCTGTTCCAAATTCTATAAGCACCGCCTGAGATACACCTATTGATGTTTGTTTGCCTGTGGCTCTTATACGGTAATGCTTATCATCAATCTTTATAAGCTCAATCGTTTTTGCAAGCTCTGTATCGCCTAAACCGTAATATGTAAGCAGTTGTCCTATGTGTGCAACTCCAATTTCAGATAATTGCTCTAACGCTTTTGAAACAACAAGTTGTATCTTTGCTTCGGTCATTTTCAGCATTTTCAACAAGTTATCCACGCTTTTAGTTGAGAGTTCCATTTTAAACCGCATTGTTACCCTCGATTTTGTCAAGTATCAAAACACCGTTATTAAGTGTAGTTGATATCTGCTTGACCTTATATTCGGGATATTGTTTATCGGTAGGAGGCTCTTTTTCAATCCAAATATGTGTAAACTCATTGAATAGCTTCGCTTGCTCAATAGTTAAACTTACTTTTTTACCACCAATCAGACTTACGCCATAGGCTTGTGCCTGATATGCATTGTTAAAAGGCATTAAACAGCATTCTATTTCTTGCATATCTCCATAAACATACTGCTCTACATTGTATGGCAATTTAATTACTTCGCCAGTACGGTTAGCAATCTTTATGACCGCATTTTTGTTTATTTCTGCTGTACGGGCTGTTACATTACGCATCGGCTATTATACTCCCAGCAACTGCTAAAGGCGTTATTTGTCTTAACAGGTCGGATATTATACCGTCATTTTGATAATTTCGTGTAATATTGTTTTCGCTATGGCTTGTTTGCCCCTCAACGCCTCGAATATTCCAAAGTCTTAATGCTATCTGATAGACTAAATGCTCATACTGTTTTTCAACAACGCTTGAATGCCGTCTGTTTTTAACGGTTTCTTCGGCTTGCCAAATACAGTTTTCAAGCAATGCTTTCTTAGTAGCATCGGCTTCTACAATATTTAATTCGGCTTGTAATCTTTGCAATATAGTCATAGCTACACTCCGTTATAGGCTAGGTAGTTCATCAGCGGTAATGCTCGAAACAGTCTTATTGCTGACTTTAACTACCTGATTTGTTTTTTGATTCCATCCATCAACCAAGCAAATTCCATACCGCCCCATAACCTCTGACTTGCTTAAAATAACTGCGTCTTTAGGCATAGGCTTATGGTTTTTGTTGTCAACCTTGATATGTGTTGCAGACAGTTCACAAGGGTGTATAGTTTTTCCATCGTTTGACACGATATAAGGTAAACCGTCTTTAATTATGAAATACATTATTATCCCCCACTTGCTGTTACCACTACACCAAAAGTCGTTACGCCGTCTAAACAGCCTGCTTTTGTAGCTGTAACGGTAATAGTAGCTTCGCCCTCGCCAACAGGCGTTACGGTTATTTTATTAGCTAATACAGCAACCGTTGCAACGAGTTCGTCATCTGATGTAACTGATATTGTCGCACTTTCAGTATCTGTTACTACTGTAATTTCTTGTGCAGTTCCACTTTCGACAAGTGTAATATCTTCAATAGGTGTAATTCCTATAATCGCAGGTATTGTTACGCCAAATGTTTCTACACCGTTAAAGTAATCTGCTTTAGAAGCTGTTACTGTAATAGTTGCAGTACCGCCCTCAACAGCCGTCAATGTCAACGAGCCGTCATCTTCTACGGCAACGGTAACGATTGTATTATCACTAGATGTAGCAGTTATTGCAGCATCTAAAGGGTCAACAACCACGCTTACGCTTTCAGTAGCAGTATCAAAAGTTACATCGCTTATAGCCGTAATCGCAACTTCGTCTATTACTACAACTTTGAATGTAATAACAGTATCTTGATAGTTTGTTGCACTTGCTGTTACGGTAATTACCGTATCGCCAACGGCAATAGGGGTAACTGTAACCTTGCCTGCACTATATGCGACTGTTGCGGTAGCGGTTTTGCTTGAAGCTACAACTACAGTAGCCGTACTAGGCACAAGCCCTATATCAACCACAGCCGCAGTTATATCGCCCATTGTAAAATCATTAACAACATTTAAGTACACAGGTGGCTTATAAGCACTTAAACCTGTAATTCCAAAAGCCCTTATTACTTCCTCATCAGTCATAACCTTTGTGTAAGCAAGGTTTTCGACACCTGATGTTTTAGGTGTGATTTCAGTACCAATAATAGTTTTTGTGGTTACTGTTTCCTCAACGGCTTTGATGTCAACAGGGAAGTATTTTTTTTCTGTTTCGTTATATAGGTACACACCGTTGTCTTTGATATAAAATAAAGCCATAATGTACCTCCGCTTAACCGTTAGTAACTAATTTTGCGATTGCTATGTTCTTATCATCATACTTTCTTGACCAAGCAACAGATTTACCTAAATCAGTCTCTGTCGGAGAGGTTTTATTGGTTACTTGTTCTGAATTTATATTAAAGCTAAAGCCATAAGGATGCATTGTTTCACGATAACGAGTATAAAGTGTTTCCATACCGCCGTATTTTGCAGGGTCACGAGCGACTTCGACAGCCTTATTATCAACTAATGGAGCAGGTGCGTATCTTATAACGCCTGTACCAAGCAAATAAGTAGTATATTCTTTTTGACCTGCTGCGGTAGCACTATTAGCAACAGGAACGCCGTCATCAACAACAACGGTAAGACCGTTATAATCAGCAAGACGAGTTCTCCTTTGCAATCCGTTAGCATCGTTATTAGTCCAAAATTTAAGCAACTGTAAATTTTCTAGTCTTGTTGCTACAGTAGAGTGCATTACAACAATTTGAAAAGCCGCCTTGCTATCGCCTAAAGCCTTTTGCATAGCATCGTTAGCCTGTGTAAGCCCTATTAGGTTAGCATCTGTTACTGATGCAGTTGCGGTTGCAATAGATGAAGTATGGTTTGCCCATTTATCATCGCCTTGAATACCAAATAAAGCATTAAGAATATTAATAAGTCTTGCCTGTCTTTTCTTGTCGAAATATTTAGACACTCTTGAAACAATTTGACCCATAGGGTCTGCTCCGCTATTAAAGTCAGCAATAAAATCTCTCTTAAACCAAGCCTTTGCTCTGCCTATAACAACACCAGACATAGCATCAGCTGAAGTAGCATCTGCGGTAATATCGGTATTGCCGTCTAAGTTTAACTCATCTCCGCCAAGCTCATTATAGTAAGGGATAGTAAATGTATTTGAGCCTTTTGAAATCATAGTTTCAATTTGAGCATCATTTACAATAACTCCGCTATTCAGCAATGCGGATAGAACAGGGTCACGCTGATTTTGCCATTCGTATAAAAAGATTTCCTCATCAAAAGGATATGAGTATAATGTACCTGCCATTTTGTTTAATCTCCATTATTAATTTTTAGTGCTTGTAAACTGTTTCCAAAGTTCGGGTTGTTCAGTTTTAAGTTTCAGTTTTTCCGAGAACGACATCTTTTCAAGCTGTTCACGAGTAACGGTCGCACTACTTCCATTATCTTTTTTAGGGTTAGGCATATTGCTAAGAGCTGAATTATACTGTGTTTTGGCGATTTCTTCGGCAACTTTTTTTAATAAGCTAATATGCTTTTCTGCGGATTCTCTAGATACTTTTTCATCGTCTGTTACAATGCTTGCGACCAATTCGTCAATTTCATTGCCTTTTAATTCAGCTTCTGAAAACAGACTTTTGACTATTGCTGTGTTAGAAATTACCTTTGCTTTACTAAGCATATCTTTGGCTTCTTTTTGCATCTTTTCAATCTTCTGCTGTTCAGTCAATTTGCTATTTTCGTATTCTTCATACTTTGTCTTGTAAGGACTAAGCTCCTCAACCTTAGAGTTTAAAAGATTGATATCAACCTGCATTTTGTTCTTGCTTGTCTCAACAGCTTTTGAAACTGCGGAATCAATCTTGCTTTGTAATTCTTGTGCCGTCATTGTAATTGTGTCATTAGGTGTGGGGTTTCCTCCGCCACCGGCATCAGCCATTAACATAGCCTTGTTGTGTGTGTTAAAAAACATTATTTCTCTCCTCGCCCCACCAGTTTGTTTTCTTTAAGACTTATAAGCCCCAATAGTCTGTTATTCCAATTAGTTCTTAATCGCCCATTTAGAAAAACACCCCAATAGTTCTCCGATATATTTCAACGCTTGTTATTTGCGTTAATTGCTATATAAAAAAAGACGGCTAACCATTTCTGATTGACCGTCTTGCAGTTCTTTTTTTACTTAGTTTTAAGATTCTATTGTGTTTGTCTTGTTACAGCTAGGACAATCTATTGCTATCTTGCCCTCTACCATTGCGGTAAATTGCTTATACTTAACTCTTACTATCCGCCCCTTTCTTTTCGCCAACAGCTTGTTGCACCCCTGACACCGTATTTCCGTTTCCGTCATTTACTTCTCCTTGATTTTTATTTATTCCAAAAACACTATTTGGCTCAATATTAGGAAAATGATACAGAACTTTAATTATGTTGCCTTGCTCTTTTGTTAAAGTGCCGTCTTTAACAAATTCGTCAATCTTAGATATCATCTTGCCCATTTCGGCAGCAGGGTCTTCCACAAGGTTACTTAAAGATATTATCTGTTCAGGCGGCAACTTGCCCAAACTGTTTATCGCACTTAAAGCCTGTGCATTGCTTTGTGTGTTCAGCGACTTAGTGCGAATAAACTTAATATCAATTTGTGAAGCATCAAGATTTTTTAGTTTATCAAACTTATACAATGTTTTAATATATTTAAAGCGTTGTTTTAATGCCTTTCTAAAATATCGTTCTTTTGTCTTTAAAAGGTCTTCAAAGGCTCTCCAACCCTCACGACTATTAACAGCTTCGCCTGTATCACCACCGCCAGAAGTTTTACTGTTGACGGCGTTAGGACAACCAAGTACCGCAAAAGCAAGCGACACAAGACTATCAACAAGTATCTGTATTTGCTCTTGGTCTAGTGTGTTTACAAGGTATTTTAAGTCGGCAGGCATCCCTGATTCGCCCTTTATTTCAATAGCCTTATTTTCTTTGAACGCATTTAAACGAGAGTTGTCATAACCTACAACTTGACCGTTTTCATCATATTTAGGCTCATAAATAGCATTATTAACAAACACTAAGAAGCTATCAACAATATCATCCACATTGTCTAAACGCCTGCTGTATATACGATTTATTGCATTAAAAATAGATATAGCAGGCTCAAAGTCGCCCATCCGTTCAGCATTATTTATATATTCATTAATAGGGATTTGACCTGTCGGATTTTCTTTTTCATCAATTCCTTTTGTGTCTTGCTCATTTATGACAAAGCTATCGCTAACTTCAAATTCAAAGGTTTTAGTAGGCGTATATACAGAGAAGTGCAAGCCTTTATAATCTTGCTTTTCGTCTTTAACTTTGTAAAATGTAAAAGCAAAAGCTGGCTTTTTCTCAATTCCGTTAAGGTACACAACTCTAGTGAATAAAGGCGAGAGCGTTGTAAAAACAAGAGGAGTGCCATCAGTTGATTTTGCCATATACTCATAACCAACGCCAACTATACCTATATCGTTTTCAAGACTAAGATTATGTTCGGATTCATCTTCTTCGTCATATAGCCTTTTAAGGTCTGCCAAAGCAGATTTATGTGTTTCTTCGTTGGATTTAGATATGTACTGCAACTGTTCGCCTAGAAAAGCACTTTGAATAAGTTTACGGATTATCCTTGCAAGGTTAATAACAACAATGTTATTTGCTTTAGTTATATCCGTATCTGAACGGCGTTTATTTAAAATAGGTTGACAGCCTTTGTCGAACTTATATAAAAATTCCATAATAGGAACTTCTTGAAGATGAGCATTGTAAAAGTGCTTAACGATGCCTACTACATTATCTTTAGTTATATTTTCAGTTGAAGTGTAAAAAACCTTTCGCCCTGTAAAGTTCGCAAGGCTCAATTCTGGAACAGTTATGGAAGTTGTTGTAGTTAAATCCGCCATTTCCACCTCTTTTCGCCACAATAATATTACCAATTTATGTATTTGTCAATACTTTTTCGATAAAACTATATATTTATGCAATAATTAAATGAATTTAAAGGCTTTAGGCAAGGGTCTTGCATAGTTCATAACATTCTTTTCAGCATACATAAACAGCATAGCAAGGCTATCAGGAGCATCATCATTTCGGTTTTTACCGTTTTGGTTAAATGACATAAGGTTTTGCATAAACGCACGATATTCCTCATCCCATTCTTCTTCACACAAGAAAACGCACCTTGCTTTTATATCAGGCGAAAACTGTACAATTCGAGATAATTTAGCCTGTGTGCTAGGTGCTTTTTTAGCAGTTACTCTACAATGCCAACCCATTCTACTAAGCATTGATTCTATGGTATGAGAGTATTCGTCTCCACCGTTATTGGCTTCAAATTGTATATCATGTAATTTAAGGTATTTTATATTACCTGCTACAAGCGGTTGAGTAATCTCTCTAGTGCCTTTATTAAAAACTACTTTTTTAATGTGGTACTCGTCTTTTCCGTCATTCCCTTTTAAAATCCAAACACAAGGCATTGATAGGTAATCGTTACCGCCCCACGCCACATCCACAACAGCAAATCTGCGGTATTCATCGCCAAACTCTTGCTTTGTGCCAGTAAGCCGTAAGTCTGATTTTTGAAATAGCAAGCCCTCTCTTTCTAATGGCTCTTGCATAAAAATAGCAGAAAAACTGATTTCATCCATTGATTTTTTGAGTTCTAAGAAGTGGTTTGTGTCAAAATGCAATCCACAAGCATACATAAAATTGCTTTCGCCTTTTTCGTTCAAGGCAGGGATTTTAATAAATCTTGCTCTGGGATTGCCTTTATATATTTCTTCAAGTCTGCCCATAGGGTCGTGTATAGACCACCTTGTTCCCATGTAAAGTTGTTTAGTACCGTTCAACATTCTCTGCCAAACAACAGAGGTTAATTTTTCCCAAAGTAAGTCAAGACGGTCTATCTTTAACGCTTCCTCAATACCGCTTACCAAGTCATCACAAATAAGTAGCTCATTGGCTTCTAAAGCACCTGTGATTGAGCCGTCAATACCACGACATTGGATTGTTTTATGTGGGTTTGCTTGACCTAAATCAATAGTTGAATCTATTGCACTTTGGTCTATATACTTGCTTGCATTTGGAAAAATCTCTTTAAATTTATATATAGGGTCTGTTAGTATCTTAAAAACCCTGTCATAAAACATTTTAGAAACACCACTTGCATAAGATATATATAGCTTCGCTTTTGCTGGATTTCTACCCGAAAGCCACGCCATTAAAAACCCTGTTAATCCTGTTTTACCGCCACGAGGAATAAGAGATATGCCTAAAATATCAAGTTTATCATCAATAAGGTCTTGCAACGCCTGACAAACTGGATTGAGTATCTTTCTGCGTGGTAGCCAAAACCGCTTTTCAGTAGCAATATCAATCTCCATATACTGCATAAAGCTGTCAAAATCAACTCTAGCTGAATATAAAAGGCTTTTTCGCCATAGATAATACGCTGTTTCACGAGCCTTAGAAAACTGTTTTTGATTAATTGCAATTTCTAATGCCATAGGGCGTATATATTCTATGTTAATTCTATGGATAAATTCAGAATCCCACTCCTCGCAAGTTCGTATATATTCAAAAAGCACATCTAGAGTTTCAATATCTTCTTTATTATCTTTTCTTCGCAAATAAGTGACGAGTTTCTGAATATTTGCGTTTTGAAGTTTACTTAATCGCTTGCTTTTCTCGTATTTAGTTTCAAACATCATTTATCCCTTATTTTCTTGTTGTTTTCAAGCGTATAATACCATATTTTTACAGTTTGTCAATAATAAGTGCCAAAAAAGGAAAATCCGCAAGCGTTAGCCTACGGACTTCCCCCAAAAGGTATAAGGATTTATATATGAAATAAGAGTTAATCAGTATTATTAATGTTTTTAACCAGTTCTTTTGCATACAGCAATGCAAAGCGTGTTTCTGACGAGCAGTCTATCATATCATTTAAAGCCTTTTCAATAGATAGGCAGACATTGTTGATTCCGCCTTTAATCTGTTGAGTTATTCTCATTAATTCTTGCTCATATCCAAGAGTTGTTTTTAGCAATTTATCATATTCAAGTTTTTGGTGTTCGTACATTTCCTCATAGCTTATCTCCGTCTGTTTCTTTTCTGTTGCAACTGTCTTTTCTTTTTCTGCCATATTAGCTTCTCCTATAATTTTATCTTTGTCATTTTCGTTGTCTGCCTGCAAGTTCGTCAAGAGAAATATCAAAATAATCAGCAAGCCGTATAAGCGAACTAAGCACAGGCTCATTAACTCCAAGCTCATAATAGCTTACGCTTTGTTGCAGTATTCCAGTTTCCTTTGCCAGGTTAGCCTGACTAACGCCTCTTTCTTTTCTTATCTGTCTTAATCTTTTTCCAAAATCAGTTTTTGCCATTTTTTTGTCTCCTAAGATGTTTGCTTATAATCCAGTTTTACATTGTTTGCATTTTTTAATATCTCTTTTATCGCAAATCCGCCTATTGTCAAAAGGCACTTCAAAGTCGTGGCAATATTTCCCACAATAGAATCTTGCACCTATAAAAGCGTCTACCTCATATTGGTAAAATATGCAATTTACACTACCATCTGCCTTTTGACAATATTCTCCGTCAGGAATATTCAATTCTTTTTTTAATTCTTTGTTTCTGTTTATAAATAGCATACTATAATTTGTGTCTTTGTAATTTTCAGCTACAACTTTAATACTATCTAATACCGTTTCTTCTTCAAGTCCTAAATTTATTTCATCAAAATATTCCTTAACTATGAGATATGCTTGATTAATACAACTTGCAACAACATAACAAGTGTTATAACTGTTTGAATTTTTTAGTTTAACTTCATACAATGTCAGCATAGTTAATTCTCAACGCTTTCTGGTAACTTGTTCTTTGTCGCTTTTCTGTTTTGAACTAATTGCACAATAAATGATATGACCGCAATATGTAAAGTTACAAACACCAAAGTAGCTACGCATATTATCTCATAAATAACATTAAGCCACTTAACCTTAAAAGGCTTGTGGGTTTCATGTATCTTTTCTCCGCCAAATAATACCCAAGATGTTGTTATCACTATTGCATTTATACCAAGCCAAGTTAACCAAATAATCAATCCGACCATTTTTTATTCTCCCTTTATAATATAATATTCTTGTAGGTTCTTTAGGCTAGTTTTCAAAGTAATATGAAGTAAGAAGATATGACGGATTAACCCAATCAACAAACTCTACTTCTTCCTTTTTCTTTCGTTTTTGTTTCCGCTTTGTCTTATGCAAGCAAAATCCATATTTTTGTAATATCGCAACTGTGGAAACAAATTTTGTAGGTCTCCAACCAAGTATTTCAAAATCACTTACACTATCAGCACCAAACAAACTAGATTCCCAACCAAAACCAGATGCTAATTTTTTGCAGTAATCAAGCAATAATGTTGCAAACTTATTTTCAGATGGCTCGCTTTTAATGTAACAATGACTTTCAAATACGCACAAATAGTCTTTCCTCGTTTTAAAACGAATTAAATATTGCTCCATATTACTTTCTCCTTAGCCTTTTAAGCCAATTCCCAGCCAAGAACTTCTACGGTTTCAGCTGATTTCAGTTTTAGAACTTCTGAAACAGCACCTGCACACTTTTCGTCTGTCGGCTCTCCGACAATGAAGACTATGTTGTCTTTCAGCAATCCATTAGAATTGTAATACACTTTTAATCTCATTTGTATAGCTCCTGATTTCTTGGGTCGTATTCGTTAAGCTTGTCGGTTAAACGCTGTACTTCGTTTGCCAATGCAGTTATGATAATGTTTCTTTCACATAATTTAGCACGAAATTCATCAATCTCTTTGCATAGATGACTATATGCTTTCTTGTAGTCTATTTCAGGCACAGTGGCTGGACAAGGTTGACTTGCGATTTCTTTATCGCCTATTCGCACATTAATTTCTTTACTCATTTTTTTATCCTCACTTTGATATATTTTTCTTGTGGCGGTTTTCTTCACGCTCACAAATCTCTAACAATTCTTGTACCCATTCCGTTGGCGGAAATTTCCCTGCTGCTGCGTATCTTGCCATTGCTTCAATAATTGCATTCTTTCTTTCAACATCAATGACAAATCGTGGCTTTAGTCCAAGCGGTGGCTCATCAATTACCGTCATTGTTATACCCTTGTTAAACATAGCCTTGCAAAATTCATCTCCCATTTAAACTACTCCTTATCTGTTATTCTTGTTTCGATTTGTTCCCTTAATTTATCAAACCACTTGTCAATAAATTTCGTAAATTTTGCTTTATATTTATACATATCATAGCCACGAGTAGTTGAACATATCTGTGTGCCATACGCACCACGAGCAATGCCTTTTTTCCAGTAAGAAAGCTGTTTATTGCGTAGATTAACACCTATGATTTCAAGACGGTCGCCCTGATATGTCGGCTCTATCCCAAAGGTCACGATGTCGTTTTCAATATTGAAGTCAAAACCTTTGTATTTTTTTATTAGGCTAAAATTATCTATTAGGTCTTTTGCCAACTCATCGCAGAACGGAAGGCTTTTAAAGTCGAAATTATTCTCCAATTCGCAACGGTTTGGGTTTCCTAAACCAGTACAAATTGACAACCTTTGTCTCATTTTACTACCCCTTTATATTCTTTATTAAATCCACTCGATTGTGGGTTTTCCAACATAGCCTATTTCCCAAACAAACCAAGCAAAGCACATCGTACTCGCCCATTTTTTACCGTTTTCGTCAAATTCGCTTCCGTTTCGTAACGGATTTACTCTTGATGAAAAAACATAAACAGTTTTTAACGGCGTATTCTCAAACATTGTCTTTCTTGACTGCCCCTCTAGTAGTTGTATTTTTGCAAACATAATTACTTTTCTTGTAGCCGTTTGAAGTGCCTTTTCGATAAATTCTTGTGCTAAACTAAACGGTGGATTTGTTATTACATTATCGACCTTTTCAAAATTCTCTGTAAGAAAATTAATACCGCCTGTTCCGTAACCTCTATCGACTAAATCAGTAGATATTATTTCTGTATTCGGATAAAACTTATGTAAAACCTTGCTTATATGCCCTTGCCCACAC
>ENA-UOOK01005746-UOOK01005746.1-fermentation-metagenome-genome-assembly--contig:-NODE-5746-length-12310-cov-6.558792_pt1 | contig 12310 bp, 12 predicted proteins | sample MGYA00245777_ERZ724023 | MGnify/ENA primary metagenome ERZ724023 (study PRJEB28704, sample SAMN03018312) | fermentation metagenome | biome: anthropogenic terrestrial biome; feature: soil; material... | reverse complement strand
GACGATTTGTCGCTAAATGTAAAATCATAGCATAACGGGCACCGTAGGGGTCATGGCGAGAAATTGCGTTTGTGAGTGCTCGATGCTGCCGAATCGTATCTCCTTTGAGGCTGTTTTTGGTCAAATCAATATTTAGAATTGCCGATGAATGAATTACAGGCACCAATGTACTAACGACTTGATTGTGACTGGCCTGAGCAATTCTCCGGTGAAATTCTACATCGGCTTGCTGGTATGGTTCTTCTTTTTCGATCAGTTCCTGTACCGTATCGCATTGCTGCTCGATCATCCGCAGTTCCCGAGAAGTGGCATGGGTTGCCGCAAGCTCAGCAATGTTTGGTTCCAACATCAGACGAACATCTAAAAGATCTAAAGCAAGCTGTTGGTCATGCTTTAAGAAAGTGAGCCCGAGAGGATCGCTTGAGACGCCCTGCCGGGGCGAAATAAAGGTGCCGGATCCTTGCCGAACAACCAGAACGTTTTGAGAGATCAACGCTTTTACGGCCTCACGAACAGTGCCGCGGCCAACATTAAGTCTGCGGCAAAGCTCGGATTCGGTGGGCAGACGGTCGCCGGGTTTCATATCATTTTTCAGAATCATATCAATAATTTGTTTTTGCACAGCCGCACTAAGCGGCGGGGTTCCCTGTTTCAATCATTTTCCTTCTTTCAACAAATGACCTTCAGATTATTTTTTCCACAGTCAGTATGGAAGTAGGTCGAAAAATATGCAGTAAAGGTTTTAGATCCTTATCTTTTAATTTAGCTCGGTTTTCCATTATGATGCAGCAGTCCATCCAAAAAAGATAGAGGCATTTTTCAAAAGGGGTGCAGAGAAATGCCGGCGTAAATTCAGCAGGAATCAGATAAAAAGAAAGTTTACGCTTTTTAAAACCATGAAAAGAACTTTCTATCCGTTTATTTCCGTAGATCACCTGTAGCGGCGGTGGAAATCCGGGAAGAGAGCATGCAAAAATTTCAGTTCCTTTTTTAGGAATAGACGGCTCTGTGGCAGTGGAATTATAGTAAAACGGAGAATCATGGAAGAAAAGGTCACCGTAAAGTCCACGGGTAAGATCTTTTGAAATAAAAACCCGCCGCTCTTTTCCAAGGGAATCTTGTCGGAACCAATCAAAAAGTTTTTCCTGGTCAAAATGAAAAATAATGTTTCCGCCATGAAAACTGTATGGAACCGGAAAAATTGTCTCTGCATTTTCTGGAAGAATATTTTTTTCACTGCGGACATTTGCACGCAGAATTCGGTGCCATTTGTTGCGGAATTCTTCCGAAAAGCTGCAGTTCTGCATCCATTTTGAAGAAAAAAGTTCCGTTGCCGATTGAAACACATCTTCATAATTTTGCTGGATTTCCATTTTTATCTCCTCGTTTTTATATCTTGTATAATAGGATAATGTATCACAATTTTCAAAAAAATTCTACATGTTTGCTAAAATTTCAAAGGTAAAATCATTTTTCTCCTAAAAATGATAAGGTGTTTCATGAAAAATGGATTGGATTAAAATCCCAATAGAATCATGTTTAAAAAATGCTTTTTCTTGCTTTTTTCTGAAAAATTATTATAATGAAACTATTCTCCATATGAGTTTTAAAAAAGGAGAGACTTTCTATGACCAAATCACCGCGACAGATTCGTATAGCAGCGAGCGCTTTTGAAGCCGCTTTTTTGGTTCTTCTTTTTGTACCGGCTGCTTTTCAAAAAGATAGTGCACTGACAACGCCGGAAATTGCAGTCTATGCTTTGGCAAACCATTTTTTGGAGTGCGATTTTTTCTTGTTTGTTGCATTTACGATTCCGGTTGTAATCTGGCTGATTTTATTTTTATTGAAACCTTTGCGCAGGGCATTTGGGGTCTGTGTTTTTTTATCTGCTTTTCAGGGGATTTTTATGGCTTGCTTTTTCAGCTCTATTCGGTTGATTGTTCCACAGGTGAATTGGATTCAGTATGTGCTTTCTTATCTGCCGATTGCTTGTATGATTCTGCTGATTTTGGGCTTTTTGCTGGCATGGGAGGGAAAGCCCGTTGACAAAAAACAAATTTAAGCCGTATAATTAATATCGAATGAAAAAGCCGTCTGGATAATTTGACTTTTTTGCTAAATCCTATTTTTAAAAATATAAACGGGTAAAGATGCCTTCATAACGAAGATGGGTAGAGCGACTGTCTTTTAAGCGGCAGGTCGTTCGAATTATTTCACTCTTTTTACTCTTAAAATTGTATTTGTCTCCGTAGCTCAGCTGGATAGAGCACACGCCTCCTAAGCGTGGGGCCGGCAGTTCAAATCTGCCCGGGGACGCCAAAAAAGATTGCTGCAAGAGCGTATAGTTGCGTTTTTGCAGCAATCTTTAGGTTGCTTCGCTATTTTTTCATATCAGATATATGTTATATGTTGAAATAGAGGACAAGTGATTTTTCTATGTTGGTTAAGTTTTAGCAGTTAGGGTTAAAGTTTTCCAATGCCCTGTTCGATATTGACAAAACGAAATCAGCCAGTTCATAGACCAACCGATAGGAACGGATACCCAGACCATGCTGATACCAAAATGTGGAGCCAACAAAATAGAAACTGCAACCCGAATAAAAAGATTAACAAGATTTGCAATGGTAAACATTTTCATATCACCGGCGCCTCTTAAAAGTCCGTCTACCACCATTTTGAATCCGATCATGAAATAAAACCATCCCATAAAGGAGAGATAATCCCGACCTGTGCTTAATGCTGCCTCTGTGCCATTTGTGCCCAGAAAAAATTCAATAATCCATAGGTTGAAAAATTCAAGAGTCAAACAAAGAATAACACCGCAAAAGATAACCATTTTATTTGCTGCGTGAAATCCTTCGACGACTCTTTCTTTTTGACCCGCACCGATGTTTTGTGCAGTAAAGGAAGAAACTGCGTTTCCAATAGCAGCCATCGGTACAACACAGATAGATTCAATGCGCATAGCTGCCGAGAATCCCGCGAGAGCACCGGATCCAAAGCGATTGATTACTGACTGAACGAGCATCATACCGATAGAAACGATAGATTGTTGAAGGATCGACGGAATCGCAATTTTAACCATACTAGTAAACTCGACTTTTGAAAAAGCCTTATTGTTTTTGGATGAAAACTGTCGTAAATACTTTAATAATACTATAAATGAAAAAACCGCTGCAATTCCCTGCGAAATAAGGGTTGCCCACGCTGCTCCTGCTACACCCATCTGTAGGGTTGAAACCATAAATAAATCCAGAAATACATTGAGTATCGAAGAAAAAATTAAAAAGTAAAGTGGTATCTTGGATTTTCCACAGGCGTTAAACATGGAGGAAACAACATTGTACATAAATAGAAAAGGCAAACCTAGAAAGTAAATATTGAGGTAGACCACGGCCATATCAAGTATGTCATTCGGTGTATTCAGGAGGATCATAATCCTTTTGCTGAAAAATAAGCCGATTCCGGCTAAAAGAATACTGATCAGTAAAAAAGAGAGCATGGCGGTGTTGATGGCGGTTTTCATATTCTGATAGTCTTTTCCGCCAAAATATTTGCTTATAATGACAGAGGAGCCAATTCCTCCTCCAATGGCAATACAGATAAAAATATTTGTCAACGCGTAAGAGGCGCCTACAGCAGCAAGTGCCTGTTCCCCGACAAACCTCCCAACAATAGCGGAGTCTGCCATTGTGTAAAACTGCTGAAACAGGTTGCCGATGATCATAGGAAGTGAAAACGAAATAAGAGCTTTAATTGGCTTTCTAGTAATCAAATAATCATTTTCCATTTACTTTTTTCTCCTGCCGTTATTATAGCGAATACATTCTGAAGCAAATTCGCAGCTACAGTCTGCTCCTACGTCAGGTAGAGCTTTCTGGTTAGCAAGATGGGAAAGAAGTTCATTGATTGCATTTTCAATTAGTTTCATATTGATCTGGTAATGTATTTGATAACCTATCTTTTTTCCGCTGATGATGCCATTCTTTTTAAGAATATGAAGTTGTTGGGATATTGCCGGTTCACTGATACCAATCTTTTTTGAAAGAGCATGCACACAATAATTGTGTTGCATAAGCAACCCAAGAATCTGAAATTTTGTTGGTTCTGTGATAACATGAAGAATTTCCGTATTCATATGGATCTCCCCTATTCTAATTAAGCATTTGCTTATCTAGAATAGGCCCTTCTTTCTATGCTGTCAAGATACAAAATACGGATTTGATCAAAGGACGAGTATAAGCCAAAAGTTAGGTTACCTTTCTTATTTTATAAAGTAATATCGGTTTTCCTAAAATAAAAAAGATCAGCACTTATGACTTATAAAAACATAGGTGCTGATCAGAAGTCTCTGAGGATTTACATTAATAGAGTGATTTTTTAAAAGTACATGATGGAACCTCTATGTTCGGACCGCTTAGAAGTTTGGTAAATTCATCGACTGGCATAGGCTTTGCGTAATAATATCCCTGCACATAGTCGCATCCCAGTTTACGTAAAAAATCGACCTGTTCTTTCTTTTCAACACCCTCGGCAACGACCTGCAAATTAATCCATTTTGCAAGACTAATAATAAATTCCAAAATATGGTGGTTGTTTTTTTGTAATGCACCTTTTTTGATGGAGTTCATAAAGCGCATATCGAGCTTTAAAACATCAATTGGAAGTTCAGAGAGCATGTTTAAAGAAGAATATCCGGTTCCAAAATCGTCCATTTCAATGAGAAATCCTATTTTTTTGAGCTCATTGACAACGCTTATTAATTGTTCAGCATTTTCTGTATAGGCAGTTTCTGTGATTTCAAGATGAAGCTGGCTCGGTTCAAGTCCATGCTTTTTAACAATATTCCAAATAATTTCCGGAAGGTTTTCTTGATAAATGTCTTTTCGGGAAACATTTACGGAAACTTGAATATGTGGTAAGCCATTTTGGTTCCAACTTTCCAAAATTTCGCAGGTGCGGTTCCAGACATATTTGTCCAGTTCTGTAATAAAACCGGTATGTTCAAAGAGCGGAATGAATTCACTCGGACTCAGTGCTCCCAGTTTCGGATGAGTCCAGCGCACCAGCGCTTCTGCACCGGCAATTTTTTCATTACTCAGGTCGTATTTTGGTTGCAAAAAGACTTGGAACCGATTCTTTTCCAAGGATGATTTCATTTCATCTATGATCTGCTGTTCCCGAAGAAGGCGCTGGCGAATAGAGTCGTCATAGTAAGCACAGGATTTTTCATAATGTCCCTTGGCACTTTCTGCCGCCAAAATAGCACGGTCACACATAATAGGAAGAGGGGTTTGTAGATTTTCTATTAAGTACACTCCGAATTTCAGAGAGATTTTCATATTTAAGGGAAATTGCTTTAACTCTTTTTGGGCTGCTTCAATAAATGAGTGCATATTTCCGTCATCTGTGGATTTCGGGATCAAAATCATAAAATGGTCTTCACTGTGGCGCGCGCAGATTCCGTGGAACTGGAGGGAATCATGCTGTAAAATTTTTGCGATATATTGCAGAAGTTCATCACCTGTGGCAGAACCAAAACTATCATTTACCAATTTAAAACGTTCAATATCGGTGGCAACAAGAATGTAAGGCGTTGTTGGATTGGCGCCCAAAATTTCTTCTGCATGGCGGTAAAAAGCATCTTTGGTATAAACACCGGTAAGCGTATCGCGTTCAATATGCCCAATACAGAGATTGGATTCATATAATTCAATCAAATTGGAAAGTCTGCGGCGCAGGATTTTTGGGTTATAAGGGGTGGAAATAAAATCTCTGGCGCCCATTTGCAGCGCTTTTATTTCGCTGTCCTCCTTGTTGTCCTGAGAAATCACAATGACAGGAATGGCGGCCATTTCTGAATTTTTTGACATTTCTTTTAAAACATCATAACCATTCATAATTGGCATAATGGGGTCCAGAAGAACTGCAGAAATAGTTCCTTTTTGTGAACGTAGAGTAGCAAGAGCGGCTCTGCCATTATCCGCTTCAATAATTTCGTAAAAGTCAGAAAGAAGCCTGCTTAAAATTTTGCGATTGATTTTTTGATTGTCTACAATCAGGATTTTCAATTTTGGTTTCATTCTCTCTCTCCCACTTTTCATTCTGCTATTCTTGTAAAAGCAGAAAATATTTCTTCCTAAATAGAAATCTTAGCTTTTTAATCTTATTAGCACAAGACACAAATTCCCGCCTTAAGATAGGAGATTTTTATGAAAAAACAATTGCCTAATTGCATTATAATTTGCATTTTAATTTTTACAAGCTAAGATTTACCCTTTAAAATTCCATATTTAGTATACTACTTTCTTTATTATGATTACAATACAATGCCATTAAATGGAAGTTTAAAAAGCATTGTAAATTTGCACAGTATTAAATTAGCTTACGCTAACTTGATGTTGCATAGTTAACAAAATCATAAAAACAAAACTTAATTTTGAAAAAATTCCATTGACTTTCCAATTATCATATGCTAATGTAATCAACAGTTAGCAGATGCTAATCATTAATTACAGAAAGGGAGCGGTAAAAATGCCATTAACGCTCGCAAACATTGGAGAACAGAACACGATCAAACGAATCGGAGGAAAACCGGAGGTGAAAAAGCATCTGGAAAATCTGGGATTTGTGGTCGGCGGAAATGTGACGGTTATCACGACAATGTGCGGCAATGTGATTGTCAATGTGAAAGAGGCAAGGATTGCAATCAGTCAGGAAATGGCACAGAAGGTCATGGTTTAAAGGACACAATGGTCTATTTATTGAAAGAAAGGGGCAGCAGAAATGAAAACATTGAGAGAAGCAAAGGTCGGGGATACCGTCACGGTAGTAAAACTTCATGGAGAAGGCGCGATTAAGCGCCGAATTATGGATATGGGGATTACCAAAGGGCAGCAGATTCATATCCGCAAAGTTGCGCCGCTTGGAGATCCAATAGAGGTTACTGTGTGAAACTATGAACTTTCCCTTCGAAAAGCAGATGTAGGAATCATCGAAGTCGAATAAATGAAGGAATCAGAAAGGGGAACGCCCCTATTTTTTTGGAACAGTTAATTAGCATATGCTAATTATGAAAGAGAGGAATATGGACATGACATTGAGAATTGCCTTAGCGGGAAACCCGAACTGTGGCAAAACAACACTGTTTAATGGGTTGACCGGTTCTAATCAGTTCGTCGGCAACTGGCCGGGAGTAACGGTTGAAAAAAAAGAAGGAAAATTAAAAAAGCACGAAGATGTGATCATTACTGATTTGCCGGGAATTTATTCGCTTTCTCCTTATACGCTGGAAGAAGTGGTCGCGCGTAACTATCTGGTAGGAGAAAGACCAAACGCGATTCTGAACATTATTGATGGAACCAATTTGGAACGGAATCTTTATCTGACCACGCAGCTTGTTGAATTAGGGATTCCGGTTGTGATCGCCATTAATATGACGGATCTGGTAAAAAAGAGCGGGGACAAAATCAATTTGCAGGAACTTTCAAAAGAGCTCGGTTGTAAAATCGTTGAAATCTCCGCTTTAAAGGGAACAGGAATCATGGAAGCCGCAGAAGCAGTAATTTATGCGGCAAAGAATTCAAAAACGATTCCGATGCATACTTTTTCCGGAGCGGTAGAACATGCTTTGGCTCATATTGAAGAGGCTGCTTTAAATAGCGTTCCGGCAGAACAGCAAAGATGGTATGCAATTAAAATCTTTGAGCGCGATAATAAAGTGCTTGCACAGCTAAAATTGGGGAAAGAAGTTTTGGACCATATCGAACAGGATATTAAAGCCGCAGAAAAAGAATGCGATGATGATGCCGAAAGTATTATCACGAACGAACGCTATTTGTACATCGCATCGATTCTAAAAGGCTGCTATCATAAGAAGAGTGCAGGAAAGCTTTCAATTTCCGATAAAATTGATAAAGTCGTTACGAACCGTTTTGCGGCACTGCCGATTTTTGCAGTTGTAATGTTTCTTGTTTATTTTGTCTCTATTACAACGATCGGCGGTTGGGCAAATAAATGGGTAAATAATGGCGTATTTGGAGACGGCTGGCATTTATTTGAAATTGGGACTTTCTCTTATGAAGAAGCAAAGGATGCTTATCAGGAACCGAGTGCCATCAAAGAAGCTTTTGAAGCGGCCGCGGAAGATGCGGGTGAGGACCCACAGGAAGCAGTCGATTTGACAACGACCGCAGATCTTCGCAATGAGGATGACGGCAGTATCAATCAGGAAATTCCGGTAGATTATGATGCTTATATGGCGGTCGCCGATAAAGAAGAGCCAGATCCGGCCGACTACGGAATTTGGGTACCGGGGCTTCCTTCGTTGATCAAGGGCGGGCTGGACAGTGTGAATTGCGCGGACTGGCTGGAAGGATTGATTCTAAATGGAATTGTGGCCGGCGTTGGAGCGGTCTTGGGATTTGTTCCGCAAATGCTTGTTCTGTTTTTCTTCCTTGCTTTTCTGGAAGCCTGCGGATATATGTCCAGAATTGCGTTTGTGATGGACCGGATTTTTCGTAGATTTGGCCTTTCAGGGAAATCGTTTATTCCAATGCTGATTGGTACAGGCTGCGGTGTCCCGGGAATTATGGCTTCCCGCACGATCGAAAATGAAAGAGACCGCAGAATGACGATCATGACGACAACCTTTATTCCCTGCAGTGCAAAATTGCCGATTATTGCTTTAATTGCAGGTGCACTGTTTAATGGAGCGCCATGGGTGGCACCGAGTGCATATTTTGTCGGGATTTTTGCCATCGTTCTTTCTGGAATTATGCTCAAAAAGACAAAAATGTTTTCCGGCGATCCAGCGCCATTTGTTATGGAACTGCCAGCCTATCACTGGCCGACTGTTTCTAATCTGCTCCATTCTATGTGGGAGCGTGCTTCTTCCTTTATTAGAAAGGCCGGTACCGTGATCTTGTTGGCAACCATTTTGGTTTGGTTCACTTCGAACTTCGGCTGGGTCGATGGTTCTTTTGGAATGGTTGAGGAGGCCGACAGCATGCTTGCGGCGTTTGGTTCTGTGATCTGTGTAATCTTTGCACCGCTTGGCTGGGGCAACTGGCAGGCAACCGTCGCAACATTGACCGGACTAATGGCAAAAGAAAACGTGGTCGGAACCATGGGCGTTTTGTTTGGAGGATTTGACGAAGTTGCAGAAAACGGCTGGCAAATTTGGAACAATATGCAGGCCACCTTTACTTCGCTTTCTGCTTATTCGTTCTTAGTCTTCAATCTTCTTTGTGCCCCATGCTTTGCGGCAATGGGAGCGATTAAGCGCGAAATGAACAGCGCAAAATGGACCTTTTTTGCAATCGGATATCAATGTGTATTCGCCTATGCGGTTTCATTTTGCATTTATCAGCTCGGAATGCTTTTCTCGGGATCTGGAAATTTGATTGGTTCCGTTGCGGCGTTTGCGATTGTGGCGTTTTTCCTTTATATGTTGATTCGTCCCTATCAGGAATCCAATACGCTGCGGCAGCCCAACGCACGGGTACACGCGTAAAATCAAAAAAGGCAGGAGGAATTTTATATGTTTGAGTGGTTTGTAAGCAATCTGGCGACCATCGTGATTTTAATGGTTTTGGTACTCGTTGTAGCAGTGATTATTTTTAGGATGATCAAAGATCACAAAAGAGGAAAATCCTCCTGTGGCTGTGGTTGTGCCAACTGCCCAATGAGCGGAGAATGTCACCGCAAAACAACGGGAAAGTAAAAAGTACGGAGTAAATTCTCCAATAAAAGCCCTCAAAACTCCAAAAGTCATAAAAAATGTCAAAATACGATTTTATTTGTAAATCATAATTTCAAATTAAAACAGTAAATAAATATAAAATTCGAATTTATGATTTTAATTTTTACAGGAATTGTCAGGAGAAAACAATATGTCTGAGGAATTGATGATTCAATACTGTTCCCCCACACTTGCCGGAATCAAAACAGGAAATCTGTTTTCTTGTTTTGATTCTTCCCAAGATGAAATATTTGGGACGGTAAGAAAATGGAACCAGCGTCTTGTCCCAAAGGGATTACGGGGGCTTCCGCTGTGCTTTTCAGAAAAGCATGCCCTCATTTATCTTTATCGGCCCAAACAATTAAAAAAGGATCTTTCAAAAATGAGTCAAAACTTCTTTTGAAAGAGCGCGGCTATGTAGTTGATCATTTGGAGCAATGTATTGTTCAGCTAATTGCAAAGTTGAAAGATAACAGGGAATTTCCGCATGAAATCGGATTGTTCCTTGGGTATCCCCAGAAGATGTGCAGGGCTTTATTGAAAATCGATCTGATCGTGCAAAATGCGTTGGGTGTTGGAAAGTTTATGGAAACGAAGAAAAAGCGCAAAAGCTTTTTGAAAAGTATCATAAATGTACAGCTGTTTATTTGGATCAATGGTCCAAGGGGAAAAGTATGGAACGGCTGGCAGTAGCTGATTAAAAAAATCAGGGAACCCTGAACGAGGGCAGTTCGCTTTTAAAAGGAACTGCTCTCGTTTATTTTAAAAATGAAAGCATAGAATAACCATGTAAAAGGCTGAAAACAAGAGAAAATCAAAGAAAGTATGAAACTAAATAAAAAAATCGAGGGAATTGGCTTGACTTTCCGAAAATGCTGTGTTACTATCATACATGCAATTCCTCTGCGCAGGATTTTCTGCGCGCTTTTTTACTTAATTTAAAAAAGAGCAAAGAGCAGCCCCGCTGGGGCGGGGCGATTGTAAATATAATTCTGAACTGGAGGTTCTGTTATGTCCACTTATATGCCGAAGGCAGAGGCTGTCGAGCGCAAGTGGTATGTGATTGATGCAGCGGGAAAACCCCTTGGCCGTGTTGCTTCACAGGCAGCTCTTTTGCTGCGCGGAAAGCACAAGACGACTTTTGCTCCCCATGTAGACTGTGGTGATCACGTAATCATTGTCAACTGCGCAAAAGCAGTGCTCACCGGAAATAAACTTGAGCAGAAACATTATTATCATCATACCGGCTATATCGGTCATCTGAGAGATGTCAAATATGATACCATGATGCGGGAAGAACCCTGCAAAGCCATGGAGCTGGCCGTTAAGGGAATGCTGCCGAAGAATACGATCGGTCGTACTTCCATCAACCGTCTTCGTCTGTTCGAAGGGGAACAGCACGGACATACTGCCCAGCAGCCAACTGCATGGGAATTTTAAGGGAGGAGGACTGAACTATGTACGAAAAAGCACCTTATTTTTATGGTACCGGTCGCCGCAAGAGCAGCGTTGCTCGCGTTCGTTTGTATAAGGGCACTGGAAAGGTCACAATCAATGACCGCAGCATTGATGATTACTTTGGCCTTGATACACTGAAGACCATTGTTCGCCAGCCTCTCGCGCTGACAGAACTCAATGATAAATTTGATATCATCTGCCGGGTTGCCGGCGGCGGTGTTTCCGGACAGGCCGGGGCAATTCGCCACGGCGTTGCCCGCGCATTGCTCCAGTATGAGGATGGAAGCCTTCGTTCTACTTTGAAAAAGGCCGGTTTCCTGACTCGTGACCCGAGAATGAAGGAACGTAAGAAGTATGGCCTCAAAGCAGCTCGCCGTGCTCCGCAGTTCTCAAAGAGATAAATTGCATATTTCAGCGCTGTTTTTACAGTGCAAAAAAATCCTTCCGAATATTTTCGGAAGGATTTTTTATTTCTCCCTTTTTCGCCACGTTATTTGAAAAGTTAGGATTAAAATGGGGCTGTAATAAATTCAAAAACAGATATCATCAATAAAATCGTCAGCGTTTTTTCGAAAATCAAATTTACTGATTAGAAGTAAAAATTAAGAAAATCCGCTGAAAAATAGAGAAAAACATCAAACAAAATTGCCCTATTGAAAGGTAAAAATAGAGAATTTTATCTCAAAAATTATGGAAGAATAAAGTCAAAAGTTAAAATAAAAGCAATAATAAACGAAAAACCACCCACAATCAACAGACCTTTTTTGATCCACTGCGATAACTCTATTATTTTTTTTACATTATATATGTTTAAATACATATATATAATTACTTCGTAAAAAGTAAAGTTTAAAAGGGAAAAAATAGGAAGACAAATTGTAAAGGGATTGACTGTTTCTGAAAAATGTAAGACAAAATTTTCAAAATCAAGTGACAAGGGGTATACCATTACAATTCTAGAAATAGTGGACAATCCCTATTTTAGCAGTATAGAGTGTAGAGGTTATGCCTGCATGTAAAGTGATTCACTTTACACTAAATCAGAAAGGACCTCTTATATTAGAAAGGTCTTCCCTTTTACTCGTAAAAATGAGAGATGGAAGAACAAGC
>ENA-UOOK01005745-UOOK01005745.1-fermentation-metagenome-genome-assembly--contig:-NODE-5745-length-12311-cov-5.440764_pt1 | contig 12311 bp, 6 predicted proteins | sample MGYA00245777_ERZ724023 | MGnify/ENA primary metagenome ERZ724023 (study PRJEB28704, sample SAMN03018312) | fermentation metagenome | biome: anthropogenic terrestrial biome; feature: soil; material... | reverse complement strand
TTTTTCTGAAACGGTTTAACGTTCCCAGTATCATCGGATTGATAGTGGCAGGAGTAATTATTGGTCCCTATGGTCTGAATTGGATTGATAATACGCATGGTGGTGTGGAAATGTTTTCAACCATCGGGTTACTCTATATCATGTTTATTGTTGGACTGGAACTCGATTTGGGGGAGTTTGTCCAGCATCGCAACAAAAGCCTTACGTTTGGATTCTTTACTTTTATCATCCCCTTACTGATAGGCTACCCGGTATGTCATTATCTGCTGGGCTATGATGTAAACGCCAGTTTTCTCACGGCAAGCATGTTTTCTACACACACGCTTGTCGCTTATCCCATTGTCAGCCGTTTGGGAATTGCCAGAAATCAGTCGGTAGCAATCACGGTGGGTGGCACCATCCTTACTGATACGGCTGTGCTTATCATACTGGCACTCGTGCTATCAAACAGTAATGGCGGGCTTAACTTTGGTTTTTTCCTGAAGCTTGTGGTATCGCTGATTATCTTCTCACTTATCATTTTTATCATTACACCGCACATAGCGAAATGGTTTTTTCAAAAAGCCGAATCAGAAAAATATTCCAATTTTATTTTTGTCTTATTTGTCGTTTTCTCTGCCGGCTTCCTGGTTGAGTTGGGAGGAATCGAACCCATTATAGGGGCCTTCACGGCCGGTCTGGCTTTGAACAAGCTGATACCGCACTCCTCAGCGTTGATGAACCGGATTGAGTTTTTTGGTAATGCCCTGTTCATTCCTATTTTCCTGATATCGGTCGGCATGCTGGTGGATATTTCTGTCGTACTTAACGGTCCCCGTACTCTGATCGTGGCCCTGACTCTCACCGTTGTGGCGTTAGTCGGAAAATGGCTGGCGGCACTGGCAACCCAGAAAACATTCCGTTACTCCACAACCGAAAGAACGCTTATTTTCGGGCTGAGCAGTTCGCATGCTGCAGCTACCCTGGCAATTATCCTGGTCGGTTATAGGGCCGGAATTCTGGATGAATATATTCTCAATGGAACCATCATCCTTATCCTGATCACCTGCATTGTGGCTTCTGTCTTCACCCAGCGGTCGGCACGCAAAATCGCTATCAGTGAAGAGAATGAACCGCTGTCACCTTCCTCAATAGGGCATTTTGCGGAGGAAAAACTACTAGTGCCCATTGCCAATCCGACCAATATTGGTTATCATGTCCATCTGGCTTTGTTATTGAAGGACAAGAAGTCAGTCAATCCCATTTCATTACTTGGGGTGGTGCCCAATAATAAGGAGGCAGAAAAGAATATCGTCAGTTTCAGGAAGAAACTTCAGGAATTTGTTTCTACCGCAAAAGCAGCCGAAGTAAATGTGGATATCATCACAACCATAGATCATAACCCCGCTGACGGCATCATAAGGATAGCCCGTGAGACGATGACCGATCTGGTAATCATTGGCTGGCCAGGTAAAGCCGGTCTGTGGGACAAACTACTGGGAGAGAAAATCGAACAGATTATAAAGTATATGGATAAAAACCTGTGGGTTTGTCATGTGGAGCAGAGGCTGATTACTCACAAGCGAATTGTGGTCATTTCACCACCCCTGGCCGAAAAAGAGGATGGCTTTGACATGTGGGTAAGCAAGGTGTCCAAGCTTTCATCGGAGCTTTCTGTCCCGGTATTGCATCTGGGCCATTCCGATACGCAGCAGGTCATTTCAGGTCAGAAAAAATCAGGAAACTTTACTTTTCAGCCGTTCCAGGATTGGGATAATCCTCTCTCCTGTGGTGATCAGATCAGGAAGGATGATTTGATCATCCTCATCTCTGCCCATAGTGGTTATATTTCTCATATACCCATATTGGAAAATCTTCCCAGTCGCCTGGAGAATCGTTTTCCGCATTACAGCCGCATTGTTGTTTATCCAAAACAGCCTCTTGCCGAACAATTGCTCGGAACAGATGATTATATTTTTATTCCCTGAAAAAATTCCATTCTATATCTCGTTATGATAAAAGCTTTCAGACCTTTATTTTTCATTTTTGTGATTCTTCTTTTTGCGGCGTGTGGTACCCCTAAAACAATACTTACAAGGCAGTCCGTTGCCATGCCCAAGCGTGAGTTTCGTGGAGCGTGGATACAGACCGTCGGCCAGTCGCGCTACCAACATATGAACAGTGCGGCCATGAAGCATTATTTTTCAGAGATGGTGCGGAAGCTGGATGAGGCAGGCATTAATGCGGTCATCTTTCAGGTACGTCCCGAGGCTGACGCTTTCTACAAGTCGGAACTGGAGCCATGGAGCCGTTTCCTTACGGGAGTGCAGGGTAAGGCTCCCGATGATCCTTCGTTCGATCCGCTTGCCTTTATGATCGAGGAATGTCACCGGCGTGGAATGGAACTGCATGCCTGGCTGAATCCATACCGCGTGAAAACAAATATCAGCAACCGGCTAGCCGGGGGACATATCTATGAGCGTTATCCCGAGCGCTTCGTGCAATATGGAAATCAGCTCTTTTTCGATCCGGGTCTACCCGAAAACAGGAGCTTTATCTGTGAGGTGGTACGGGATATTGTTTCACGCTATGAGGTGGATGCCATCCATATGGACGATTACTTTTACCCGTATCCCATTGCAGGTACTCCATTTCCCGACGACAAAAGTTTCAGCATGTATGCTGCCTCACAGGGTTTTTCTCCGTCGCAGCGGGGCGACTGGCGACGCAACAACGTGAACCTGCTTATACAGCAGATAAAGTATACAATTGCCGGCACCAGGCCCTCCACGCGATTTGGTATCAGTCCATTCGGTATTTACAGAAACAGAAGAAACGATCCCGAAGGAAGTGATACAAACGGCTTGCAGAATTATGACGATCTCTATGCCGATATTAAACTGTGGGTAGAAAAGGGATGGATCGATTACAACCTGCCGCAGCTTTACTGGGAGATCGGCCACGCTGCCGCTGATTACACTACCTTGCTACACTGGTGGAACGCCAATAATTTTCAGCAACATCTTTATATCGGTCAGGATCTGAAACGGAGTATCGATAAAAATGAACTTCAGACCAAGATCCGTCAGTCCCGTGAAATGACATTTGTACATGGCAACTGCTACTGGTACGGTTACCAGATCCTGGATGATTTTGAAGGTGTGGCGGGTATGCTAAAAACCGATATCCACCCTGCCAGGGCATTGATACCAGCCTACACGCACATGCATGACGGCCGGCCCGGAGCTGTAAAAAAACTTACGGAAGTGTTTACCGAAGATATGCACTTTCTTACGTGGGAACATAACAAAAGACCCCTGCAGCCTGAAACGGCACAAAAGTTTGTGGTATATCGATTTCATCACAAGGAAAAGATAGATTTGAACCGCGCGGAAAATATCATACAGGTGACACCTGATAATTTTTTTGTGCTGCCCTATGAGGGCGGAGACAAAAGATATATCTATGTGGTTACCGCTCTCGATGCATTTGGTAATGAAAGTAAACCGTCAAGAATCAAGTTGAAGTTATAAAGAAGATTATGGACTCATTTATTAAAAGTGTTAATTTGCTAGCAGGGACGCTTACCCTAAGCGCATATGGTTCTGTTGTTCAGGCTTCAGACCCGGTCCGTCCGAACATTCTTTTTGTTATAGCAGATGATATGTCGTTTCCCCATGCAGGAGCTTACGGATGCACATGGGTTAACACACCCGTATTCGACAGGGTTGCCAGGGAAGGTATATTGTTTACCAATGCTTATACATCCAATGCTAAATCGGCGCCATCGAGGGCAAGCATCCTTACCGGGCAGTATTCATGGCAATTGGAGGAAGCGGCAAATCATATCGGCTTTTGGCCGGAAGGCAAATTCCCTACATTCGTAGAAACATTGGCAGATAATGGTTATCGTGTTGCCTTTACGGGTAAAGGTTGGGCGCCGGGTGATCCTGGAAAACGTAGATTAACCGGTACCCCTTATCAGGAAAAACGATTGACTCCTCCTACAAAACATATCTCAAATATAGACTATCCGGCCAATTTTAAAGAGTTTTTAAATGATGTTCCCGAATCGACACCCTGGATGTTTTGGTTTGGTAGTCATGAACCCCATCGGGCATACGAATTTGGAACCGGAGTCTCCAAAGGTGGTAAAGAGCTAAGTGATGTAGATAAAGTTCCCGCTTTCTGGCCTGATAATGAGGTAGTCAGGAACGATATGCTTGACTATGCTTTTGAGGTAGAGTATTTTGACAGACAGATAGGGATGATGATAAAGGAGCTTGAAGAAAGAGGATTATTCAATAATACCTTAATTGTAATAACTTCTGATAACGGGATGCCCTTTCCTCGAAGCAAGGGCTTGCAATATGAGTATTCAAATCATATGCCATTAGCTATAGTATGGCCTGATGGTATTACTGACCCGGGAAGAACCTTTGATGAATATATTAACTTTGTTGACATTGCTCCAACTTTCCTTAAAATTGCAGGAGTTAAAAAACACGACATGCAACCTTCAGGAAAAGAGATGATCGATATATTCCAAAATGTTCCCGATAAGGACCGATCTTATACACTCTTAGGTCAGGAAAGGCATGACTACGGCAGACCAATGAATCAGGGTTACCCTATACGCTCTATCATGGAAGGCGGGTACTTGTACATTTATAATTTTAAGCCTGATCTTTGGCCGGCTGGAAATCCTGAAACCGGTTATCTTAATACAGATGGTTCACCTACAAAAACGGAAATTCTTAATTTACGCAGAGATGGAAAGGATACACACTTGTGGAACATGTCGTTTGGAAAAAATCCTCAGGAAGAGCTCTATTGGATAGCAATGGATCCGGAATGTCTGATTAATTTAGCCGCGAACCCTTTATTTTATAACCTGAGAAAAGAGATGAATGAGAAACTCTTCGATAATTTGCGCGAACAAAAGGACCCACGTGTATCCGGAGAAGGAGATATATTCGATAAATATCCGTTCATGGATGAAAAGAACCATAATTTCTATGAAAGATTTATGAACGGGGAGATTAAAGATTATCAGACCGGGTGGGTCAATAGGAGTGATTACGAAGAAGGAGTGATAGAATAAGTCTTTTATCTGGTGACATTCATTGTATTTTAAAAGGTCTTGTATAAAATGGAAATAAAATCAAAATTGACATTGTGCACAGCCGGTACGTTGAGCTTAATGGGTTGTGCAAAAGAGAAAGAAGTAAAGCCAAATATCATTGTTATTCTGGCAGATGATCTGGGTTACGGTGATGTGAGCGCTTATGGCGCGCAAACGATCCATACCCCGAATATTGACCGTTTGGGTAACGAGGGGATAAAGTTCATGAACGGCTATGCCACTTCAGCCACGTCTACGCCGAGCCGTTATGCATTAATGACCGGCATGTATCCCTGGAAAAACAAAGAGGCCAAAATCTTACCGGGTGATGCACCCCTTATCATTCAAGAGTCACAATACACGCTTCCCAAAATGATGCAGGAGGCCGGTTATACCACCGGTGCCATCGGAAAATGGCACTTGGGAATGGGCCGCGGAGAAATTGACTGGAATGAAACCGTGAAGCCGGGAGCCAACGAAATAGGGTTCGATTATTCTTGCCTTATTGCAGCTACAAACGACCGCGTTCCCACTGTGTATGTAGAGAATGGCAATGTGGTCGGACTCGAGAAGGATGATCCCATTCAGGTGAGTTATGAGGAAAATTTTGACGACGAGCCTACTGCACTCACACATCCGGAATTATTGAAAATGCACTGGTCGCACGGGCATAATAATTCCATCGTCAACGGTATTCCCCGAATCGGGTTTATGAAGGGCGGAGAAAAGGCCAGATGGGTAGACGAGGATATGGCCGATTATTTTATAGATAAAGTGAAAAATTTTATCCAGAAAAATAAGGAAAATCCTTTTTTTCTTTATTTCGGATTACATCAACCTCACGTTCCGCGCACACCCAATGAGCGCTTTGCAGGTGCTACCGGTATGGGGCCGCGGGGCGATGCCATTGCTGAGGCGGACTGGTGCGTAGGGGAGGTGCTGAGTCAATTGGAAGAGCTGGGATTGTTGGAAAATACCCTGGTTATTTTCTCCAGTGACAATGGCCCGGTATTGAACGACGGGTACAAGGACCAGGCGGTAGAACTGCTGGGCGACCATACCCCGGCAGGTCCCCTTCGTGGAGGGAAATACAGTCTTTTTGACGCGGGTACGCACGTGCCATTTTTCACCTACTGGAAGGGCAGGATTAAGCCGGCCACCTCCGATGCGCTTGTCAGTCAGATGGATTTGTTGGCCTCGATATCGGAACTTGTCGGGCAACCTTTACAAGGAGAATCCGATAGTGAGAATATTCTTCCGGCCCTGCTTGGTAAATCGGATGTGGGACGTAAGAGCTTGGTGCTTGAAGCGAACGGGAAGCTGGCTATCCGTGCGGGTGAATGGGTAATGATACCGCCCTATGGCGGTCCTGAACGTAATCTTACGGGCAACGAACTGGGGAATATGCCTGAATTCGGGCTGTATAATTTAAAAGAGGATATCGGTCAGAAAAAGAATGTATCTTCGCAGTACCCGGAAAAACTGGAAGAGATAAAAGAAAATTTTTTTCATAAAACCGAGGGGTATTACAATTCAAATGTAAAAGAGATTACACTAAAATAGATTACCATTAAACGTCGCAAACTAAGTTATACCAATCATTGTCTTTGCTCGTGGTCGGGAATTTATTTTTTTGTGAGGTGAAATTATTTTACGAATGTTATCTTTGTACCTGATTTAGATGAAAAAGGATGAACGAAGACGAACACTTTCGTGATGTGCATGAACCGGAAGAATACCCGCAGGGATTAACTTCTGAAGAGGGAACGACCCGACATGTTGAAGAATTTTCCATGATCGCCAAAACGATGGCTGAGCTGGAGGATGTACTGGCAGAGGAGTTGATTGGCCTGGGTGCAAACAATGTGGAGATCGGCACCCGTATGGTATCGTTTACCGGTGATAACGCACTGATGTATAAAGCCAACCTGCATTGTCGTACTGCATTGCGGATTCTCAAACCCATATATAACTTCAAGGCAGAGACCGCCGATGAGGTCTATGAAGCCGTGAAACAGGTAAACTGGGATGATTATCTTTCCCTGAACACCACCTTCTCAATCGATGCGGTAGTCTATTCCCATATCTTCACTCATTCGAAGTTCGTAGCTTATAAAGTGAAGGATGCCATTGCTGACTGGTTTGCAGAGCGGTATGACAAACGCCCTTCGGTGAGCCTGTCGAACCCCGATGTGGTGTTCAACATTCATGTTTCGCACAACAAATGTACACTTTCACTTGACAGTTCAGGAGAGTCGCTGCACAAGCGCGGGTACCGGGTAGCTCAGACCGAGGCTCCGCTCAGCGAAGTACTGGCGGCAGGAATGATCCTGAAATCGGGTTGGCGCGGTGAGACCTCATTTTTGGATCCCATGTGCGGTTCAGGCACCTTGCTTATTGAAGCTGCCATGATTGCCATGGGTATCCCTCCCGGCATTCACCGCAAGCATTTTGCTTTTGAGAAATGGAAGGACTTTGACGAAGAATTGTTCAGCACTATTTACAATGATGATTCGGGAGCGCGTGTGCTCAAGCATCGCATCATCGGTTCCGATATTTCACCCCAGGCAATTGGCATTGCCGAGAAGAATATCAAGAATGCCGGATTGAAAAAATATATCGAACTGAGTGTGAAACCTTTTCAACAATATGCCGAAGCTCCCGATAGCGGGGGAATACTGATGACCAATCCCCCATATGGAGAACGTCTGAAGGTGGATGAGCTGGAAGGACTTTACGCAATGATCGGAGAACGTTTAAAACATGTTTTTGCGGGGTATAATGCCTATATTCTGAGTTACAGGAAGGAGTCATTCGATGCCATAGGCCTGAAGCACACCCGGCGTTTCTTCCTCTATAACGGGGCGCTGGAATGTGAAATGCGGGAATATGAGATCTTTTCCGGTAAACGAAAGGAGCATCCGAGAGGAGATGCGGATTCCGCACGGCGGGGGCGTTATGATGCACAGGCCGAACGAAACTCAAAAGAGGGTTACCGCCGTTCAAAACGAGAGATAGCTCCCGACCGGCAAACAAGAAACGATGCACGTTCCGGCCATTCAGAAAGAAACTCCGGTAAAGGTTCTCCACGATCGGAGTTTCTATCCGACAATTCCAGACCTGATCGCCGGGACGACGGCAAACCCCGTTTCTCCAGACCTGATCGCCGAGACGACGACAAACCCCGTTTCTCCAGACCTGATCGCCGGGATGATAACAATTCCCATCACTCCCGACCATACAGGGAGGAGAACAAGCCCCGCTATTCGCGCCCCGACAGTGACAATAATAAGCCCCGGAGCAATAAACCATTCAGACCTCCAAGAAGAGAGGGCTGACATGGATTTCCCGGGTGAGATGTAACTATTGAAAAAGCATTCACATGTTCATAGCGCTCGATTTATCACTGCCCATTACAAATCCCACGGTACAGTTTTTGATCCTCTTTGTGATCATCCTTCTGGCCCCCATTTTATTCAATAAAATCAGGATCCCTTCACTTATCGGGCTGATCATTGCCGGCGCTGTGATTGGTCCCTATGGCCTCGGGCTCATGTTGCGTGACAGTAACATGATTATGCTTGGAAACGCCGGTCTGCTCTACATCATGTTCCTCGCCGGAATAGAGATAGATGTGGCCGAGTTCAAAAGAAACAGCGGCAAGAGTCTCATGTTTGGCATGCTTACTTTTTCCATTCCCATGCTGATAGGTGTCTTTACCGGTTATTATCTGCTTCGGATGACATGGATCTCATCCATTCTGCTTGCCAGTATGTTTGCTTCACACACCCTGGTGGCATATCCCATCATCAGTAAGCTGGGAGCGGGAAAAAACAGGGCTGTAACGGTTGCCATCGGCGGTACCATGATTACCGATACCCTTGCACTGCTGGTTTTGGCTGTGATCGTTGCCATGGACGGGGGTGTGGTGACGCCTGCTTTCTGGGGAAAGATGACACTTTCAATGATTGTCTTCGCCCTGATTGTGATTTTTCTTTTCCCCATCATCGGGACGTGGTTTTTCAAAAAATTCCATGATAGTACTTCTCAGTTTATTTTTATCATGACCATCGTATTCCTGGGAGGTTTTCTTGCTGAGCTGGCTGGAATTGAAGCAATCATCGGCGCTTTCCTCGCCGGATTGTCCATGAACAGGCTTATCCCTCATGTTTCTTCCCTGATGAACAGAATCGATTTTGTAGGTAATGCCATTTTTATTCCAATTTTTTTGATCAGTGTGGGGATGCTGATTGACTACCGTGCATTTGTATCGGGCTGGGAGACCATCAAGGTGGCGGTTGTCATGACTGTGGTGGCCATCCTGGCAAAATACCTGGCAGCACTTGCCACGCAGAAAATATACGGCTACACCAATGCTGAAAGGATGCTTATCTTTGGGCTGAGCAACGCACAGGCTGCTGCCACCCTGGCAGCTGTGATGGTAGGGCACCGTGTGGGATTGCTCGATGACAGTATTTTGAACGGTACCATTGTCATGATTCTTGTAACCTGTACTATTGCTTCGTTCAGGGCACAGAAGGGGGCTGTGGAGGTCGCTTTTGCCGAAGGAATGGATCCCGGGAATGATACCGGAAACGAGGAACGGATTCTGATTCCCGTAGCCAATCGGGAAACGCTTAAGGACCTAATCGATCTGAGCCTGGTGATCAAATCAAAAAATAACCGGGAAAACCTGTATGCCCTGAACATCATCAAAAGTAGCGAATCCACACCTCATATTGAGAAGGAATCGCGCAAACTGCTGGAGGAAGCTGTTAAACTGGGAACCGGTGCCGATACGATCATACAACCGCTGAGCAGATACGACATGAACATCCTGAATGGTATTCTCGGTGTAGTCAAGAAATATAACATAACCGATATCGTGATGGGACTTCATCAAAAACAGGAGATATCAGAGTCTTTTCTGGGCAACCTGGTCGAAGGGGTTCTGGAAAAATGTCAGTCCAGCCTTTTTGTATACAAAGCATTGCAGCCTCTCTCCACGATAAAGAGGAGATTGGTTATTATTCCGCCAGATGCCGACAAGGAAATTGGTTTTCCTCTCTGGCTTTCCAAAATATGGAATTTAGGACGTAATTCAGGAGCCAGGCTTTCCTTTTATGCAAATGAAGAGGTTCTTGACATACTAAGATATGTGCATAAGGTACATCCCGTTGATGCCGACTTCAACGAACTTAACGACTGGAGCGAGTTTCTCCGTCTTACGAAGGAGATCGGTAAGAATGAAGCACTGGTCATTGTGATGAGCCGTCTTAGAAAAATCTCTTACGACCCTGTCATGCGGCAAATACCCGATTATATCAACAAACATTTCGGGAATATAAATTTTATGCTGCTTTATCCTGTTCAGTCGGCTTCAGGTGAGAATTATCACGGTGATATGATTAATGCTTCCCTGGTTACCTCCATTCATAGCCTGGGCGGAATTGGCGAGACCATCCTTTCATTTATAAAGGAAAACGACCATCGGAAAAGACAAAATGAGCAGGCGCCGGAATTACCGGACCAGGAAGAATGAGCATATAATGGTTCAATGACAGGAGGATGAATCCGGCAACGTAGCTTTTTGCATTGCCAGTTTCTTTGCTGCCACTCTGTTGGTCTTGCCGCTGCCTGTTTGCGGAATATTCTCTACGACAAAGATATGTAGGGGCTGTTGATGGCGCGGCAGGAGTTTTTTAACCTCTCTTTTAAGGATGCCGGGATTGTTCAAGGGTTCAATCAGCAGCACGACAGCCTCTCCCAGCCGGGGATGGGGTACCGCGGTGATTGCGAGGTTTCCCTTTATGCAGGGACGGATTATTCTTTCCACCTCTTCTGCCTGCACCTTGATACCCCCCGTGTTGATCACGTTGTCTTTCCTTCCCAGTATACGGAAAGTACCATCGGTATGGATTTCGGCGATGTCGTTGGTAACCAGCGTCTCATTGGCGACATGGGGTGCGTGGATAATCAGTGTCTGCTCATCGGAGAGCTCCAGGCTGACGCCTCGAAGAGGGGTATAACCCTTCTCCGCCCCGGCTCCGTTGATCTTTCTCAGGGCAATATGGGAGACGGTCTCTGTCATCCCGTAGGTGGAGTAGATATCGTTTGGAAAATCTCTCAGAGCCTCTTCCAGTTGCGGGTCGACTGCTCCCCCGCCAATGATCACCCGTTTTATTTGAGAAAATCGCTTTTTATCTTCGGGTGACTGAAGTGTGTTGTAGACCTGCAATGGCACCATTGCCGCGAAATCAAACGCAGTTGTTGTCCCCGCCAGCGGATGGCCGGAAGGTGTCACCGGATAGAGATCAAGTCCGCCGCAGATGGCTCGAACCACCATCATCTTTCCCGCTATATAATCGAGTGGCAGGCATAACAATGCCTTGTCATTTTCTTTCAGCTGAAAGAAATCGCATGTCATCCGGGCGCTTTGTACCATCTGCTCCTTGCGTACGATAATCCGTTTGGGCGAGCCGGTAGAGCCCGATGTCTGCAGGCTGATGGTTTTTTCCGGAGAGAACCACTCACGCAGGAAAAGGAGAAGCTGTTGATGGAGAGGTGACTGTGCGAAGAAATAGACATGCTGCGCTGCAAGAATCTCCTCCGCACTGAATACTTTCCCGGCAATACGTATCTTATTCTTCTTCATCGTAAAATTCTTTCAAACCCGGAAAAACCCCCGTCGGCTCAAACCAAAGCCGGTCGCCCCTGATCTCCAGGGGAAGCGGTATGTTGTTCGTATAGAGGGAGCCGGTTCCAAGTCCCTGCGGAAGCGGGCTGTTGAGTGTGGCACACCATTGTGCGATGCAGTTCAGGCCGATGTTCGACTCCAGTGCCGAGGTGACCCACCAGCCGATTCCAAGCTCGTTGGCCAGCTCGATCCATTCATTGCATCCGCTGAGCCCCCCGTGGAGGGTGGGCTTGAGGATGATATATTGCGGCCGGATGGATTCCAGCATTTTTCTCTTTTCAGCGGGAGGGTGGATGCCGATCAGCTCTTCATCCAGGGCAACGGGAATGGGGGAAGAGCCGCATAACAACGCCATCTCCTTCCACTGTCCGGCCCGGATGGGCTGCTCGATGGAGTGTATATCCAGTTCGGCCAGCCGGTGCAGTCTCTCCATTGCTTCCCCACTGCTGAAAGCCCCGTTGGCATCCACGCGCAGTTCCACCTCCCTGGCAGAATAGTGACTACGGATAA
>ENA-UOOK01005744-UOOK01005744.1-fermentation-metagenome-genome-assembly--contig:-NODE-5744-length-12312-cov-4.112426_pt1 | contig 12312 bp, 15 predicted proteins | sample MGYA00245777_ERZ724023 | MGnify/ENA primary metagenome ERZ724023 (study PRJEB28704, sample SAMN03018312) | fermentation metagenome | biome: anthropogenic terrestrial biome; feature: soil; material... | reverse complement strand
ATAAGTATCATGCGGTTTCCCAATCATCCTGAGGATAACGAAATCCTACGGATAAAACTATGTTGGTGGTATAGATGGCTCTTCTTACATCATGAGGGTAAGCAAAGTAGGTGGTTAATTCCAACCAGTTTTGCTCCCAGGATCGTATTATAACCGGATGCTTTTTCCCCCATTTTTCTTTAAAGATTTCAAAGGCCATTTCTGCTTCTTCAATGGTTATGGCCTGATAAACTTCTTTTAAATCAGCCATAACAGCCTTCTTTTCTTTATAAGGAACATATTTCATGGAGTTGCGTATCTGATGAATAACACATAACTGAATCTCTGTTTGGGGAAACACAGTGCTAATAGCTTCGGAAAAGCCTGAAAGTCCGTCTTTACAGGCTATGAATATATCTTCCACCCCACGGTTTTTCAGGTCATTGCAGACACCCAGCCAGAAGCTGGCACTTTCATTTTCCCCAATCCATATGCCGAGTATGTCTTTTTGACCATCCATATTTATTCCCAGTACACTATAGGCAGCCTTGTTAACAATACGGTTATCCTTGCGGACTTTAAAGTGAATGGCATCCAGGAATACTATGGGATATATTCTATCCAATGGACGTGATTGCCATTCTGCAACCTGGGGGAGAATCTTATCAGTAATCTTACTTACCATTCCAGGCGATATATCAATGCCATAAATGTTTCGCATCTGATCTTCAATGTCCCTGGTTGACATGCCCTTGGCATACATGGCAATTATTTGATCTTCAATGCCATTGGAGGTGGTCTCGTATTTTTTGATTATTCGAGGTTCAAACTCTGCTTTGCGATCTCTTGGAATAGCCAGTTCAGTTATTCCATAATTAGTCTTAATCTTCTTTTTGCTGTAGCCGTTGCGGCTGTTTCCTGAGTTGTTTCCCTCAACATTGTGTTTCTCATAACCAAGGTGGTCTTCCATTTCAGCTTCTAAAACTGACTGGACTGTGTCCCTGAAAAGAGCCTTGATCATCTCCTGAATATCTTCGACAGTTCGACAGTCTTTGGCAATCTCTGCCGCCAGGGTTTGGGTTGTTACTTTGCTCGTGTTTTGCATAAATAGTCATCCTCCTTTTTGGTGATTATTACCATTTACACAAAGCTTTATACAATCTCAAAAACTATTGAAGGTATCTGTATCCGCAGTCGTTTCATATTAACTTTCGGTATAACCCTTAATACATGGGAAATAATCAGAGAAAAGACCTCCATTTAGGAAGTCTTTAATAATTTAATCTACTGTTAGCATTTCTAATTTGTTTTTCATTAAAAGATAATTCCGTAACTTTATAGTCTTTTTTTATACTCATTAAATAGATTGGTAATTCTTATAAATTCATTATTGTCTAACAAACCCGATTGAAAAATCAATTTATTTAAATCATCGAAATAATCAATAATATACAATTCATCTAATTTAACAAATGATGCTCTATTAAAAGGTGGATTATAATATTGCAATTCTTTATTTGAAGGTATTAATAATTTTGATGGTTTCTTGCCTTCAATACTTGATACGTTTAAAAGTGATATTGTATTCAATTCGCTATTGGTTTCTATTACTAGTAATGGTCTTGCATAACTTCTTGTTCCATCTGCAAAAGCAGGAATTATTAAACTTATACCATTCCTGGGGATTATTATCATTATGCAAATACCAATCCCAGTTCTTTATCTTTATAAACATAATAGGAATCTTCATCCCATTTAGACGCACTTAATTCTTCAATTAATTCATCGGTCATAGTAACTGTATTAACATCATAATAAAATGTCACACCATTAATTACTTCAAAGGGGTCAGTACTATTTTTAGTAATTTCATAAGCATGCAACATTTGCCGAATATTATCTAAATCATATTTTTTAAGATTATCAATTTGTATTTCACTATATCGTTTTTGAGGACGACCACTCACAATTGAACCATCATAAGCTAGTTTCCATGATTTAAATAAATGATTTAGATCAGATAATTCTTTGGCTTTAATATCGCAAAATATGTCATGAGTAATTTGTAATGTCTGTAATTCTTCTTCAAGAAAATCATAATCAGCTTCTTTAGATTCTTTGATTAAATCATAATTATTATTTTTATAAGTTAATCTAACATCTTCTACAACTGAACCATTTTCAAATGCTAAAATAGGATCGTCAAATAGAATATTCTCTGTTCTCACTAAATGAATCAATTGTGAAAAAAATAAGAGTTTTTGAAGTTTCATATTCCCATCAAATGTATTTCTAGGAGTGTCACAATTTTTATAAATAAACCATTTGGCTATATCTATAGCTTTTAACATAATACCCACTCCGTTTCTTAACATTACATTAGAGTATACTTATCTATATAATAACAGATTGTTACGATCTGCGCTACCATGTTTATTCAATAGATAAATTCTGCAAAATACTCGATCTTGCACCAGGCAATGGAAAAGGCAGTTGATTTGGAGATGATCGACCGCAACCCCTGCAATAAAATTAAGCCGCCTAAAAACAAGAAACGACCCGAGGAGAAAATTGTTTATCTGGACCGAGAGAAGCTGGCCAAGTTCCTGTCGGTCAGCAAGGAACATCGGGATTATGCTCTGATATATTTCATTATCATACGAAATATAAGTTTTTAATCTCGTCCATAAACACTAGCGGGGAAGAGCTAAAATCTTTACTCATTTATCTGGTCACTTAATAGGTAATTTCCAGAGTTATGTTGAATGTTATATAGTAATATATAATAAATTGAAGGAGGGATAAATTATGTTTACCAATATTCTGGTTCCGATTGACGGATCTGAATTCTCTATTAACGCTGCCAGAGCAGCCGCATCTATAGCCGATAAATATTCAGGCAAGCTAACCCTGCTTCACACCGTAAGTAAACCCTTGACTAAAACCTCAATTGCTGAACTGGAAATGGAAATTGCCAGCCTCAGAGCGGAAGGCAGTCAAATCCTGGCAACTGCCCGGGAGGCTATAGAAAAGTCAGAAGATGAAGTGGAAACAATTTTATCATGGGGAAACCCAATGGATATAATTCCCGAGGAAGTTGAAGATAAAGGTTATGATTTAATTGTGATGGGCAGCCGCGGATTGAGTGCTATTAGAGGACTGCTGATGGGAAGCGTCAGTGAACGGATCAGCAGGTCAGTAAAATGTCCAGTATTAATAGTCAAAGAGCTTTCGCAATAACTCAGCTATCAGCTGCTTTTTGAACATGGTCTGCGCTTCTATGATGGCTGGTTAGGAAGATGCCTACTCCCAGGACTGCAGATAAAATAGATCCAATTATTATCGCCATTTTGGCTTGATATATAGAAATGGCATCTACAAAAGCCAGGTTAGTAATAAATAAAGACATAGTAAAACCTATTCCGGCCAGACAAGCTACGCCCCACATCTGGCCCCATTTGACTCCTTGGGGTAATTTAGCCAACCCTAGTCTTACGGAGAGCCAGGAAAACAATGCTATCCCGAGTGGTTTGCCAATAAAAAGACCGGCGATTATACCTATGGAAATAGGATTAAGTAAACTGGTTCCTTCACTTCCCTGAGCTATATTCACTCCTGCGTTCGCCAGGGCGAAAAGCGGCAGTATAAAATAGGAGGCCAATGGATAAAGGGTATCTTCTAGTTTCTGTAAGGGAGTATTTAGATCATCTACTATACCTTGGAGCTGCTTCATCATCTTTCTTTGGGTGGCATCAACCATCATTACCCCGAAATCTTTTTCCGGGAATTCCTGTATTATGCTATTAGACTCTTCTACAAAGGTCTTTTGATCATACAGGCTGCGCGCCGGTATGGTTAATGCCAGCAGTACACCGGCAATTGTGGCATGAATACCCGAAAAAAGAAAAGCCAACCATAATGCAATCCCCAGCAAAGCATAAGGATAAGTTTTTCTTACTCCTTTTATATTTAAAAGGATCGATACCATCAGAATCAATAGTCCTGCACCCAGGCTAATTACACTTATTTGATCGGTATAAAATAAAGCAATTACCACAATAGCTCCCATATCATCGAAAATCGCCAAAGCCAGGAGAAATACCTTTAATGAAACCGGAACTATTGAGCCCAGAACCAATAAGCAACCAATTGCGAAGGCAATATCAGTGGCCATGGGAATACCCCAGCCCATACTGCCAGGCCCACCCTGGTTAAATGCTATGTATATGGCCGCGGGAACCATCATTCCACCCAGGGCTGCTATTGCTGGCAGGGCGGCGTTTTGAACGTTGGATAGTTCTCCCACCAACATCTCCCGCTTTATTTCCAGACCAATGACAAAAAAGAATATAGCCATCAAGCCATCATTAATCCAATGCACCAAATTATTAGAAATAGTAAAATGTCCGATGCTAAAAGAGATGGGAATATCACAAAGAGCATGATAACTGTGGGCATAATTGGAATTAGCCCAGGCAAAGGCCGCGATGGCAGCTGCCAGCAATAACACGCTGCTGGCCATTTTACCATGAGCAAATTTGGATACTGGTTTCATAATATATCTAAATAGGTGATAGGTATTTTCTTTCATCAGCTCTGCCTTTCGTTGATAAAATCATGCAACTGGGGGCCGATCTTCTTAGTCTATGCTTTTGAGGCCACCATATTCTAGAATAAATAATATATGCCTGCTGAAATAGAACCAGCAATGATAACCCAGATTAAGGTCCTAAGTAAATCCTTTTTGACCTGGGCAGTAAGGTCGTTCATTTTATCACCTCCTCGCAAGTCTAAAAATCCCCAACAAAAAATGGATAACCTAATAATAGGCTACCCACCCCAGTAAGCCGACTTCTCATGGAAAAAACACCTTATCCGGAACCCACAAAACTTAGGTATTTTATCCCCGCTCTCCTAATTTTCATTAGAATCGCTTTGACCGTCTTTGGATATTCATTTGTTTAAATATACTATATATTCTCTTCTAATTCAATTTATTTGCGTGAATCCGATTAGAATTCCTTCATCCACACCATAGGAATGGCTCCCTTTTCATAGGCATAAAAAAATGGGGCGCGAATGCTTTCATTGCTTTCGCCCCCCATTTTATTATCTGCTCGAGCTTCTCATGGGGGCTTTTATCTCCATCTTTTTACCAAAATCAGAGAACCCCACTTTTATTTCCAGACTGGTTTTGTCGTTGCTTTTGCCGGTGGCTGTCAAAACGGCCTTACGGATCGTGCTGTTTTTATAATCTATCCAGATTAGATATTCGAAGTTTTTCCACAGGCTCTCCAACAGTTGACTTTCCACAGAAGGATTACATTTCACCAACAGGCAGTCTGCCCCGTCAATTTCCTCAAACTTAACTTTTTCCACCTGATTAACATTTTTAAATCTAAAATTGGATAATGGATTTAATTCAGTGATTAATAGTTCTTCCGAATTGCTGGTACCGCTATCTATGACCAGCCATTTATTGGAAAAAGAATCATAGTTATAAATGGTTTGATCCAGATAGTAAATATCTACAGGTGTATTAACCATCTCCCCCTTTATATGAGTATTCCCTTGCTCTTTTTCTCCCTCAACCTCACTTATCACCTCCCTTCTCTCATCAACTGTAAATCCAGATTGCAAACTGAATCGATAGCTATCACTGGCGGCCATATTATCAATAGCCTTTTGTAATTCCACCCCCGGTTCCAAACGTGATCTTATATAGTATTGGCTAGCGCTTTCAGCACTCAGCAATAAAATAATTATTAAAACCAATGCCAGTAATATCATCCACCTGGTTTTGTTTATTGCCCCTCACCCCCACCCCTCAGCCCTCAAATATAGAGGCGTCATTCAATAATATATTTTATTAGCGCACATTTTAATATATACCGATTTATCCGTAGAATATTATTCCATTAGCCGTACACTAGGGTAAGGTAGTGAATCATCTTCGTACTTGGCCCTCAACTGAAAAATTATATTTAAAAGCAAGAAAACAGCCGATGCAGTTATTACTACACCGACTGTTTTTAGTTTTATGTGGAATTGGCTCTATAAGGAGGGAAGGGCTACATCATGCCGCCCATGCCGCCTCCCATACCACCCATGCCGCCGCCCATGCCGGCGCCCATGCCTTTGTCTTCGCCCGGTTTCTCGGATACGATGGCTTCGGTAGTTAGAAGCATAGCAGCAATGCTGGCCGCGTTCTGCACTGCAGAACGGGTAACTTTCGCAGGATCGATGATGCCTGCGGCGATCATATCTTCATAAACATTAGTTAGTGCATTAAAGCCCATACCCGGCTGGGTAGCCTGAGCTTCTTTAACCTTCTCGACCACAACTGAGCCTTCAATACCAGCATTATTGGCAATCTGCCGCAGGGGCTCTTCCAGAGCTTTTTTGACCAGCTTCACACCAGTAGCCTCATCGCCCTCGGCGTCCAGCTTGTCGATAGCAACAATGGCGTTGATAAAAGTAGCTCCACCACCGGAAACGATGCCTTCCTCAACCGCCGCCTTGGTAGCTGCCAGGGCATCCTCAATGCGGTGTTTGCGCTCTTTTAGTTCAGTCTCGGTCGCAGCACCTACCTGAATGATGGCTACCCCGCCGGACAGCTTGGCCATACGCTCCTGCAGTTTCTCGCGGTCATATTCGGAATCAGTTTCCTCGAATTGAGCCTTGATATTGGCGATGCGGGCCTTTACATCCTCTTCCGAGCCGGCACCGTCAACAATGATGCACTCATCCTTTTTCACCACAACCTGGCGGGCTCTGCCCAGCATCTCCAGACCTACGTTCTCCAATTTCACACCCACGTCTTCGGATGCAACCTGGCCTCGGGTGAGGGTAGCAATATCCTCCAGCATGGCTTTTCTTCTATCACCAAAGGCGGGAGCCTTTACGGCTACACAGTTAAAGGTTCCTCTCAACTTGTTGACTACCAGAGTGGCCAGGGCTTCGCCTTCAACTTCCTCGGTAATAATCAGCAAGGGCTTGCCAGTCTGAACCACTTTCTCCAATATGGGCAGAACTTCATTGATGGAGGAGATCTTCTTGTCGCTGATAAGGATGTAGGGATCATCCAAAACCGCTTCCATCTTCTCAGCATTGGTTACCATGTAGGGGGAAATATAGCCGCGGTCGAAGCTCATACCTTCCACGACTTCCAGGGAGGTTCCCACCGACTGGGACTCCTCAACGGTGATGACCCCATCGCGTCCTACCTTTTCCATGGCGTCAGCAATCAGGGTGCCGATTTCCGGATCATCTGCGGAAATAGCGGCCACCTGAGCGATGGACTCTTTGGTTTCAACGGTCTTGCTGAAAGCGGCGATTTCTTCTACGGCAGCCTTGACCGCCCGTTCAATACCACGGCGCATAATCATGGGGTTGGCTCCGGCGGCAACGTTTTTAAGTCCTTCCTTGATCATGGCCTGGGCCAGAACCGTAGCAGTAGTAGTCCCGTCTCCAGCCACATCGTTGGTCTTGATGGCAACTTCTTTTACGAGCTGGCACCCCAGGTTCTCCCAGGGATCTTCCAGGTCGATATCACGAGCGATGGTTACTCCGTCATTGGTAATGGTGGGAGAACCAAATTTGCGGTCCAAAACCACATTACGGCCCTTGGGTCCCAGGGTTACTTTAACGGCATTGGCCAGGCTGTCCACACCCCGTTCCAGTGCTCGTCTTGCTTCTTCACCAAATTTGATTTCTTTGGAAATCATTTATGTAGCCCTCCTTTACGTTAGTTTAAACTAGCTTGGCCAGAACGTCGCGCTCGGCCATAATCAGGTATTCTTCTCCGTCCAGCTTGATTTCCGTGCCGGCATATTTGGAGTAAATAATCCGGTCCCCAACGGCTACATTCATGGGGATCCGTTCTCCCTTTTCATTCAGGGCACCCGGGCCAGCCGCCAGCACTTCGCCCTCCTGGGGCTTTTCCTTGGCGGTATCAGGAACATAAAGACCACTTTTGGTTTTTTCTTCGACAGGCTCAATCACCTTTACGACCAGCCTATCTGCCAGAGGTTGCATTTTCAAAAGGTATACCCCCTTCAAGAAATTTTTGACTTGGTTTGGGTTGTTGTTAGCACTCGTTAAGTGCGAGTGCTAACATCCACCTATAATATTAGGCAAAGTTGGCACAGGTAACAAATCAGAATACCTCCAAATTCCGGCCAATATATTCGATTTGTATTATGCTCCTGTCATTTTCTTTTTATACCTTCAAAAATCATCTTTTTTGAAAATGCCTTTGACTAACCCTGCCCGCATTCACTGGCATCACCCCTGAGAATGTCCAGGCCATGGTCCAGAGCAGGTAAAATGGCCTCAATAGACTCGCGCACCCCTTTGACACTGCCCGGCAGGTTTATGACCAGGGTGTTGCGGCGAATTCCAGCTATGCCCCGGGAAAGCATGGCCTTGGGAGTCTTCTGCAGGCCGTAAGCCCGAATGGCTTCAGGTATTCCCGGTACGCTGCGCTCAATAACCTCGGCGGTAGCATCCGGGGTGACATCCCGGCGGGAAAACCCGGTCCCCCCGGAAGTTATAAGCAGATCCAGGCCCAGGGTGTCGCAGGCCCGGCTGATTTTTTCCTTGATAATATCCTTTTCATCGGGAATGATCTCGTAATAATCGGTGGTAAACTGCTCTCCCAGGATCCGCTTGATTTCTGCACCGGCAAGGTCCTGGCGCTCCCCCCGGGCGCCCTTGTCACTCATTATCAATATCCCGATTCGGTACATCGCTACCCCTCCTGACCAGCCTGGTTCAAAACCATGACCGGATCGCCCTTCTTGATTGTTCCCCCGCTGACCACCCGGCAAAACAAGCCCTCGTAAGGTAGAAGGCTAACTCCCAGGGTGCGGGTGACTACACTGGGATGATCTTCCTTGCCAATCTGGCTGACTTCCAGTACTACGTTTGACCCTATCTGCAGCCGTCCCCCTACTCCTACCGGGGCTAGATCGATGCCGTCAATGAGGAGATTTTCCGCAAATGCACCCGGTCCCACACTTAGATTGTGTTCACGATTAGCCTTTAATACGCTCTGGTAGTTCAGGCAGGTTACCTGACGCCCCCATTCCCCGGCATGTCCGTCACCTTCAATGCCCCGGTTTTCAATAACGCGGGCTGATTCAACTTCCTTTTTAAGCTGCCCCCGTTCCGGGCTGATACAGATCGAATATAGGGTTCCCTGCTCCACCTGACATCCTCCTTTGCTAATATCTTTCCGTAAATATAAGGGCACGGTATACCGTGCCCCCGCAAACATTTTTAACGGCCGACTACTCTTGTCTTTTGAGATGCCCGCTCTTGCCCCCCGCTTTTTCCAGCAGTTTGATTGCGCCGATCTCCATCCAGCGGTCCACGGACTTGCACATGTCATAAATGGTCAGGGCAGCGACGGATACTGCCGTCAGGGCCTCCATCTCCACCCCGGTCTTACCGGTAGTTTTCACTCGACCCAGAATGATAATTGCGGACTGGGCTTCGTCCATCTGAAACTCCAGGTCCACCGAGGTCAGCATGAGTGGGTGACACATGGGAACCAGAAATGGAGTCTGCTTGGCTCCCATTACGCCTGCCACCTGGGCTACCGCCAGGACATCACCCTTTTTAATTCCCCCGCTTTTAATCAGGCTCAGGGTTTCGGCTCGCATGCGAACCTCCGCCCGGGCCACCGCCACCCGCTCACTGTCGTCCTTGACGGTTACGTCAACCATCCTGGCCCGGCCCTGTTCATTTATATGGGTGAACTCCATTCCTAGCCTCCTATCTGATACATCTTGCGCTCGTTCTCCAGACCCCAACCGTCGTTCATCCTGTGCCGGATCGGTTTCATGGCAATGGCCTGGGAAAAGAGGCGCAGGAGTTCCTCGTCACTGGCCCCTTTACGCAGAGGTTCCTTCAAGTCAATTTCCCGGCGGTCGTGGAGACAGCCCCGCAGGCGCCCGTCAGCAGTCATTCTGATGCGGTTGCATTCCGCACAGAAATGGTTGCTCATAGGACTAATAAAGCCCACCGAACCCTTCCCGCCCCTGATAAGGTAGTACTTGGCAGGCCCATTGCCGGCTACGGAACGTCCCGGCTCCAATTCATATTCTTGTTCAATACGGGCCTGAATGTCCGCACTGTTTACCAGGCGGTCTCCCTCCCAGAAGCTCAAATCCCCTATGGGCATGAATTCAATAAAACGAACGTGCAGAGGGTACTGCCGGGCCAATTCTGCAAAATCCAAAACCTCATCATCATTGAAACCACGTACTACCACCACATTGAGCTTCACCGGATGCATTTCCAATTCGATAGCCTTAAAGATGGCTTTTTTTACATCCTCTACATTTCCTACCCGGGTAATGTAGCTAAAACGGTCCGGGTTCAGACTGTCCAGGCTGAAGTTGGCCCGGGTCAATCCCGCCTTCTTCAGGTCTTCCGCCTGACGGGCAAAAAGGACCCCATTGGTAGTAATCGCGATATCGTCAATTTCCGGCATTGCGGAGATGTATTCCACCAGCCTGACCAGGTTTCTGCGCACCAGTGGTTCGCCACCCGTCAAGCGGATCTTGCGAATACCCACCTGGGTTCCCACCCGTATCAGGCGGGCTATCTCTTCCAGGCTGAGGATGGAATCATGTCCCAGATTGGGGATCCCTTCCTCGGGCATGCAATACCGGCAACGCAAATTGCAGCGGTCAGTTACCGAAACCCGCAAATAGTTGATTTCCCGATTGTATCTGTCCTTCATCTCTCATTCTCCCATCTATGCCGGGACCGAGGGCCCCGTTCCCTGGTTCACCGGACATCCGGGTAGCTGCGGTCAGTCTAACCGACCCATTAAAAACACCCCAGCTCACAACCGTAAACTTTCACCCCGGCGGCGTCACAGAGTTCGCCCATTTCGGCAAGCTCTACATTCAGCTTTTTCGCCAGTTCCCGTGCTTGCTGGCAGGATATCTTGCCCTGGGGATACATCTCTTGCAGCGTTTTTATTATCTTGTCCGTATCGGTCATTACAAAAACCTCCCCATAAAAAAATCGACCCCGGAAAAGGGGTCGGAAGCCACGTGGGCCTGACCACTCCTTTCCAACCGGGAGGCATAGGGATTTCCCGCCTATACCCTGACGTACAGTCCCCATAGCCCATGGGCCTTAGGAAAACTGAATCGGAGTGTTTATATCGTCTACATTATAACTTATCAGTCGAATTACAACAATTATTTGCAAAATCTTTCATTCTTCCGCCGATGGGTATTATACATATTGCAGTCTCTTCATATGGTATTATTGAAATGGTAAACTCGTATAGTCTATTGTTTAGCCTATAGTTTAAGATGAGAGGAGGTAAACCATGTCTTCCCTGCAATGGGTGATTCTGGCTATTGTCTGCGGGGTGGTGGAGATAGCCACCAGCGGTTTTTGGTTTCTGTGGCTGGCGATTTCCGGCCTGCTGGTGGCCCTGGGGGTGAGTATCCATCTGCTCCCCTCACTGGAAAGCCAGTTGCTGATCTTCGCCCTGTTTACGCTGATATTCATCATTTTCACCCGCCCTCTGGTTATGAGATTCTTCAAAACCAACGATACGATGAGCAATGTCGACGCCTTAATCGGACAGCACGGGTTGGTCACCAGCCGTATAGAGCCTCTGCACTACGGGCAGGTTAAGGTGAACGGGGAGATCTGGACCGCCGCATCTGCGGAAGACCTGGAGCCCAACACCCGTGTTGTGGTTACTGCTATTGATGGAGTGAAACTGGTAGTGGCGAAAGCCTCGGAATAAACCAGGGAAGGGGTTGTCTTATTGTGTGGAGTGTCATCTTGAACACCATTATTGTCATTTTTGTAATTATAATTGCCTTTTCCTCGATTAAGATTATCAAACAGGCTACCGTTGGTATTGTGGAGCGTCTGGGGAAATACCACAAAACCGCTGCCCAGGGGATTAATATGATTATTCCCTTTATTGATAGCTTCCGCCAGATAATAGATCTGCGCGAACAGGTGGTCGACTTTCCTCCCCAACCGGTAATTACCAAGGATAACGTGCGCATGATGATTGATACCGTGATCTACTACCAGATAACCGACCCGTTTAGATACACTTATGAGATTGCCACCCCGCTCCTGGCCATAGAAAATCTGACCGCCACCACCCTGAGGAATATCGTCGGCGATCTGGAGTTGGACGAAACACTGACCTCCCGGGATATTGTAAATACCCGGCTGCGCGTCATCCTGGATGAGGCCACCGACAAGTGGGGCATCAAGGTATCCGTCTACGGAGGAATTGTTGTAGCAAACAGAGAAATCCCTCTGCCATTGCAAGAG
>ENA-UOOK01005742-UOOK01005742.1-fermentation-metagenome-genome-assembly--contig:-NODE-5742-length-12313-cov-24.949258_pt1 | contig 12313 bp, 7 predicted proteins | sample MGYA00245777_ERZ724023 | MGnify/ENA primary metagenome ERZ724023 (study PRJEB28704, sample SAMN03018312) | fermentation metagenome | biome: anthropogenic terrestrial biome; feature: soil; material... | reverse complement strand
CACGAACAGCTTCCCGTTAGGAAGTATGGCGCTCTGCGTTGCCCGGACTTTCCTCTCCGCACAACCGACGAACATCGGAGGCGAAGCGACAAACCGGCCTGCTGAGACTGCAAAAGTAATACTAAATTAATGAATTACCATTTTTTCCTGTTGATTTTTTGCTTGCGTCCTCCGAAGGGGTGTTATAAAAGCCTAAATAAATATCGGGTTAAAAACTATTAATTCAACCTCTGCGTTTATAGAAAAGTTATAAACGACACTAAAAAATCAGACTATGCGAGTGAATGGAATCATGATGCAGTACTTTGAGTGGTATCTGCCTAACGACGGTAATCTTTGGAACCGCCTCAAAGAGGATGCGTCACATCTACGTGAAATTGGTGTTTCGGCGGTTTGGATCCCTCCTTGCTATAAGGGCACGGGGGCGGACGATCCCGGTTATGGGGCTTACGACTTATACGATTTGGGCGAATTCGACCAAAAGGGCACCGTCCGCACCAAATATGGTACGAAGCAGGAATTGCTCGACTGTATTAGCGCCTTGCACGACAACGGTATCAGCGTATATGCCGATGTGGTATTGAATCATAAGGCGGGCGGCGACGAACTGCAAACGTTCACGGTCGTGGAGGTGGATCCGCACGACCGCAACAATGGCATCACCGAACCTTATGAGATTGAGGGATACACCCGCTTTACTTTTCCCGGACGGAATAAACGTTACTCGGACTTCCAGTGGAGCTGGGAGCATTTTTCGGCCACCGACTATAACCATCGCGACAGTGATAAAGATGCGATTTACCTCATTCAAGGAGAAAATAAGGGCATTGATGTACACGACGATTCCGTCAGCAACGAATTTGCCAACTTCGACTACCTGATGTTTACCGACGTCGACTACAAACACCCCGACGTCTACAACGAAACGAAAAAGTGGCTCAGTTGGTTTATCCGCGAAACCGGTGTCGACGGTATCCGCCTCGACGCCATCAAGCATATCAACGACTGGTTTGTCAAGGACATCGTGGACCATGTGCGGGGCGAATTCGGCGAAGACTTCTACGTGGTAGGCGAATACTGGTATTACGACCAATTGGTTATTGAAGAATATTTGCGCAATGTCGATTATTCCATCGACTTGTTCGACGTGGCGTTGCACTTCAATTTCAAAAAAGCTTCCGACGAAGGGGAAGCTTACGACATGCGCCGCCTGTTCAACAATAGTGTCGTGGCCAAGCATCCCACAAAAACCGTGACATTTGTCGACAACCACGATTCGCAACCCATGCAGGCGCTCGAATCGTTCGTGCAGGGCTGGTTCAAACCATTGGCGTATGCGCTCATCCTGCTTCGCAAAGACGGGTATCCCTGTCTCTTTCTGGGAGACTATTACGGCATCGGCGGCGAACATCCGCAACCCGGCATGCAGTGGATCATCGACCAACTGCTCGACGTGCGGCGCGATTTTGCTTATGGCGATCAGGAGGATTATTTCGATCATGAAAATGTGGTCGGCTGGGTTCGCCGCGGCGATGAAGAGCATCCCGACGGCTGCGTGGTGATCATGAGCAATGGCGAAGAGGGGGTCAAACCGATGTTTGTGGGCACCGATTATGCCGGCTCATCGTGGTACGACAAATTGGGTCATGTAGAAGAGGATGTGATCATCGGCGACGATGGCCGCGGGTGGTTTAACGTGCAGAGCGGGTCGGTATCCGTGTATCTGAAAAGAGTATAACAATCTCACGCCAATGCGGGACTCCGTTAAACCGCTTCAAACGGCTATACGGAGTATTCCATAAATTTATCCATAAACCGTTCGTAGTATGTCTTTGAAACGGGAATATCGGGAGTACCTTCGGTATTGAGTTCGAGAATAATGCCCTCTTTCGTTTTCTTGACCACTTTTACCTGATCCAGATTTACCATATACGATCGGTGGCAACGCACCAAGGGCGTTTCGGCGGTCAGATTCTCATCCATCCATTTGAGAGAATTACGGATGAGGAACTGCGACAACGTCGATTTGTTCAGATAATGAATCGTGGCATAGTTGTCGGCCGAATCGATATACAGCAGGTTTTCCAACATGATGGATATCTTCATATCTCCTTTTTCATCGGGAAAAGCAATCAGCGACTTGGCGCGCAATTCATTCGCTTCGTCCCTTTTAAAGGTTTGCAGTTTGGCATTATTATCTTTCCATGAAAAATACAACCACGAAATAGAATAAGGCAATAAGAGTATCAAGCCGGTATTGATGGCGCTGCCACGAAAGATATTTATAAAATCTTTTTCTCCGCCGTCTTTCGGCACAAACCGTGCGAACAAGGCATAAAAAAGAGCCATTGCCAATATTTCGACTAACACCCAAGCCGCAAACTGCCAATAAGTGATGCCATGTTTTTTGGAATAAACAGCCATAATAATCCGGCTTATAACCACAACCAACATCCCAATAAGGATAATCAGGCTCGAAAAAGCAAAATAGGAGATATCGGAAATATTCGGATACCAACTTCTCGATCCGAACGGTTGAAAAATATTGATAAACAATAAAGCAAATAATGCGGTAAACACGATCATTTTAACCGTGTTGTCTTTTTGATATAAAAAAGCAGGAATCGTATTATTCATTATTACCGTTATTTCCTTGGAGTTTATTCGCAAAAATAGCACATTCCCTGCAATAAACCGATTATTTCGAATGGTTTTTTCGTCCCTATATATCGATTTTCATCCCTGATTCGACCCTTTAACCCCTTTTTCTCCGGCATTTTTCCCTTTCATTTGATAAGCGCATAAAAATAGTCTTCTTTTGCAACTAAAAGAAAAAATGAACTATTCAGAACGATATATACAACTCGATTCCCTTTTCTCGTTAGGAAAAGATTACCACATAGAAGACTCCCAAGTAGACATCCGGTTTTTCTTCTTCCGCAGTAATATCAACGCCCGAAAGAACATATTCTTTCTTTCCGAGCAAGACCGCCGCATTTCAGAAAACTCTTTTTTCGCCTATCCCGTGTTCTGCCCTGCCGGCCGCACCGTATCCGACAACGCCATCCTTCTTCTTCACGGCCTCAACGAACGACGCTGGAAAAAGTATCTGACGTGGGCAGAATACCTGTGTGTGCAGACCGGAAAGCCGGTCATTCTTTTCCCCATGGCATTCCATATAAACCGGGGGCCGACATGGTGGTCCGACCCGCACAAACTTCAAAGCAGCATGGAAATCCGCCGCGGGCAATTCGCCGACGAAAGCACCATCAGCTTTGCCAATGTAGCGCTTAGCTATCGATTGAGCGAAAACCCCGACCGATTTTATTTGTCGGGCAGACAAACGCTCTCCGATATCGTACAACTGACCCAAACCATCAAGAAAGGATATCATCCGGCTTTCAACCCGAACACGCATATCGATATCTTTTCGTATTCCATCGGCTCGTTCCTTTCGCAGACCCTTTTGATGGCCAATCCGCATAAACTATTCTCCAACAGCCGGTTGTTCATGTTTTGCGGAGGCAGTATATTCAGTTCGATGGCCGGTATTTCGCGCAACATAATGGACAAACCTTCGTTTGAAAAACTTCAGGACTATTACATTCATTTTTTCGACAAAAGCAGTAAAATCAAAGGGTTGCGCGACAAAGTATTTAAAGCGTTTAATTTAATGATTGCCCCTGACCACGCACCCAAAAAACGGGAAGTGGTTTTCCGGCACTTGGGCGACAGGATTCGCGGAATATCGCTGGCCAAAGACATTGTGATTCCTTACAAAGGCATAGAGGAAGCCATGGGAAAGGAATTCACGGCCGACCGCGTGGAACTTATCGACTTCCCGTTCCATTATTCCCACGAAAATCCTTTCCCCACAAGCAAGACAAATCCGTCACAATTGAATGATGCTTTTAACCGTGTCTTTTCATCTGCCGCCAACTTTTTAAGGTAAGAGAAGAAATTTTTCTACCTTTGCAGCTATGGAAAGAGATGTCTTTTATCTAATAATTGCGTGCCTCCTGTTTCTTTTTATTTCATGCAGGCAGGCGGATAACGAAGCAGCATTCGCCGTGTTGCGGAAGTGGGATACTCTGTTGCCGCAAGCCCCGTATTCCGTCAAAGATAGTTTGGCCGCATTCCATCCCGAAAAGTTATCTTCCGGCAATCGCGCCTATTACGGCTTGCTCAAGACCATCGCCGACGACAAGACTTATACCCCCTTTGCATCCGATTCGCTTATTAATAGCGTAGAGAAATATTACCACCGCTACCGTTACGCCTCCGACAACCATATCCGCGCCCTTACCTATCAGTCTACCGTACGTATTCGCAGGGATATCACCGATAGTACCGCTTATATACCGTTGAAAGAAGCGGAGAAACTGTATCAAAAAACAACGGATAAGGAAGTTAGTTTGGGATATCTTGTGTATTATAACTTAGGAGATTTGCAACATAATAATTATAATTACGACGAAGCGGATTGTGATTTTCATAAGGCGTTGAACTTTGCCCGGCAAGAGAACGATTCCATCCATTTGTTCGATGCCTATTTGGCACTTGGATGGAATGAAATGGCGATGGGGAATATCGTAAAATCGATCTCTTTGCTCGACTCGGCCGAATTATACGCGGGCGATTACGCCGATAACCGATTCTATTTATTAAATGCCTTTAGCTACCTGGCCCGGATGGAGGGAGATTGTCGCAAGGCGCTCAAGTTAGAAAAAGATAGGCTTGTACTCGTTCCTTATCTAAAAGCGCCTGTAAACAAATCGAGCATATATTTTTCTTTGTCTGATCGATTTTTTCGTTTAAATCTGTTAGATAGCGCCTTATACTATGCAGAGGAATCTATTCGTCAGATACAGGACTCTACCTATAGCTTAAATTATTTACTATATGCTCATGCTGCCGATATTACAGAAAAACTGCAAAATTATCCGTTATCGGGGGAATATCGTAAAAAAGCGTTGGATGCATATCAAAATACGATTGAAACCCATTGCGACACAAAGATTTTGGAACTCGAAAAACGGTATGATTTGGCGGAAGCCGACAACAAGGCGTTAAAGGCAGAAGCTCGAAGCCGTTTGTGGATAGGGCTGGCGATACTTCTGGCGATTACATCCGGCATTACTGTATATGTCGTAAACAGGCAACGCAAAATAGCCGAATTAGTCAGCCAAAAACGAGCATCCGAATTAGAGCTTGTCCATTCAAAAGAAGAGCAAAATGAAAAGATTATAAAAATCATGTTTGCCTACCTTAATTTGCATTCCTCTCAAAAACAAGACTTGCTTTCTTTTTCGGATAAAATAAGAAACCTCGATATGACAAAAGAGGCCATAATAGACAAATTTCAAGAGTTGAAGAAAAACGCCCAGTCCGGATTCATCAAGACAACACATACCCTTTTTGCTGATGGATTTTTGGAAGACATGCTTAAGACGAGCCGGGGATTGGAACTATTTAACGACACCGACCGTTTGTTGCTTTTTATGTTAGCCTTAAAATCAAATATTCCCGAGCAAGCCGCACTACTGAATACCACCTCCGGTAGTTTAAAGGCTAAAAAAGCCTATCTGAAGAAAAAAATACAGCAAAATAGTCTTCGTTTCGAAAATCCCGAGTATCTCCTATCGCTGTTTTCCTATCCCGTGAAATCAAATAAGTGACAAAAAGCCGGTTAGAATTGCCCTGTTGATCAACCAATATATCAACACTTTAATAGTGCTAAAACGGTGAGAATATTATCAGCCTATTGACTTCTGTTTATTTTTTTTATTGATTTGCACCTTAATTTCTTCACGAATAAAAACATGGAATATGAAAAGAAATCTTATTCTCATTTTTACGGCCGCATGCATCTTCGCAGCCTCGTCTTCCTTTACTTTATGGAGCACGATGGATAAACACAAAAGGAACGAACGTGTGAGGCTGGAGCGTACTTCCAGAGGTACCCGTTCCGCCACGGCTACCGAAATCAATGCCTATTTGATAGACGGCGAGAGACTGCAAGTGCAGGTAACTTGTTATACAGGCGATGTGAATGTAGAAGTATCGGGCACGGGCGGTACGCTTCAACGCACGTCCGTCATCTCCGGAGAAGGATTCGTCAACCTCGATGTTTCGAACCTTCTTCCGGGAGAATACCGGTTGACGGTTTATATCGGCAACACTCTGTACAGCGGTTTTTTCACGTACTGATAAACGCGCGGGCAATTATCCTATGAATGGAAAACAAAACAATTAGCCTCTTCGATATCCGTAAAGATATCCCTCAGACAGTTGCTTTTTAAATAATTTACAGATTAATTTTTAAAGTAATTCGATTATGAAACAACAAAACATCGTTTCTATTTCCGGTGATGAAGCTAAAAAAACGGCCATCGCGGAAAAAATTGCCGCCTTGCGGACAGATTTGAGTGAATTCTTAGTGATAAACCTTACAGCCGAAGAACGGCAAAGCCTTCCGAGCATGGGGGCTAAGTCGGTCGATTTTGTGCGGCGGTCGCTGAATTATGCGGAGCTTAATCCGTCTTTAGTACCAGCCTACCTGGATGTAGCGGAAGCGAAAAAAGACCTTGCCTTGGTCGATTTCCTGGCTCCCATCATTCATGACTTGGCACCGTTGCTACGGGGATTGGAAGATACGAGCAAATTAGCCGGCAGCGAGGCGTACGATGCAGCCCGCATCTTTTACGGGTCGGTCAAGGGGGCAAACCGTTCGGAAGTGCCCGGCTCGCAGGCGGTTTATAATGATCTGAAGAGACAATACCCGCGCCCTTCAAGAAGAAGCGGCAAGTAGTGAGAAAACAACAACGACATTACATTCATAAGAATAAGGAAAACCCCGGAACAAGGACGGCGCTATATCGCGCAACGAAGTCGTTTCAATGGCAGTCATTCACATAAGGACGATGCTGTCTGCGTTCCGGGATTCCTTATTAACCTGAATTTTGAAGCTGTAGCTTTGATGACATCACTCGAAGGGGTAGTCGCTTTACCGAAAACAAGTTTATACTGTCCTTTTAATTGATTGTTGGGAGTTCAGGACTCCGGACAAGGAGTTTTTTATAAATAACAATGAGTTCGGAAGTCATTGCTTTGAGTTTTTAAGTGATTACAATGAATTCGAAACTCCAAATAGTGAGCTTTTAACTCCAAACAATGAGTCCGGAGTTCCGTGAAAGGAGTTTTTAACTCCCTGTAATGAGTTCGGAACGCATAATCGGCCGTTTTGATTTTGGTTCCCCAATTTTTATATATAAAACAATGCAAGTATGAAAAAAATCGTTGTATTCTTTCTGTTAGGCTTGGCGGTACTGACCGCCCGGGCGCAACAAAAACTGACGTATGCGTACGATGCCGCCGGTAACCGGGTGAGCCGTACCATCGTGTTGGGCACACGTAGTACCGATGTAGCCACGGAACAAACCGATTCCGTGTTTTTCGAAGAGAGCCTGGCCGAAACGCCGGTCAAGATCTATCCCAATCCGGTGCAGAACGAACTGACCATCCGGATAGACGGGTATGAGAACGGTTGGAACGGCGAGTTTGCCGTATATTCCATCTCGGGAGCCATGCTTATGCGCCGCCGCCTACAAGGGGAAACCACGCAAGTGGATATGAGCCGGCAATTGCCGGGTACCTACATCCTACACATTATGCTGAAAGGTGAACGGAGTGTGTGGAAGATTATTAAACAATGACTTCAATTAGCAGATTAGCAAATTAGCAAATTGATTGGAATCCGACAGCTATCGGATGAAATCATGAAATTGTAGAATTACTAAATGTACAAATATGAAAACATTTTACACACTTTATTTACGAGCCTTGTGCTTTTTTGTGATTACAGCGGGTGTTTTTCCGGCAGACAAGGTCTATTCTCAAATAGCCGGTGACACGGCAGCATTATACAAAAATGGCGGTGTACAATTGTCGGGCAGCCAACCCTTGATAAATGAAGAAACCGATACGTTAGAATATACGATCGAAGCAGAAATTTTAGCCCCCGGTGATACTATTTATCATCGCCGTTATAAAGGTTTTGTTTTGGATAATGTTAAAAATGAAGGCCCGGTATTCCTGACGGATGTCGGCAAGCTTTTGAAGAACAAATCAACCTCCGGGCAACGGTTGATGACTACGCGATCGGCTACAGTATTGTCTATCAATCAACAAAATACCGTCGGGGCAATCAATTTTTCGGAAGGAGTTACCTCATCCGGTGGCAAAACTTACACAGTGCCTATACCAACAGCCCCTGTCGCATCTTCGGCGCCTCAAATAGCATTGGCATATAATAGCCAATCCGGTAATGGAGTAGCCGGTTACGGGTGGAACCTTTCCGGGTTATCTGCTATTACCGTCGCCGGCAAATCCATCTATTACGACGGTGTCGCTGCCCCTCTCGACTTGGCCAAACCGACTGAATGCTCATTTTATTTAGACGGCACCCGGTTAGTATCCAACACCGGCAGCCTGACGGAATATCAGTATGAAACGGCTCAAGGATTTGTACTGGTTAAAAAGCACTTGTCCGGCTCAAACATCGCCTATTTTACCGTTGCCTATCCCGATGGGCGGATAGCGACATTCGGGTTAAAAAACAATACTTCCACAAAGCATGTCTACCCGCTTACCGAAATAAAAGACTTTAAAGGATATTTAATCAACTTTGAATACATAGAGTCGGGAAACAACTATTATGTTTCCAAAATCAAATACGGCGGGAAAACACAGGCTACGCATTTGGCGGAAATACGTTTCAACTATGTTGCGCGTACCGATTTCACCCCTGTGTATACCGGTGGAGTCGCGGTTTCAGCAAACAAGCTTTTAAAGAGCATCGTTTCCTACAATTCCGTGAACGGTACATCGGAATTAAGGACTTATACCCTTACACATATACTCAATAACGTGCAGCAATTGACTCAAATAGATTGCAAAACAGGTTCTTCGTCTTTGAATCCCTTGCAGTTTGCCTATGAATATTATTATGCGGGATCTCAAGGCAGCTTGGTAAAAGAAACGGGTAAATTTCTTGAATCTTATTTTAAACCGGAGGCTAAACCGGTATTTGTACGCGGAAAATTCATTAAAAACCGGTTCAACGACGGGTTGGTTACTTTTCCCGGAAATTACAGTCCGTATACGCAGGTAGGCACGCACAAAGTGAAGAAGTGGCCTTTTGTATATAATCATAAAATATATGGAAGTAACTGCAGCCCCGACCAATCCATCCTGATCGCTCCGGGAGTTTCCTTTATAAGCGATATGCAAACGATCAAGGCGGAAGACGGGTTCCAAACCATCCAGGCGGTTGATGTGAATGGCGATGGGGTGGATGAAATCGTAAAAATCAATTTCAACGGTGTTAATACGTCGGCCGGTACCACCATATTGAAAATAACGGTCTATTCGGCCTCCACCGGCAGCATTACTTCCCGCTCTTTTAACGTAAGCGTGGGAGAGTATTACGACGATGGGCGGAAAAGCTATAGCCCCATGTCCCGGGAATATTTCTTCGGGGACTTTAAAGGAGATGGGAAAACACAATTACTGGCCATTTCCCATAACAAGGACATGAAAAACAACGACCGTACTTCCCGTTTTTCGTTAATCGATTTGAATACAGGGTCAAGGATTTATGAGGCAAATCTGTTTTCTTTCGGATTTTCCGACGGGCAATATACGCATACATTCGATGTGAACGGTGATGGGAAAACAGAACTTTGCTATGCCTCCTCTTCCGGATTCAAGGTTTATGCTTTCAATGGTAATAGTTTTGTATCTCTTCCGTTTAGCAGTTCATTATCAAGGTCTGATTTTGATAAGGATGAACTCATTGGTGATATGAATGGTGACGGAAAAGCGGATATTCTTATCCCTCCGACAAGCGGTAGTTCTTGGACAGTGTACTTCTCTACCGGCAAAAAACACCTAAAAGAAAGCCGGACCATGATTAATAAGGCATCCGGTGAAACTTATTATCTAATGGATGTCAACGGCGACGGCAAGAGCGACCTGGTGCAGTTGAAAAACAACCGGGTGCAACCTTTCCTCAATAAAGATGGTGTGATACAGGGCGCCGCTACCGGAAGCAGTGTAACCGTTTCCGCAAGCGCGAAGATACTGCCGGCCAATGTGGTCGAGTTCCGCAATGCCAGCCATTTCATTACTATTGAAAGTGCGTATGTCAATTGTTACCGGTTTACCAAAGACGAGGCCAAGGACAAATTGCTTACCACGCTTACCGACAGCTACGGGATAAGATATGTAAACGATTATAGCGATATGACGGAGAACGAGAATTACATGACCACTTCCACAAACCGCTATTATCCTTATATTTCGTTGATAGCCCCGTTGAACCTGCTGCGTACAACGAACATCTACAAGGACGACTATACGGCGGTAAAGCAATATTACTACACTTGGTATGGCGCCGTAGCGCACAAAACGGGATTGGGCTTTTGCGGGTTCGAGAAAGTCAGGACGATCGAATCTGTAGAAAATATCGCTACGGAAGAAGAGCGCAACCCGGAATTGTTCGGGGTAACAACCAAAACAGACTCTCCTTACAAGACGGCCAACTATTCCTATTCCCGCAATGAAGGAAGTAACAAAAAGTGTAATCCCCGGATGACATCGGCTTCCGAAACCGATAAGCTCACCGGCGTTTATACCTCGGTAAGTTACCAGTATGACAGCTATAACAATCCGACAAAAATAACGCAAAACATTGGTTCGGGTACGGGAATCACAAGCGCAACAACGCAAACGTACGATAACTTGGTTACTTCCGCCCGCTATTTGATTGGGCAGCCGCTCACGAAGACCGTTACCGACACCCGGGGCAGCGCTTCGTGGATCAATAAGGAAGTGATCACCTATAATACCACCCGGTTGCCTGCAACCCGTATGACCTATACCGGCACAAGCGGTAATCAGAAAACCGGTGAAACCCGGTGGACGTATGATGCCAACGGGAATGTAACGACAGAAAAATCGGCGCCATATAATGTAACTGCTTTCCTGGGCAAAACATACACGTATGATTCATCCGGCAGGTACCTTGCCTCGGTAACCAATGCCCTGGAGCAGGTGACAACCTATGCCGGCTACGACAAATACGGAAATCCCAAGACCGTCACCGACCATAAAGGGCGCGTGACCACCCGTAATTACGATGCATGGGGACAATTGATATCGGTAGTCCATCCCGAAGGGATCACGGAAAACACGGCGCTCGCCTGGGGCGGTTCGGGATTATACACCGTCACCACCACTGCAACCGGGCAACCGGCTACCGTGGTGCATTACGATGCCTTAGGCCGTGAGATACGTACGGGCAGCCAGCGATTCGACGGACAATGGCAGTTTGTGGATAAAACGTACGACAGTAAGGGGAGGCTTGAAAAAGTATCCCTGCCCTTTAAGGGCAGTTCCGCTTCGTACTGGAACACGTATGCCTATGACAACTACAATCGCCCGGCCTCTTTGACGGAAGCCTCGGGTAAGACTACCACGTGGAGTTACGACAAATTGAGCACGACCGAAACCAAGAACGGTATCGCCACTACCAAAACGGTCGATGCTTCGGGAGCCTTGACAAGTGTTGCCGACCCGGGAGGAACCATCGCCTATGCCTTGCGCCCCGACGGGCAACCGTCATCCGTCACGGCTCCGGGGGACGTGGTAACTTCTTTCGGGTATGACGCCTATGGCCGGCAGACCTCCATCGCCGATCCCAGCGCCGGGACGCAGTCGTTTAGCGATTCCTATGCTGCTGACGGAACGCTCACCCGTAAGGTGACGGATGCCAACGGTAAAACCGTTACTTCCACCTATGACAAGTACGGAAGGATAACGGATGTGGCAAGGCCTGAGTTCAGTACAACCTACGCGTATAATACCGATGGCCTATTAACAGCAGAGACTTCTACGAACGGCACGTCCAACACATTCTCTTATGATACCTACGACCGTCCGCTGACGGAAAGAGAATCTGTTCCCGACAGCAAGTACCTGCAAAAGGATTACACGTATTCGGGCGGGAATGTGGCGGCGGTAAAATACTCTTCGCAAAGCGGGGCGATCGGCACCGAACAGTTCGCGTATGCCAACGGGCATAATACCGAAATCAAATTCGGCACTACCTCTATTTGGAAGTTGACCGAAGAGAATGCGCTCGGGCAACCTACCAAAGCCGTAACCGGCCCGATGAACCGTACCTATAGTTATACAGCGTATGGCATGCCTACGGGCAGGACGGCGGGAACTGTCCAAAGCTTTACGTATG
>ENA-UOOK01005741-UOOK01005741.1-fermentation-metagenome-genome-assembly--contig:-NODE-5741-length-12315-cov-19.639478_pt1 | contig 12315 bp, 9 predicted proteins | sample MGYA00245777_ERZ724023 | MGnify/ENA primary metagenome ERZ724023 (study PRJEB28704, sample SAMN03018312) | fermentation metagenome | biome: anthropogenic terrestrial biome; feature: soil; material... | reverse complement strand
CTAAGCGTTACTTTTTTTAAGGTAACTTTCAGGTAACAGTATTAAAAATGTAACACTTCCAACATATTTTTAAATATTAAGAAATATTTAAACCCTAAAAATAATCCATTCCAAAAAAGATTTCGACAAATCATTTTATATTTAAAATTGTAATTGTTAATTGAAATATTATTTAAACCCCACATAAAACTTAAATAAATATAAACCCAAAAATAAACTAATTATTTACATCAAATTTGTGTGAATTAATTAATTCAACTAAACTTTCAAAAGATTGATCTAAATCATTAATAAGATTATTAAATTCTTTTTTAAACTTTTTAGGATAATCCTTACCTGCATGAGCAGTATTATTCCTTTTATAATTAAGTTCTTTTAAAGGACTTATAATTAAATCAATATCTTGTTCCTCAATATTTTTTTAATTGCAAAAATTTTTTTAATGAATTAATTAAATTTACATTTTCATCAATACTTACTAATTTCTTTATTTCTTTAGGGGATAAACCTTCAATAATCATTTTATTTAAAAAATTTAATTTCGATTCAAATTCAACTAAAGTATCTGTATGCACATAATCTATTTGATCTAAACCCCAATATTTTTTAACTGATTCGGCATTTTCCAAATATAAATTTTTTGATTATTTTTTTTAATAAATGGAAAAGTTTTTAAATTTTCTTTTAATCTATTTAATGGAATAATATCAGTAGACCATTTACCTAAAAAATCTTTATTTAATGCTCTTTTTGAAATTCCTACCTTTGCTTTTTCATTAAAACTTTTCCAGTATAATTGTTCTTTATTGGGTAAATTACCTAATTTTTTAATATAAGTGAATACTTGATTTGCACTATTTATGTAATATTTTAAAGCCCAAGCACCTTTACAGTAAATTTTATCATGACTAAATTTATATTTTTGATTGTTCAATGCATATTTACTTAAAACTTCAATTTTAAAAAAAACTGGTGTATAAGGATTAACTTCATTTAATTTTGGATTGCAAGAAATTAATTTAGGTTCATCATCAACAATAATTTCAAATTTTTCATATTTTAAAATTTCATTATGCAAAAAAGACACATTATCTTCCACTGACTTTTCATTTCTTAAAATTTGAAATCCCCTAAAATATCCATTATTTATAGTATTATTAGAAGAATAAGTAAATAAATTATAAAAGATTTCATTATCTTTATCCTTACAACATATTTTATTTTCTTCACCTTCCCATTCCTTATCTTCTGTGCCAATAAATTCCATATAAAATAATCTAACTAAAAAAGATTTAGATAAAAATAAATACAAATCAAGAAAATCTTCTTCAAAAGTACAAAAAGTATTACCCTCATTATATTCAGTATAAATTACTTCTTGAAAATCACCAAACTCATCCAGTTTTTCCCAAATATTATTATTTTGAATATTAGTTATCTCTAAAGCATTGGAAATCTTTTGATTTACATCTAAAAAAAACTTCATATTCTGGAATTTCCATATCAAAAATTATTGGATCAGAATTTTTTAAAAATTCAATTTTTTCATCAGCCATGGGATTTAAAATTTTATAATTGCTCTCAGAAGAATAAACTGAATATCCATTATTAAAAATATGATTCCAATCCAATAATTCATTTATATCCTGAAGGGAAAAATCTTTTTCAGGAACTATAAATGAATTACAACTAAAATTTTCACATGTAACATAAACAGGAATTTTACCTTTAACTGTTTTTAATAAAAATTGTTTTAAGCAATTTTCCTCAATAAATTCTTCTTTAGATGAATATTTCTCAAAATTTAATTTTTCTTTTATATAATTTTTTTGCCTCTCAATATTAATTTTAATAACTCCCCATATTTTTAATATATAAATAACATCAACTTATATTTAATTTTCCCAAAAAAGTTCTTAATAAAACATTTAAAAACAATTTGATTAATTAAAAATGAAAATTGAGATAATTAAAATATTTCATAATCTTAAAAATTTAATGTACATTAAATCTAAAAAAACACATCAATAAATATAATTTTAAAAAATAAATTTTTTAATCCTCAATTTTAGACTTCCCCCCTGAAGGATTAGTGACAAATTTATCATCAGATAAAGCATCTTTCACATAATCTTGTTCTAAAACTTTAATAATCTTTTTAACATTTTTATAATCAATCACCGCTTTACCATTATGCATCTCAATATTAACATAACCACCCTCTTTTAAACTGTGAATTTTTTCTGTATTTATTTTATCTAATCTATTATTTTTGATAGCTGAATACAACTTTTTCAAACAATTCGGATTATTTTCAATTTCATCATATAATTTTTCATAATTAATTATCTTATCATCAAGTTCTAAATTTTCTAACTTAGATTTAATAGAATTTTTATATTTTTGTAAAAATCTAAAAAGTAATTCAAAATTATAATGATTAAAAATTAAAAGATTTTCTTCATAAAGAATACAATCCATTTTTTTATCAATATTTAAAATATTTTTATTATTTTCAAGATTTTTATAAGTACCCTGTTTTTGGAATATGCTTAAAAATCTCTTTTCTTTAACTAGTTCAATTTTTCTAGCTTTTTGAAATGAAATTATCTGTTTATGAAAACCAAAATCATCCATTTCATCTAAAGTTATCACACTTATAAATGCCCATACTTCATAACTTTCATTTTTATAATCAAATTCTTCCAAGTCGCTACCTTTAATATCATTTAAAATATCTTCTAAATTACTTACTTCATTTTTATTAATTATTTCCACATGATCATCAACAGTTTTATTAATTGGCTCAAAAGCAATAGTTAATGTGAACATATTATCATTTAATTGTTCATTTAAATTTTGTAAAATAATTCCTCTTAAATTTGAATCAAAATCAATATCCCATAATTTATAATCCTTTTTAATCTTATCTCTAACTAAAACAAAAAAAGAAATATTATCAAGATTTTCCTTATTTTTTGACAAATTTTTAAATATTTTTAAAATATCTAAGTTTTGTTCATTATTACTTCCCATAATTTCATCCCTTAATATAAAAACCTTTATTAATCCTTTTAATAATCATCTTAGAATTACCAATTTCATCTTTTTTGGATAAAATAACTATATTATCCCCATTAATTAATTTAGCAGAATATGTTTTATAACCTAAAATAGTTAATATTGGATTTAAAAACAATAAATCTGAGCGAACAAAAACTGCAAAAATAATAATTAATAGTATAAATAATGAAATCCAACCTCTCCAAATACTCAAATCAAGATTTAATAAAGAAATACTAAAAACTAGCAAATAACTTAATACATTACTTGTTTTATTTTCAATATTTTCAACCTCTTTTTCATTAAAAGACTTATTTTTCAATACATGTTCTAAAAATATAATTAATAATAAATTTAGTACTATAAAAAAAACAAAGCAAAGCATAAGATAAGTAATATTAAAAACATACTTTAAACAAAGTATCAAAAAAAGAGGAGTATATGCACTAATAAACAACCACAAATTTACAGATAAATCTCTAAAATTCATAAATTCACTTCGAAAATTTATGTAAAATTTTTAATAAGTATTAATAATAATAGGATTAACATATAAATAAAATTTTGCATTTTAAAAATATAATCATAAACATTCATTTATTCCTAAGTAAACAATTATTTTATTAATAAAAATAAGTTGATTAATTGAGGATTAAATGCAATGAATAAAAATATGATAATAAAACAGATTATTAAAAGTAAAATACCATACTCCAAATATTTTATTGATTTTTCTAGAAGCTTAATATTTTTATTTAAAATAACCTTATTTTCACTTATATTACATTTATTATTAACTGAAATCTGATCCATTATGTTTACTTTACTTTCATGAAAATACTTGTCATATAATGCTGCTACATTTATTTGTTTATAATCACTTGGAGAGTAAGAATTTATAGCACTTTTTAGAGAACACATTATAAATATTAATGGGATAAAAGTTAATATTATTAAATATTGTATATTAGTAAAATTTTTAATATTTAAAAGTTGAACTGAAGCTAAAATAGTTAAAGTAATTATAGCACTATCAAATACAATTATTCCGTTAGTTTTTTCATTAATGATATCTATAGTTCTTTCGTTTAAATTATGCAATCTAATGATTTCATTATATAAAGTTTCTGAAGTTTCTTCACATTTCTCTGATGATTCTGACATTTTTCCCACTAAATTTATTATATCCAAAAATATAAAATTTTCTGTTTTTAACTCTTTAATACAATTTGCTTAATCATTAATAAAAATATTAATTATGTTGTTTCTTTTTTCTAAAGGATTTCTTTGAATTTTCATTTAAATCTTTATCTGGCTTTTTTTTCACACGAGGATGTAATTGATGTGGTTTTTCATTATTATTAGACATTTATATCACAACTCTATTTTTTTATAATTTAGTTTATATTATTTTTTTAATATTAATTTATAATATTTAATCACAAAAAATCATAATTTTCTTTGTAAATTTACTTAATTATGAATGTATCCATCATTAATCTTAAGATTAATCTTAATTGCAAAACTCTTCAAAATTCAACAGCTAAAAACACGCCTTATTAAATAATAATTAAACAACTGATAATTAAAATTTTCTATTTAAAACTTAAAAAGTAAATTAAATTTTTGAATATTTTTAATTTATTCATTTTTGAGAATTTTATCATTTTCTTTAAAAATTTTTTTAAGAAATGCTTTATTATTTTTATTTATTAATGGATTGTTTGGTGGACGATTAAAATTAGCTAAATCTAAAATTTTTTTAATAACATTAAAAATTGGTTTTTCTAAAACGTTATCATTTTCATTAATTAATTGAGTCTTTACATTTTCAAATAAACACCTATTAATTTGAATTTTTTTATTACTTATCTCATTATTTAAAGCATTGATACTTTTATTATTTTTTCTTAAATTTTCAATATCTTCAGGATTTATTTTTAAATTTAAGACCTGATTAATAGCATTGCTTATTTCTTCATTAGTATAATTATCTAATTCGAAATTAAGTTTCCATAAATGGATTAAATCATTAGTCATTTTAAAATCATCATTACTATAATTCATTATATCTGCATCATCTAAGATTTGGCCAATCCCATTTTCATTATCACCTAAAAAATAGGGTAAACATTGCCATTTTTCTAAAATATAAGAGATTAAAAATTTATAGTTAGCAATATACTTCTTTGCATATTTGTTATCTTTATTTTTTATTTTAAGTGGCTTTCCAAAAAAGTTAGAAATACCCCCTATATCCATAATATCAATTCCAATATTTCCTATAGAGGCATAAACTAAATTGAAATATTCTTTTAAAAATATTTTCTCAGTAGCACCCTCAACAAAAATTATTATTTTAGGATGATAATTTATACCAAACTTATTTGATAAATAATATAAATCATCAGACCGATCCAAATCTTCAGGTTTCATTTCTAATAATCGTTTTGGAGAAATATTAGAACTTTCATAGACTCCTACTATATTTTTACCTAAATAATCTTCAATACATTTTTTAACCATTAAGGAATAATTTAAGTAATCCAAATTTACTCTAATTTCCCCCTTTAATCCTTTTTCCATATTATAATCAATATTTTCATATAATTGAATCCAATCTTTTGAACCTAAAGCTTTTGCTTTTAACGACAAGGTATGATATACATTTAAAACATCATTAATATTCCAATTTAATATTTTAAAAATTTCTTCTAAATCAAATTTACTAATTTTTTCATGCCATCTTTTAGAATCATTTCTTATAATAATATTTTTACCGTTTGACTTAGCATAAGGCATATAATCTTGAATAAGTATTAAAAACTGAAATACAGGATTAAATCTATTATTTTTATATGATTTAAAAAACTCTTCACATAAACAATTTGTTTTAATTTCTTTTAATAATTCAAACTGAAAATTAGAGTAATAACTATCAATTTTATAACCCTCATTGTCTTTATCTCTAAAAGTAGAATAAGGTACGAATTCTACATTTTCAGGATTATAAATCTTACCTCTGCTAAGACGATTTTTCAAATCCTCAGAATCTTCATCTGAAAATTGAATTGATGTATACCATTGACATTCTCTTCTTAAATCATTAGAAACTCTGAAAAAAGGGAAAAATTTACCTTCTTTTTCTAAATGTTCCAAATCTCTTTCTTTAATATTCAATCCTCTTTGTCCACAATATTTAATAAATTTACTAGTTGATAATGGAGGATTTTGTAAATAAAGCTCTTTATCAAAATAAATTTTTAGTAAATCATTTTTATCCATATTCTCACCACTTTTTGGCCATTTATAAACCTTGTCATCAAAATATTTAAGGGAATTTGCATCTTTTGAATTATATACAAATAGATTCAACATACAATCAACAATTTCTTTTAAAACATTCCTATCAAATATATTTACATCAAACTTACCTTCATGAACTTCATTATTCCTTTTAAAGAATAAAGAATCTATTAATCCACAAGTATCAAATATAGGAGAAGTTAAAAAATTCTCAAAAAAATAGGACAAACGTTGTTTAACAATTTCATCTTTAAAACATCCATTCATTTTAATAATTTGTTCCATGATAGCCCAAAAATGTAAAAAAGAAACATGAATATTATTTGCTTTTGATGCAGCATAATAAATATTACAATAATCAAAAAATTTATTTCTAATTTTAGGTTTTGCTTCTTTTAAAAACTTATCATATTTTCTTAAATTTTCTATTTGAGAATTATCTTCATTTAATTTAATGCCCTTTTTTTTAAAATCTTCTAAATTTAATTTATCCATGCCAAAACGAGAATCCTGAATAGAATAATTAATTTTTTCTTTTTTAAAACATATTTTAGGTATTGAAATAAATTTATTTACAGAAAAATCAATAAATCCTAAATTTGTATCTTTTCCCATGAATTTTTGTCCATTATACAATACAAATGATAAATAACCAAAAAATTTTTCATTAATAATATTTATTTTTTTGAATGCATTCCATTCAGATCTAGCTTTACAACTTATACAAAAGGTTAATAAATTTTCTTTTTTAATATTTTCAAAAAATTCTTCAAAATTTTTGAAGATTTTAGAAGGTAAAGAATTTAAATAATTTTCATCAACATGTTTTATTTCATGAAAAATTTCACAAGCAAAATTGAAAAAAGTTAAAGAATTTTCATCAAGATTAATATTTGTCACAAAAATAAATTCATATAATGGAATTGAAGTTTTATCTGGATATAATTTATATTGCCCTTGAATCATATTAGATAAATATTCAAAAAATGTATTAACAACATTTGTCCCCGGTATAAAAATGGTAAGACGACTGAAAAAAATAGGCTTAAAAATATCTTTATAATAAAATAAATATTCATCCAATACTTTTTCCAAGTTAGTAGTTCTAAATAAAAAATTTACAAAATAAATTAACTGATTTTCAAATAATTCCTCATTATCTTGAGAGTTATACTCCATCAAAGAGTTAATATATTTAATTAAAATATTTTGGTTTTTATTAATATTATCTTTAGTATTAAAATGGATTAAATTAGTCATTTATATCACTTTATTTAAGAAATGTTTTTAAAAAAATTAAAACCTTAAATTATTAAATTTCACAATTTAGGATTCTTTTAATAATTTGCAACCCTCAGTAAATATATCAACCAAATCAGAATCATCTTCTTTCAAATTATATTCAATAATTTTATCATTAATTTCTTCAATAGGAATATGTTGAATAATATCATTCATACAAATAACTAATTGTGAATCATTATGATATAAGTTTCTATAATCATTAAAAGATGAATTTAAAAAGAAAATGAATCCTTTTTCTGTAGAAATTAAATTATTTATTATTTTGTTTACTTCATCATTTAAATCTAATTTTTTCCCTATACCCAATAGAATAGGTAAATTTATAGTATTTGTAAATGTTTTATTGTGTGCAAAATCTTTATATTTTTGGATTAAAAATTCTTTTAAATGATTAATTTCAATATCAGTTAATATGGGATCCCCATCAATATCCAGAGGATTATAATTATTGTTTTTAATAAAACGAACTAATTTACTTAAAATAATGATATTTTGTGAGTTATTATAATAAGTTTCTTTAATGATTTTAAATCTTTCTTCGGGTTTAAACCTATAGATTAATTCAATAATGATATTTTCTATATATTCTATAGGAATAGTATTTTTAAATGTGTTTAACTCTAAACGAAATAATGAATTTAAAAAGGATTTATAACTATCTTCAGAAATTCTATTTATACGATTTCTTAATAATGATATAAATTCATTTAATTTACCTTCAGAATCAAGCCTTTTAAATTCTAACATTAACTGTTGATTATTATTCTCATTAATTTGAGCAATTACAAAATTTATTTCATATTCTGAAATAATTTTTAAATTATCATTGAGTTTAAAATAAGATTTAAAATGGTTAGGATGGCAAATCAAAAGATTAGAATCAGCAAAATCTGACACATAAACTGAAGTAAATTTTGGGTGATATATGTGGTGAATTTTAGGGAATAACTTAGTTAATATTCCATTTAAATTTAAATTTTTTCCAGTTAACTTCTTATATTCTTTTTTATCAGTGCTTATTTTTTTATTTCGTGATTCATCAGAGAAAAACTCATTATCTGTATACTCAGTAAAAAAAAATTCATTGTTTTTAATATTATTATAGATTTCTGGTTTAAAAACTTGAATTGCTGTAATTGTTATAAAATCTTCAAAGTTTACTTCTTCTTTTATTAATTCAATATTAAAGTTTAATATATTGAAAAATCTAGTGATGTCTCTTAAATTAGAAAATAAGTATATAACTCCAAGGTTTTTAGAGGAATCATCATCATAAAAATCTAAAAATGAATTTAGTCTATGTTCATTATAATTTTTTATTTCAAATTTTTTTATGGTTTCATTAATTTTTTTCATGAAAATATTTTCTAATTCTAGTGTTGTTATTGCTGATAATTCTAAAGGTACATTGATGATTTTTTCAATATATTTTTCACCGTCTTTGTGAATAGTGTTTAATGCATCTGAGACAACTTTTTTATCAAAAGCTACTAAATAAATTGTATTGTTAAAGTTTGCTATAATTTTAAGTAATCTAAACATTTCGGATATTTCTTCTTTAGTTAATCTATCAATGTCATCGATTATGCATAATACTTTATGATTTTTTAGTTTCTTATTGATACTGTTTTTTAATTGGTTTAAAGTTTTCTCTTCAGAATTTTTAGGAGCAAATTCTTCAAAAACATTTTTTAAACTATTACTAAAAGAACCTAATGTTTCTGAAATAATAGTTTTTGTTAAGGATAATTTATCTAATTTTAAGGAATATTTTATTAATTCTCCTTTTAAATTAGCATCAGTAATGCCGTTTATTAAATCTTCAAAAAATAAGTGTATTAATTGGTTATATGATGAATAAAGCCATGGATGGAAATTAACAATTTCAATTTCTGAATTTATTTCTTTTAAATGTTTTTGTGTAAGGTTTAATACTGAGGTTTTTCCATCACCCCATTCACCCATTAAACCAATAACTAAACATTCATTAACTTCACCTTGATTGTAATGATTATTAATATTTTTAGCTAGATTTTCTGCAAAATTATTTCTATTTAAACCTTCTTGATCTTCTTTAACTGTGGTAATTGGATCATCTAAATCAAACATTATATTCACCCATTTCATATTCATGTTTGTTGTTTTTCTATTTTTTTAGAGTCATGGTATTCTTGTGCTTCTGATGTTTCGTTGAAGCTGTGTACTTCTGTTTTATGTTTTTCTACTATTTGTTTTACTTCGTCCATGTTTATGTTGAAGAATTCTTTTCTTTTGTTTACTTTGTTTACTCTTTTGTCATCGAATTTATCGTGTAGGTTTTTTTCTAATTCGTATGCGTCGTCACTGAATATGAATGCGTGGGTGTCGTATTTAAATGGTACGCTGGCATTGGAGAGTTCGTTTATTTTATCTTGTGGTTCGTCTCTTCTTGTTACTCCGATTTTGTATACGTCTTTTCCAAATGATCCTATGTTGGAGATGATGTATACATATCCTGCTCCGGTTTCTTGTTTTTTAGTTTCTATGTTTTCGATTTCTTGGTTGTTGTTTTGTAGTGCTTGTTTTAGTTCTTCTATTTCTTGTTTTAGTTTTTCTTTTTCATCATCGGAGGTGGTTTTTTCTAGTGTTTCTGTTTTTTTAGTGATGTCTGTGTCTATTTTTTCGTTTTCCTTGGTGTATTTGTTTTTTTCTTTGTCTAATTTTTTTTGTATTTTTGCTTCTTCTTTTTGTTTTTCTCGTTCTTCTCTAAGTATTTCTTTTTCTTCTTCTTTTTTTAGTTGGTATTCATATGCTAGGTTTAGTTCGTCTAGTTTTAAGTTTAAGTAGGTTTGTGTGATTCTGACTTTGTTTCTTTCATTTAATTTGTTTAATGATTTGAATGCTTTTTGTATTTTTTTGGTTGAGTTTTCTATGTTTGATGTTTTTACTTTATCTATGATAACATCACATTCTAAGTTGAAGTTTTTAAGTATTTGATTTATGTTTGCATTTGTCATTGCTTTTCCTTGTCTTTTATCTCCATTAACTATTAATTCTGTGTCACATACTGCTGCGGTTTTGTTTTTTTCTAACTTCATCTAATTTATCTTTAAATTCTATTGATGTTAAGAAGTCATATTGTGGTGTGTATAAACCTAAATCTACTAAATCTGTTTCTTCATTTACGAGTTTTAATTCTTTTATTTTTTGTTTTATTTGATTATCTAAATTTCTTAACTGTTCTTGTCTGGTTTTTAAATTTTTATCAAAACTTTGTTGTTTTTCTTGTTCTAATTGGGTGTATTTTTCATTTAAATTATTTAAATTGTCTTGTTTTTCTTTTATTTCATTATTTAAGTCTTTTTCCTTTTCTTCACTTAATTTTTCATATTTATGATTAATGTTTTCTAATTCTTCTTGTTTATTTTTGATTTGTTTTTCAATTTCTTCAGTTGGATTGTTTATTTTTTTGTTTAATAAGTATGTTCCGAGTATTATTAATGGTATGCCTATGAAAATTCCATAAATTGTTATTGAAAATATTAATCCCACTATTATTATAATTAACCCTTTATTCTCCATTCTTTAACCCCATATAGAAATGTTTTTATTATGTAAAATTATTTATATTATTGTAAACATTTAAAATTTTTCTAAAAAAAATGGAGATGAACTTCCTGGAGAAATTGTTTTTTACCAATATGTACAGGGCAGCGGGAACATCAATACAAAGGTTCCAAATGATTATATTTTTTATGATAGCCAAAAACAGGGATTTAACAGTATAGCTGATATGTTCAAGTAAAATTTTTTAATTGTAAGAGGTGCAGATTGTGAATAGGAAAAAGGGTTTTACGTTAATAGAAATTATGATAGTATTGTCAATTGTAGGATTACTTTCCATAATCTTAGTGCCGAAGATAGGACCTATTAAGCTGCAGTCAAAAAACAATAGTGTAAACACTAATGTACTTTTAGTTAGAACTTATCTTGAAAACAGATCGGCAAAAGATAGTAGCTCATATCAATCGTCTATTAATGCAAATCAAACGAAGAATCAAGCTCTTTCTGCTATTTTAAACAATATTGAAACGGACATGAATTCTAACTTTTCTGGAAGTAATTCTTTGATAAATCCTTTTAGTAATAGCAAAGCTATTACTAAAAATTTATCGGGAGATTCATCTGTTTTACTTTCTTATTCTTCCAATACTTTACCAAAAGATAATGAGATAGCGAGTGACAGTACCCTTCCTAGTGGAGAGAACATTGAGGGAAATGTGGTAGTTGTTGTCTATGGAAGTACCCAGGATAAAAGAGGAGGGTATGTACTATATGGAATAGATAACAGCGGTAAAATAGTTAATTCATATATTGTTAAATTTAAATCTTTGCCAGATGCTAATAACACGTCAAATGATGGTGGAAATGATTCCAGTATGGAAACAAATGTTAATAAAGTAGTTAACTATATAAGAATTAATGCAATAAAAAGGATAATAATGGGAGTACCTGAAAATAAAATTTATGATGTAATTCAGGGACCACTATATAGTGATTTAGAAAATGAATTTACTCCTGGAGATACTTCAAAACATATTGTCAATCCATATTATTTGAATAGAGATGCAATTGATGATGATGGGTATCATACTAATGGAG
>ENA-UOOK01005738-UOOK01005738.1-fermentation-metagenome-genome-assembly--contig:-NODE-5738-length-12316-cov-7.665280_pt1 | contig 12316 bp, 11 predicted proteins | sample MGYA00245777_ERZ724023 | MGnify/ENA primary metagenome ERZ724023 (study PRJEB28704, sample SAMN03018312) | fermentation metagenome | biome: anthropogenic terrestrial biome; feature: soil; material... | reverse complement strand
TATTATATCAGTAGTATATAAAAATGTTTCAATCCCTCTAAGGCCTGATTTTAACGTGTGATGCCCTGGACTTTACAATGTCTCCTGTATCGTTTCAATCCCTCTAAGGCCTGATTTTAACAATCATGGCAACAAAAACCGAGCAGATTATTTCTCTTCGTTTCAATCCCTCTAAGGCCTGATTTTAACGAAGTAATGATTTTCATTTATATTTAAAAATCGAGTGTTTCAATCCCTCTAAGGCCTGATTTTAACAGTAAAATAATATTATATCAGTAGTATATAAAAATGTTTCAATCCCTCTAAGGCCTGATTTTAACATATCAACGGGCAGAATACCACAAAAACATTGACAGCGTTTCAATCCCTCTAAGGCCTGATTTTAACGTAAATAAAGTTGAAGAAGAAACGGATAAAGTATCTGTTTCAATCCCTCTAAGGCCTGATTTTAACACTCGATTTCGTTTCTGGGAGTGTAGCGTTTTCGGTGTTTCAATCCCTCTAAGGCCTGATTTTAACGCCGTTGCGGCTCTCGCGTTAGCATGGAAAAACAACGTTTCAATCCCTCTAAGGCCTGATTTTAACAACTTCGTTTGATGTTAAGTATCTCTTCTTTTTTCTGTTTCAATCCCTCTAAGGCCTGATTTTAACCTTGCTTTAACGGTAAATTCAACATCAAAAAGAAATTCTTGTTTCAATCCCTCTAAGGCCTGATTTTAACCATGCTTTAGAAGGGATACATACTTAGGAGTGTTGAAGTTTCAATCCCTCTAAGGCCTGATTTTAACACTATTTTGCGGAGTTTAACGTTACGAAAAAATATGCGAAGTTTCAATCCCTCTAAGGCCTGATTTTAACAAAAGAATACCCTCTTTCTTTTGCTATCTTTTCGAGCGTTTCAATCCCTCTAAGGCCTGATTTTAACTTGGTCGCAAACATCAGATGCTCATCAGGAGAAAAGGTTTCAATCCCTCTAAGGCCTGATTTTAACGGTTAAACGAATGGGGTTACGTTTACGACTCCCCCAATGTTTCAATCCCTCTAAGGCCTGATTTTAACTCTGAAAACATAGAATCCTCTTCGCCTGTTCTGTAAAGTTTCAATCCCTCTAAGGCCTGATTTTAACTTTGCAGCAGGCCCGCGCAAGACTCGGGGAAACTGTTTCAATCCCTCTAAGGCCTGATTTTAACGAAATAAAGTTTGCCTGCAAACTTGTAAGGTAATAGGTTTCAATCCCTCTAAGGCCTGATTTTAACACTATCACCATCTGAATCTTCAGCATCGGCATCATATGTTTCAATCCCTCTAAGGCCTGATTTTAACTGTGAGCACTAAGAAGGAGTCTGTAACTAAGAAGACGTTTCAATCCCTCTAAGGCCTGATTTTAACAAAAAACTTAACGAGCGTTTTACAAAAAAGGAAAGGTGTTTCAATCCCTCTAAGGCCTGATTTTAACGAAAAGTCAAGTCCGGAAAATCGAGCCGAAATCCGGTTTCAATCCCTCTAAGGCCTGATTTTAACGAGTCAATGCGGGAATTCAACAAGGAAGCCGATGCTGTTTCAATCCCTCTAAGGCCTGATTTTAACCATACTTCAACATCCTCGTCTATTACATCCCATGACGTTTCAATCCCTCTAAGGCCTGATTTTAACCAAGGAAATTTTCCCCGAATTTAGGCAAATTGAATGCATTTTCCTTTCGAATAGGAACTGAATAATTCGGGTTTAAGATACTGTTTTTAGGAAATAGTATTTGTGTGCAGTACGATATAAAAGTACTCTTTTTTTAAGAAGATCACAGAGCAAATTTCGGGGATCGCTCTTCTGGAGGTCCATATATAAAGATCCACGAAAAAGAAAGAGAAACAGGAAATGTAGAACTAAAGTACATAATAAATATATAAATTGAGTTTTGGATTTTGCATGACGAACTAAAGCAGTGGAACTCGATGTACAGGCAATCAAATAATGTTGCTTGTATCTGCTTTTGGAGTCCCGAGATCTTCTATACCAAGGTATTTTCTATCCCTTGAGCTGTAGAAAATGATATGATCAGACCTTTCTTCAATGAGTTCCTTAAGTCTTGCCTTAACTTTTACGAATTCGGCTTTTGTGAGTTCGCCTTCAAAAACACTATTTTGAACCCAGTTCATATACTCCCTTAAAAAGCTTCTCACTTTGTTTACCCTATCTACACCCACATCATACACAATAACAACGTACATTTACCACCACATCACCAGAGGTTTATAATCTTCCACCCCAAGAACATGTTTTGAAAGTTTGTATAATTCAAGCCGGATAAGGCTTTTATACGAGACATTTTTGTTCAGGCCCTTGTGCTTGATTGTGGTTTTGAGCTTTTCGTCATATTCTTTGAGGAAAATCTTTTTTCCTTTATCGCTGAGCAACATGTTTCCGATTTCTCCCCGGAAGCAACTGTCATCCAGCATATTCTTGTTAACAAGTTTAAAAATAATCCTGTCTACCAGAATTGGCTTAAAAATCTCACTCACATCCAAAGATAAAGAAAACCTGCGTTCAAAAGGCTCGTGAAGGTATGATATTGTAGGGTTAAGCTGGGTATTATAGATCTCTGATAGAGTTGTTGAATAGACGAGAGAGTTTCCAAAACTAATCAATGTATTCATCTTATTTTCCGGCGGCCTTCTCGTACGTTTTATAATTCGGTATCCTTCTGGAAATATTTCATCAAGTGCATTATAATAGAGTTCTCTGATTTTTCCTTCCGTCCTCATCAGAGAGGGTACTGTTTCTGCATTATTCAGCCTGACAAACTCTGTTTCTATTGAAGTTATATAATTTCCAACTGCTTCCTGAATGTCTTCACGATTTCTTGCATAATATCTAAGGTTTCTAAGGATATTTCCACAGGCACCCTCGATAAACTTTCCAGCAAGACACAACCGTTTTTCGGGATCAAGATAATACTCTGCCTGTTGAATTACCAGGTCTCCACTTATCAGGGTTTCCCGCGGATACATCGAACCTTCATAAAAGCCGTAGTAATTGAAAAAATGAATAGGAATCCCTTCTTTTGAAAGGTAGGAAACGACTCCTGATGAAAAAGAGAGGTTTCCGTAGGCAAAAATAGAACTGATCTTGTTTATAGGCAGGATCTTTCTGCCGTCCTTGTTTTCAAAATAGACTGTATTTTCTTTTCTCTTCAAAATTCCATCCTGTAATATGTAAAAATCTTCCCGGATACTTTCACCTCCTCTTAATTCCCAATGATTAAATATCAATCATTTCGCCGTCTTGTTGGCGTATTCATACCCGTCTTCATAGCACTCCCCACAAAAACAGAACTCCTCATAAGCGCATTTTAAACAGATCTTTTTGTGCACTGGCAAGGGCATTGAACTAAGAACTATTTTTTTAATTTCTTCAATTTCTCTTTCAGTAACGGCTTCATCTTCCGCATTCATTTCGATTTTTTCTGTTTTATTCAAAAGAGGATAATTTAAAACTCCTACCGCGCCAAAGCCTCTTTTTTTGAGGTAATAAAGGTAGAACAAAAGCTGGGCTCTATCCGCAGCATCCATTTTCTTGCTTTTTTTGATTTCGTGGATCTCAATTCGTTTTCCTGCTTTCACGAAATCGATGCTTATACCATCAATAGTAATGTTTTTAGAGTTCTTCTTATAGCGGTCTTCGTGCAAAATCTTTCCCAGGGCAACATTATCGTTACCTTTCTCAAGATTAATGTTATGAGAAAAAAGCCATAGTTTTGTCTTGCAGACATGATAGTAATTTACCTTAACTCCAGTAATCCGGACTGAGTCCAGGAAAATTTCTGCGTACATGTTTGTTTCAGGCTTATCCTCAGGCCCACCCAAACTATGATCCGTGTCTTTTACAGACTCATTGGTCACTCCAGAATCTCCCTTACTTTGTGTTCACTTGCAGTATATCCATACAACCAAATCCCATAGCGTTTTTTTCTCCAAGTCCGGCATCATAAGCAAACTGAAGGAGTTCGGGGTTTGCAGATAGAGATAAGTCCATCAAACTGCAGCGCCTGTGATTGTTTTCCACCTTTACGCGTTTGGGCTTGAAATTTGAAACACTCATAACTTCAAAAAAGTCCTTATCAATCTTTGATCCGTAAAATTCTTCATACCGGGCAACCAGATTTTTGTGAAGGTTTTCGTAAAACTTTGAGTCTTTAGGATACAGATCGAATTCGACCAGCCTTTCGTCCTGTTTTCTCAGGGTTTTTAAGTAAATAGGAGAAAGAGTCCTGAAGGTACAGATATCCGAAAAATGAATAACAGGAAGAACTTCAATTCTTTCGATTACGAAGCTAACCCTTTTTCCATTGTTTCCCAGGAAAAATTCAGGCTCAAGCAAAAGCCCTTCTGCAAAACTTCTTATGAATTCCGGGTCAGGAGATGACAGGAAAAAATGAGCTTTGCTGAAATTTAATCCGTTTTTTTCAGGAATTCTGTCATCAAGAATTAGGTTTGAAAATGTATAGAACTTAAAACCTTTTTTGCTATGAGTTTTATCTGCAAGCTCTATATTTGAGGCAGCTAATTTCAAGTACAGCATTGAGGCAAGGCCATACTGATAATCATAATGAAGCGGATCGGGAGATATTTTTCTGACACTTACCCTGCATCTCATAAACAACTATTGAAACTCTCTGTATTTATAACTAAAAGTTTTGTGAGAAAAACATAAATTAATAGGCTTTTTTTCGGCCGGGTTTTACCGATCCAAATGATCTTCCTCAACTTCCCATTCAAATTTTTTAAATTGTTCACATTTTTGTATATTATCACAACAAGTAGAAATAAAGATCCTCAGACACTTCACGTTATCAGAGAAAGTATAGAAAACACAAATTTAGACGTAACTTTCTTATCAAAACTTAAAAAGTGGCAAACCTTTACCATGACCGGGTAAATAAAGAAATATACTTGAGAAGAGATTCATTTAATTGGCAGACAGACAAAGCTTTCAAAAATGGATCCGCCTGCAGACCAGACTGCCGGCAAAATATATTGGAACAAAAACTAGGGAACAAAACTAGGGAAATGGGGGAGAAAGGGGTTCATAGATGCAGTATGGGGGTACTGCGTCAGAAAAACTCCTGCTCCCTTAACCTCCACCTGGTCTTTTTAGCTGTCCTCTATCAAAAAAAGTTCAAAAAAAGTTCAATTCTTTCCTTAAAATGCCTGTAATGTTTCGTTATTACAGGTTTCTTTATCACGGTTTTATTGTTTCCTTCTTTTATTTTTTCATAGCTTCAGTCCGGAGGTCCGGAGAGAATTTTTCGACTGCGTACCTGAGGGAGGTCCTGGGCATTTCTTTTTTGTTTTTCATGACAAATTCGAAGACTTCCTGCTGGTGTTGTTTGCTGGCTTCCTTCAGCATCCAGCCGTAGCCTTTCCGGACCAGGTCATCTTTATCTGTAAGGAGGATGCTTGCGATTGCAAAGACCTCGGGAAGGAAAAGACCTTTTCTTGCGGGCAGGATAAGGGTTACGGCTGACGCTCGCCTGAGCCAGCGGTTGTCCGACTTCGCCCAGGTCTTGAGGTTTTCAACGAAGTCTGGGAATTCTTCAATAAAAGAGCCGAGCGTGTGGTTGCAGAGGGTGTCACACTTCGCCCAGTTGTTAACGTAGTTTTCGACCCAGCGCTCAAAAACCGGGAAGTCGTCTTCTGTGTATTCGGCTCTTACCTGGTATACCCATTCAAAGGCAATGTAAGCTTCCTCGCAGTAGTCCGACTGCAAAAGCTCTTCAGCAAGAGCAAATATATTCTTTTTATCTGCCTTCCCTGTCTTCTCCATCTCCTTAAAATAGTCTTTTGCGATTTTTCCGACAGTAGAAGTCTTTACTCCGTAGCACTTTACTTCCTCTTTAAAGAAACGGGAAGAGCTGTTTTTTGTTTTCTCGTCAATGCTTTCGGCCAAATCTTTTCTGATCCTGGATATAATATCGGCTTGCACAGTTTATTAATTAATCAAAGGTGTTACATATAACTTATTTTTTAGGCTCGATAAATGGGCAGGTGAGAATTTGTGAGATACAAAAAAGATATGCTGACCCTTATTGAAGCATTGAGATGATGGAAAAAAATACAAAAAAGAGACCAGATCAGATAAAAAGAGATCAAATCAAATAAAAGAGATCCAAATCAAATAAAAGAGATCCAAATCAAATAAAAGAGATCCAAATCAGATAAAAAGAGATGTAAACAGGACGTAGCTGAATCTAACAGGGACCTGGCCTACCAGAAAATGAGATAAAAATCTAAAAAGGACCCGAATAGAAAAATCGGAAAGGAATTAAAAACATTTTTCATGAAGGAAGCTCAATTTTCCATCATGCCTCAAGTAAGGATTCGCCCTCAGGAAGTCTCCGATGCAGACCTGTTTTTTGAAATTCTCACAAATCTGGACTATGAGTTTATAGAAGTCCCGATAAAAACCCTTGAGGATGAAATACGGTTCCTGAAGACAAATGATGCAAGAAGAAAAAACAACTTTGAACATAACTATTCAATCCTTTATGATGGAAAACTGGTTGGAGGCTGCGGGATCAGGATCGACCAGCACAGGCCGTGGGTGGGGGAAATTGGTTATTTTGTTGATAAGGCTTACCAGGGACAGGGTATTGCAACCGAAGCTGTAAAACAGCTTGAAAAAATTGGTTTTGACGAACTGAAGCTGCAAAGAATTGCTGTCCTGATGGATATTAGAAATATCGCAAGTGAGCAGGTTGCACGTAAGTCCGGATACGAAAAAGAAGGGATAGCAAAAAAGATCCACAGGATAGAGAAAGAATACTATGACTGCTTCGTATATGCGAAAACCAGGTAAACAGCATGGCGGCAACAGGTGAGTAACAGCAGATAAGCAGTAAAAGATGAGTAGTAAAATGGATTACAATAGACTTTAGAGAAAATAAGAAGGGAGGTAATAAGATCTAATTACAGCGTCTGCAAAGGCTCAGACTAGCCCCAGAGCCTCTATAAGACTGCTCCCGTACCAGACCACCATGAGGTTGTTTACAGTGACCAGAACGCCTACGGACTCAATTATATGTTTTGTAAGCTCCCACCGCCCCTGTGATGTTTTAATTATCGGGGCTACGTAAAAGAGCAAAAGGACAAATGCAATTTTTATCAGCAGAAGATGGTAAATTCCGTAATTCTCCAGGATCATTGCAGGAACGGGATTATACTCCGTACCAAACGGCAGAGCATAAAATGTAGATGCCCAGTCTCCGATAACATAGAATAGGATAATAAAACGAATATCGTATAGATAAGTCCTGAACGAACTCCGAGTATAGCTAACTTCCAGCAAAAAAACCTCCCTCTTAATACCTTTCTGTTTATAGATAAATGGGACTTTCTTTTATACGGTTATATATACATAAGAAACTAAGATAGAGGCCAAGAAACTTTAGTAATGGGAGCATAAAGAGATTTAAGAATATTTGCAGTGTTTATAAGCTGCCGAGTATGAAACTAAGGAATAAAAGAGCTTAAATAAGCGAATAAACTGCAAAATATTAATTTAACTGAGATTTTTAAGAAAAATTATAAAAAAGAAATAATTAAAGGCTTTCAATCATGTTTAGTAATAATTCTATGTGCTTTTTTCGATTAGATTATCAAGCATTCCCAAATAAAGCCTGACAAGGGTTTTGGCACACGAACCTCCGTATCAGTCAAGATTTGTATTACAGAGATAGAAATGTTTAATAAGGAGGCTTTAGTAAAAAGGGACGTTCCGGCAAAAAGAGAGTCCTGAAAAAGAGTCTGACAAAAGATTCGGAATCCTGAGAAATCTGGAAATCATCACTAACAGGAGCCGGATGTAAGTAAGAGCCCTTCTATCTCGATAATGCGAGAGTACTCCTTCCTCGGAGGCTATCAAACCGACAGGGAGGAGTAGTTCACGAATAACAGCTAAAGTACTGGCAACAGCTAAAGTACTGGCTGGAATTCTGATTTCAAACTTAAATTCTGATTTCAAACTTAAAAGATGATACTAATGGCTGAAGAATTAAAAAATTTGGGAATAGAACATTCTCCTTTCCTGCTGGAGATGAAAAACGTTACAGTCGTCAGGAGCGGAAAAAAGATCCTCGACTCCGTATCTCTTTCAATTGAGCTGGGGGAACACGTTGCAATCATAGGGCCCAACGGCTCGGGCAAGTCCTCCCTAGTAAAAACCCTTACAAAAGAATACCATCCGCTGGTAGGAACCGAAGGGCCTGTACTGAAAATCATGGGGGAGGAGACATGGCACGTTTTTGAGCTCAGGAAACTTCTCGGGATAGTCTCCGGGGAACTGCAGCAGACCTGCTGCCGCCAGATCAGGGTCTTTGATGTAATACTCTCCGGTTTTTTCAGCAGCATAGGAATATATTACAACCACAAAGTTACCCCTGAAATGGAAGCAAGAGCAGAAGAAATTCTCGAATTCCTTGAGATCTCCCACCTTGCAGACAGACTGATGTCCGATCTTTCAACAGGAGAAGCAAGGCGGGTACTCATAGGGAGGGCTCTTGTGCACGACCCTCAGGCCCTTATCCTTGACGAACCTGCAAACAGCCTTGACTTAAAAGCCATGTACAGTTTCCGTCAAAGCGTCCGAAAGATTGCACAATCAGGCAAAAGCGTGATTCTTGTCACCCACAACCTGCAGGACGTCATCCCGGAAATTGACCGTGTAATCCTCATAAAGGAAGGGAAAGTCTTCAGGGACGGAAGAAAGGAAGAGGTCCTGACAGATAAAAACCTCTCCGAGCTTTTTTCACTCTCTGTAAAAGTCCTGAAAAAAGAAGGTTATTACCAGGCCTGGAGCTAAAAAAGGCATTTTCCAGGCCCAGCTCTGAAAATCCGCCCTTTCCAGAGCTTTCCTGAAAAGAAATGGTGGACAAAAAAAGGATTCAATATTAAAAAAACTTTGCTTTCTGCTAAGAGTTATTAGCTCTCCCGATAAGGATATTTATTAATAATCCCGTGAAAAGTCTATATCATGACTGTAATGGGCATAATCGGCTGCAGGGTGTTCGAGGATGAAATTGTCCATGTACTTTCAAATGACCCTGAAGTGGAAAGGATTTACCTCGTAAAAAACAAAGAAAATGTCGGCCTCCTGAATAAACTTAAAACTCAGGGGCTTGAGCCTGTGGTACTGCCTATTCACGAGATAAGGGCCTGCCTGGAGCAAAGGAATGATGAATTCAGCGTTATTGTCCAGCTTCAGGAAATCGGACTCCACATAGACCCGGCAAGGCTCAAAAGTAAAACATATACAAACCTGAGCCTGATGTCCGGGCTTGTAGACGGGATCCTCCTTTTTTACGGGACTTGCGGGCGTGCATTTTCGAGGGTGCAGGAAGATTTCTCATACACAGGACATTCTCTACAGCTACTGGAGGACAGAAGCACAGGTGAATCGAGCCTGCCCCTCGAAGACTGCATTGCAGCAGCCCTTGGAGGCAACTCCCGATATCTGGAAACTCTGAAGAGACATAGTGATGCCTTTTTCCTGACACCCATGTGGGCCGTAAACTGGAGAAGCGCTTTCAGAGTGGATGATAAATATGGTTTTGAGTTCACCCCTGAAAGCTTAAGAGAACTCGGGTATAAAAAAATCGCACGTGTAAACACAGGGCTTTCCTATGAACCTGATTTTGAGAAAAAGATAGAAGAGTTTGCACTTAACTTCGGTTTTGAGGTCATAGAACTGGAAGGCAGTACTGAAACAGCGCAAAATTCATACAATACAATGCAAAATATGCTGCTCAGGCCGCTTAAAGCTTGATAATATTTTTAAATTTCCGATGCCCTGTGAAATTTCGCTGTACCGAACCATTCTTGTCACACCCGAGTTGCGCCACCCGAGTTGCGTTTCGGGAGCCCGCGGTCCTTTTCGCTCGCTCCGCTTCGCTCAAGAGGACTAATTTATGGATTAAAAATGAATCTCGATTGCGCCTCGGGATCACAGAAAATCGAAGATTTTCTGGGAGTTACGATGTAATCGCAACAGTACGCGGTCCGTTTCACTCCTGAAAAAGAATTTAATTACAATATCTCTACCATACAACCTTACTCGCTATACCGAACCATTCTTGCCACGCTCGACGAAGGAGAGCGGCCTTTCCCGAAATTAAGATTAAAGGGCTCTTCGCTATTTTGTGTGGGTTGAAAATAATCGCTTAGTTAGAAAGTAGCCTGGTCAAAAAGAGAAACATCAATCTTGAATGTGATTTTCACCAATAAATGTTTCTAAATTTTGGAGATGCTACTTCAACATTTAGGGGATAAATGTAAGTAACCCACTTGAAACAGCGAAGAACCAGATAAAGGCAAAAAACAAAATTCACGGTTAGGAGTACTGCTAAAAGCCTGTGATAACACACAAAATCAAAACAAAATATAAGAAAATAGTTTTCTCATGTTTGTTTTATTTATGAGCCTATCCCAAAACCAACTTTTATTTTAGAGTATCAGAACCAATTTCTTGATCAGGAGCTTTATAATTATTTTGAAATAGAGTTCAAAGAAATGATTTTTGAGTTTTGGGATCAGTTCGAGCTTTATTCCTGATAATTGGTTAAAATTGGCTCAAAAAATATTAACTTTTTTTGAAATCCGAAATAGTCTTGAAGGCGTTGCATTGGGTTATTGAAATATACAAGAAAATTAATTGGTGTATTTTTTTAACGCTCAGATATATAATCTGTGCAATATGTTTTCAATTATATGTTTTATTAAGAGATATGCCGTCAAACAAAATAGAATATTCTAATAACATTTTCTGGGGATCATATGATGTCCTTCAGGGGCCTATCTGTCAGTTTTCAAAATGAGAAAATAACGAGTTGCAAATGCCAGAGGAGTCTACATGCCAGTAATAACCATAATTGGGTGCAGGATGTTCGAAGACGAGATAATGCACATTCTTGAAAATGATCCTGAGATTGAAAAAGTGCTTGTAGTGAAAAACGAGGACTGCGCAGGTATTACAAGAAAGATGAGCGAAGCAGGAGTTGCATATACAGTTATCCCCTTTGAAGAGATCCCTGAAAAATCTGCAGGGAAAAATAAAGGCCTGACTCTGATAGTTTACATGCTTGAGCTTGCCCTGCACGCAATTCCTGAAAACCTTAAAAAAACCGTTTATTCAAAGGTTGAACTTATGGCTCCCCGCTCGGATGGAGTCCTGCTCTTTTACGGGCTTTGCGGAAACGTGCTCGGAGAAATTGAAGAAGACTTCAAAGCCCTGGACTGTAAGGTCTGCATCCTGAAAGAAGAAAACGGAGAAATCGTTGACGACTGCATAGGTGCCGTATTAGGGGGAAGGAAGCAGTACCTGGAAGCCCTGAAAAGTTTTAGAGGGGTTGGCACCTTTTTCCTGACACCTATGTGGGCTGTAAACTGGAGGGAAATGGTCAGAACCGCAGGCCTGAGCCAGAACCCTGACGATATAACTATGTCGAAGTTTATCTTTGATTATGCGGGTTACAAAAGAGTTGCAAGGATAAACACGGGTCTTGCTTATGAAAAAAATTTTTTCATAAGCAAATCACTGCAAACCTAAGAATCACCTTATTCAGACGTGCGACAGTGCTTACCTCCCACTCTATGAAACGGGGAGTATCATCAATGGCAGCCTTCGGATAAATTTCCTAACGGAAGTCATGATCTGTATTATCATCCACTATATTTGCGTCACCATTTGTGTTTACACGAGCCTTTTCTCTTTTTAGTTTTTCATCCACTTTCCTTGTTTCTTTAACTTCACGTTTATGAGCAGATACCTCTCCAGTTACCACAGTGTGTTTACCTACATTGACCTGCTCTTCACTGACTGGAATGCGTATGGTTTTTTCATCACTAATAGGCGTATCACTGGATTTATTATCTACTGGTCTTCTTTCTATAACAACTTCTTCATGAGTAACTGGAACATCGACTGTTTTTGGTTCTTCAACAATTTCTTTGCCTTTTTCTGCCGTCAGCGCCGCGGCGCCAATGCCCAGAAGCAGCAGGTTTTGCAGGTCTTTTCCGAGTTCCATCGTCTAACTCCTTTCGTTTTACCAATACCTGAATACCACTATAATTCATGCGGCCTTCTTAAGTCAATATACGCAGGAATTCGATTATGATTGCGCATTCTGGCGAATCACGGGTATCTCTCCGATCACGCCATCTAATTCAACAAAATTCTTGAAACATGTCAGAAGACATACAGAAAGCGAACAAAACAAGCGATCAAAATGGGCATGATCGCTCATGCCTGCTTTCCCGTTCCAAAATCC
>ENA-UOOK01005737-UOOK01005737.1-fermentation-metagenome-genome-assembly--contig:-NODE-5737-length-12317-cov-3.564998_pt1 | contig 12317 bp, 13 predicted proteins | sample MGYA00245777_ERZ724023 | MGnify/ENA primary metagenome ERZ724023 (study PRJEB28704, sample SAMN03018312) | fermentation metagenome | biome: anthropogenic terrestrial biome; feature: soil; material... | reverse complement strand
TGTTTGGGCATGCCCATGCGGGTGGATTTTCCTGCCGCCAGAAGCATCGCACAGCAAAAGCTCCTCTTCATATTTGAGATTCTCCCTCCCATGGAAAAGAGCGCAAGTCCGGTAGATAAAGGTCCGCCAGTTTTCGGATTTCTCCCGGCCACCGCGTCAATCAGCCCGAAGATATTCGGTTCCGGTCCACCCGGGAGCAAAGTATCCAATTCGGCATCAGTAATTCTTTCTTTTATTCCGGCATAAATAGCCATCTTTTCAAGTTCAGTACGGACCCTGAGCAAGTCGCCGTTGGTCCGTTCTCCCACTAACCGCCCTTGTTCCGGGGTTAGTTCCAATCCCATTTTTTTAGCCCGTTGTCTGATCCACACCGGCAGATCGGCATTGGACAATTTATTACAATCGACCACCGTGATTCGCTTTTGTAGTTCCTGATTGACCTTTTTTCTCCCATCCAGCTTTAGGGCTGAGACAAACAAATAAACGCCTTGAGGTAATTGGTTGAAACTTTTTAAGAGTACGGTTCCGATCTCGCCGGAGGCGTTTTCGAAGTTATTAAGTAGGATTACCCGGGTATTTCCAAATAACGAACCAGTCTCCAAATTGGCGGTCAGTTCTTCTTCGGTAACAATGGCGGCGTCAAATCTGCTCCAATTAAACTCCCGCTCGGCTTCGGGAAGCATTTTACCAAGGACCGCTTCCAGCAGTTCTTCATGAAAGAGGCTTTCGCCGCCTAGGAATAAATAAACGGGAAGCAACCGTCCCTCGTTGATCTGCTTCAAAAACTCCGCTCGTGTCATCAACTACCATCCTTTATTGTTCTAATCAGAATCCGGTCTTTGTAAATCCGGCATTCGATTATCCCCAGAGAATCGGTGCGCCAAATTTTCGTTCCCAAAGAGCGCAACCGGTTGAGGGTTGCCGGTCCCGGATGTCCGAAACGGTTCTCCGCTCCCACCGAAATTATCGCCAATCCCGGCTTGATCTGTGATAAAAACGGGAGCCCGCTGGCATAGTCGCTTCCATGGTGTCCCACTTTCAAAAGGGCCGCCTGCAACCGGTGGGGCGATCTCTTCAAAAGTAATCCTTCGCCTTTAAAGGATAAATCTCCTGTTAACAACAGCCTAATTTTCCCGAAAGAAAGTAGTAGTACTACCGAGCGATCATTTTCTGATTCAAGGTCCGGGACCTCCAAAACTTCAAGACCGGCCCCTTGGCCCATCTTAAAGATCATTCCTTTATGAATTCTCCTACGATTAATCGGCATTGACTCAATTCCGGCTTCGAATGAGAAATAACTCTCCGTTTCCTTTGCGGGCGGCAACAGCACCGCCTTAGCCGGGATCTTATTTAGGACTTCAATTAATCCACCCCAATGGTCCTGATGATAATGGGTGAGAATAACCATCTCCAATCCTATGATTCCCGTCTTTTGAAAATAGGGAAGGATAGCTCGTTTGCCACGCCCCTTATCGCCGCCGTCAACCAAAGCGTATTCTCCGTTAGGGAAACGGATCATAATCGCATCCCCTTGGCCCACATCAAGGAAGACAACTTGAAGATATTTCCCCCGGATTTGGTAATAGCAAACGCCCCAGACAACCAAATTAACGAATAGCAACAGCCCGATCAAGACCGGCCCTAATTTAAACCCCCGTTGTTTTAGATTAATAATGTTGGGACGAAGTGAATCGATCAATAGCGCCAATCCGAGATAATACCCGGCCAGCCACGGCCAAGGCCACTGGGGCGACCAAGAAGCCGCCCAGTAAAAACTACCCAGCCAATTAATGAATACTCTTATCAGATTCAAGAGCTGTTGAATCAAAGCTAAAACTAATCCACCCAAGAATGGTTGGATATTACCAATTGCCTCCCCCACCAAACCGCCGATGACCGCAATTTCCCCGGGAAGAATTAGAATGATATTGGCCAGTGGGGATACCCAGGAGAGCATCTGAAAATACCGGATTATAATAGGAGCGATCATTAACTGGGCGCTAAGCGAGACTAATACGGTTTTCCAAAGTAAACCGAGGAATCTTCCTTTGACCGGAAAATAATCGACCAACAACGGATAAAGACAATTGACCCCGAAAGTAGCGGCAAAAGTCAGTTGAAAAGAGGCATCGAATAAGTTATTAGGGTTCATCAGTAACAAAATAATCGCGGCCAAGCTTAACCGGTTTAATGGGATATCCCCAATCTTTAATATCTCACCGATTAGGACGATCGTTAGCATCACCCCCGCCCGGAGCGCCGGAGGGTCCATCCCGGTCATCATGATATAGAACCAAACTCCGAAGATCAAAGGAGCAATTCGCCAATGTTTCGGGATCTTGAACAACCCTAACAAAAAACTTAGGGTGACCGCTACAAAACCCACGTGCATCCCGGAGACGGACAGCAAATGGACGGTAGAGGTCCGTTGCAGGTTGATTAAGAAACGTTCATCAACACCGCCTAAAGGGCCTCCAAAAATTATTCCATGTAACAGGCTGGCGTTGCCTGGTTCTAAAATTCCCACTCCAAAGCCGGTTAGCTTTTGCCGGATTTGATCCGCCCAAATGAAAGGGGCGATTAGGCCAAAGCCCACTTGAAACCGGAGCGGTTCCGAAGCCGAAATATTTCCGGTTATGTTGTCAATCTCTAAAAAATCCGGGAACCCGGTTGTCTTTGGGGTGAGCGCTCCAAACCTTCCCTTGATTCTCACCTTACGCCCGTACCAATCTTCGGATGGGACTTCTTTGACGAATACGGTCATCAAACCCCGGGGCAGGGACGATCCCGTCAAAGGTCCGGTTTTAGGCCGCATCACGAACCAAAATCCGTTATGGGTTGGTTCCGGCCTTGATACAATGGTTCCCTCGACCAGGATTTCTTGTTTATGAAAGACTTGATTGGACCGGACTTGACCCTGATAACCCGAGCGGACCATCGAGAACCAAAAACCACCTAGAACCAGACAAAACAATAACAAAAGCCATTCAAAATTCCTTCGGTAAAGTTGCCGGACCATTCCGGTAGCCAATAGGATCAATCCCGGCAGGAGCCAAAAAAGAGGGTGGGCGGGAATTAAAGAGGCGGCTATGGCGCCGATGCTCAAAACGATCAATACATATACATTATGGGGTAGTTTCATTTCACGAACAGATAGGCCCGAAATTGCCTTAGTTTAGCCTCGCCTATTCCGGAAACTTTCAACAAATCCTCATAACGGTTAAACTTCCCCTGTTCGGTCCGGTATTGTAAGATCCGCTCCGCTAAAGCCGGCCCGATCCCCGGAACACTCTCCAGTTCTTTGCGGGTTGCGCCATTCAAATCAAAAGGACCTTTAGGGGGGATTGCCGTTTTCTCTTTAATTGCTTCGTTTTGAACCGGGGCCGCGGTCACAGTCTTTTTGCTGGTTTTTACCGTGACCTCCCCTTTGATGGGTAAGTAAACTTGTTCTCCGTCTAAGACATACTCAGCCAGATTAACTTGATTAAGGTCCCCTTCGGGAAGGGCGCCTCCAGCTTGCTCAATGGCTTCAAATTTTCTAGTCCCCGGTTTGACACGGATAACTCCTGGTTTAACAACCGCCCCACAAATATGAACATAAATCAGTTCTTCCTTCTCCCCCGCCCGATATTGCTCGGTATATCCTTGATTGTCCCGATTAAAAAATAACAATAAACCGCCAAGTAATAAGAGGAAAAAGAGCGTTAAGGCGGCAAGCCTTTGACGAACGGTAAATTCAAACACCGTATTTACCTCCTACTTACACTTGAAAGTTTTATTCGGCATTTTTTGCCAAATTCCTCCTTGTCCATGTAAAAAATGGGTTTTTATGACTAAAAAATTTCAAGAATTTTTACTCGTTTAATGTATATTTAGGCCAAATTGTGTCAAAGCTATAACTGCTCCTCCACCGAAAGAGACTGATAGATACTCTCTTTCGCCCGGGAGTGAAAAGAGCCGGAATTTAATAAATCACCGGCTCTTTTCTCTTTAGAAAAGCTTTCGAACCATTTCATCCGGGTCGTCTAACAGTGAATTCAAGACCATCGCCGCCTCGACTTCACCAGGTTCATCAGCCAATAGACTTAAATACATTCCTGATTCCATTTCCTCCGGTTCATCACGAAACCGCATTTTCTTTTCTGCATCAAACTTATTAAATTTCAATTTCGCCATTTATTCGCCTCTCCCGTTATGGTATCGACCATTTGTAGTCTATCCGGACGCCAGGTTTATCATGAGTCCCTTAAAGTTCATAAACTAAATTATTCTTTGGTTGTTTTTTACTTAAACTCCTCGATTTACTGATGGTTAACCCATAATATCCATGTTATACTGTTAAAATAGCGGGTTGTCCTGATAACACTACTCAAGGAGGGATAGGAAATGCTTCGAAAAGTTAGAGAAAGTAACTTAGTAAAACCGATCTGCGGGTTGATGCTGTCAAGCATGATCCTATCATTTTCAATAGGTATCTTTGGAGCATCAACCCCAGGTAAAGCTTTTAAGCCGGTCCCAACCAAGGTTTTATCAAAAGCGCCGGACAGTGTAAAACAAACAACTTCCACATCAAACATTACAGCCGTGAATAACCAAACAACGCAAGTTAATTTAGGAGATAATAACCAAGTAACGTCCGATAGTCAAAACCCAAACCCGGTTACTCAGCAGACAACTACTTGGGAGAATAGAACTAATTGGGCGCCGGTGAATACTGTTAAGACGCCGGCCAAAGCATCTCAACCAATGCCAAATTCTAAGGTTGATATTTATCTTTTGGCGAGAGTAATCTATGCCGAATCCAGAGGTGAACCCTTTGAAGGTCAAGTAGCGGTAGGAGCGGTATTGATGAACCGGCTGAAAGATTCCCGTTTCCCTAAGAGCCTGTCACAGATCATCTTTAAACGTGGTGAATTTTGCACGGTACGGGACGGCCAGATCTGGAAGAACCCCAGCCAGGAATCGATCAAAGCCGCGCGTTTGGCGGCGGCTGGTTGGGACCCAACCGGAGGCGCCCTCTATTTTTATAACCCTGCCAAAACTACTTCCCGCTGGATCTGGTCCCGCCCGGTTGTCAACCGGATCGGCAACCACATCTTTGCGGCATGAGTTTTATGGCCCTATTCCATTTGTAAAGAACTTTAAATCGACGACCGAAGAAGCCTGCGGGCTTCTTTTTTTAATCTTGAAATTCAGGGGGCGGGATAATAAGATTTATTCCCTAGCGGCTATTATTCATGATATAATTAAAAGGTCAATGCCATGGAGACGACATCAGGAGGGACAAATTGAAGCGCCACTCAATCCTTACTTTCGGTCTATTGATTCTATTTAGCGGGTCGAATATTGTTTTCGGAGATTCGGGGACCATTTCGCTTCCTCTTTCTTATGAAGGATCAGCTAGTTTAAAGGTGACCGGAACCTATCGATCTTCAATACCGGAGCCAGGAAATAACGGAGTTTCGTATGATTATGAGGAGACAATCGAGGAAAACGGCAAAGTCAACGCTTTGCTGACAGGCAATTATTTAATCTACATGCCCGCCATCGATAAACCTTTAGTCACAGGCGTCGTTAATTATCAGCGCCTTTCTTACCGGGACGGCAAGCCTTTAACCGCTGACATCGCCCCTTCCCAAAATATCAATTCCCAATACTCCCAAGGCGCGGTCGGCCTCTACATAAATTATGCCGCGAAGACTTATACCATCTCGGTTGGATTAGGGGCCGAAGGAGACTCAACCCTTTTTAACAGTACCGGCGAAAAGGTGGAAGGTAAAACCAAAAAAAGATTCGAGCTGAACAAGATCGAATTAACGCTCCCTCTTCCTCAAGACTTGAAAGTTTTAAAAGGGAGCAAAACCTTAGCGGATGTTATTAAAAACCCGGACGCCTCACACCAAGTGCTCAAAAATGAAAAGATCATTGAAATCGCTTGGGAATTCACCGCTTCCATAGAAAAGGTTGATTTACCTGAACAAAATCTCGACCGAATGAATTAAAATCTTATTTATTTGAGCTAAGATTGCCCCGCTGATGTTGTAATTTAGTTACAAAGACTGCAATCTCCGTTTGATCATAAATGTTGATAAATTCAAAATCAATGGCGATACCGTGCATCACCGGATTCCCCACAATTTCCACTCTGACAATCCTCCCGGAGAGAGACATCGGTTTGGACTTTTCCGGAATTTCAAATTCAAAATTGATAATTTCCCCTGCTTTAAAAGCGCTGTTCAAGTCCACGACAGCAAATAGGCCACATCCGGACAGATTAACGACTTTACCTTCACCGGAACGGTTATTTAAAGTATATCTAAAGGGTAAAGTGACGTCAGCTCTGATAAAACGACGAAAGGAAGTGTAGTCTACCTCGATTGGGTTGGCCAAAATTAGCGGTTCGTTATCATCGGTCTTTTTTTCAATAACGTAAGTCCCAAATTGATGTTTTTCTCCTTCATAATCTTGAAAACCGACAGTCAACTCAGTTCCCGGAATAATCTTTTTTGCTGTTTCTTTCGGTTCAAGGTCAATGAATAACTTCTTCTCTTTGGTCCCCCGAATGATGGCTTTGACCGTTCCAACGCATTCTTTGAGTTCTCCGATTGTATCGGAATATTGGATTATTACACTACTTCCGGGTTTAAATACATCTTCGGGTGTTTTAAACATTCATCTGCTCCTCTAAACTTATGTTGATCCTTTTCCCAAATTATTTCTCTCTTAAGAGTCTATCTCCTCTAGCTATTTATAATTTTAGGAAGTCCCCCACCCCGGCTCGCCGGGGCACATGAAAGGATGAAAATATTGTAATTCACCGGAACCGCTAATGAACACCCAACCGTTCCTGTTTTAAAGGTTTTATTAGTGTGAATTCGTGTGAATTCGTGTGAATTCGTGTGTATTAGCGGTTCGTTCCAATTCTTCGAAGCATTTTTTAGATAGTCGCCCACCATTACGATAGTCACTTCTGGCTCCTAACTTCGGTCCCCTGTATTTCTCTTCTTTGAATATTCGGTTTTCATATTAGTCCATTTTAATTGCCGGTAAACCTTGAATGCCCCGATCGCTCTAGTAGTTCGGAAACAGTTACGCAACGATATCCTCTACGCGCTAACTCCGGAAGAACGATCTCCAATGTTTTGACGGTAGTGTCACGATAACCTCCCAAATCATGAAATAAGGCAATACTCCCAGACTTAACCCTTTTCAAAATTTTTTTAGCGATCGCTCCCGGTTTCAAGCCGCTCCAATCCTTACTGTCAACACTCCATAAAACAACGATGTATTCAAGACTCCAGGCCACCCCAACTATATTTTCGTTATAATACCCGCTGGTAGGACGGTATAACCTTATTGGTTTCCCGGTAATGCCCTTGATCGCCCGATGGGAACGTTCCAAATCCTCTCTAATCTCCGGTATTGGCATTTGAAATACTTCTCTGTGGCGGTACATATGATTGCCAATTTCATGGCCTTCGTTTATTTGCCGCTTAACTAGTTCAGGTAATTTTTCGGCCTGTTCGCCGATGATAAAAAAAGTAGCTTTGGCATTGTACTTTTTTAAGATATCCAGTATTCGACCGGTAAAAGAAGGACTGGGCCCATCATCGAAGGTAAGAGCGATTATCTTTTCCTTGGTATCCACTTCTTTAACGATATTAGCCCTCCAAATAGGAATGGGGCTATTTACCTGGCGACCCACCCGCCAAGGAAATGCCGCTCCAAATAAACCGCATAACATACTGCACAGAAAGAAGCATCTAATCGTTTTCTTGCTAATAATAATTATTCTCATCCGGCTTCTCCGAAGTATAGGTTTTCAATGTTTAATCTATTTAAGTTTCTATTAAGATATGATTTATCTAGAACATGCCTTGTCGCTTATTGTTCCACGTCAACTTTTTTTCATTTCCCCATGGGTTCCCAGCGATTAATAATAACATAATTCCAGATTGATGCTTATTATACATAGATAGGGAATAAGACCCAGTCCTTGGTTAATCATATTCAATATTAAATGGAGACAAATTCAATATGAACCGCCAAATACTTGGTTGGTGGCCTAACAAACTAAATTTCCAACCAAAATCTTCCAAAGTAGCTCTAGCCTTCCTCAAGAAATGGACCATCCTCATCTATTTGAATGGGCAGAATGAACTAGCTCCTGAAATGAATCAAGCCAAATGTAAGATTGAAGCGATGACTCCCTATGAAAATCTGAATATTATTATCGAAATCGGCCGGGGACATGATTCTCTAGTTAAAATACTCCGCCCCTCCTACCAAAAGAATGATTCCGGTGCTTCTTGGCATGGAGTACGACGCTATCAGATAACCGGAATAAAATCAAAGTTGATCTTAAAACGGAAAAGCCGCAATATGGCTGATCCTAAAAACTTAAATTCTTTTATAAGTTGGGGGCTGGCAACATATCCCGCGGAACATTATGCCCTGATAATCTCCGGTCATGGCGCTCCCCTACTGGGAGTTTTACCGGATTTCAGCCAAGACAGGCCTTATATCATGGGAATACCGGAGATGTGCGACTCCATCTATCGCGCTGAAAGAGACACGGACCGAAGAATAGACCTCTTGGTTTTGGATGCTTGTTATTTCAATTACTTGGAAACCCTGTATGAATTCTGCAAACACCAAGAAACTACAGTCCAATATCTGCTCACCTACTACCAGGATGGACCTTTATCAGGAATGGATTACGTCGCAATCATCAATCAACTCCGGAAGCATAACAATACTGAAACTGTCGGGAATATAGTAAAGAAGCTCCCTGATCTAATCAGCCCAAAAGTATTGTTGGCAACCATTGAAAAGGAAAAACTGGAGCCAATTAAGGCGTCCGCTCATAATTTAGCATTTATGATCCGGTTATGTGAAGGCTTGGAAAATTCCCTGACAGAAGCCGAACGTGGTCTATTGAGAGTGATTATTCACAAACAAAAAAATATGCTTCGTGAGCAAATATCACTCCTGACAATATACTATCCCAGCCAATCTTCGGGAGACGAGGACCGGTTATTGATGGCCGACCCTAAAACAATCAATCAAGCTAATTTGGAATTCTATTTAAACTATGCTTTTTGCCAAAACAACCATTGGGTGGCAATGTTTACTCAAGGAAAAAACCGGGAACTTTTTTACCGGAAAATCGAAGCCAAACCCCACCCGATGACCCGCTTGATGATGCTAAAATATATCCAAGCGCAAAATCCAACACTCACCAACGATGCTCATGAAGCCATACTAAACTGGATAGCCCGGCGCCAAAAATGGCGCGACCTAAACTAGTTAATATCAGACACGAAAAGGGGCTATTGCAAAAATAGACAATAACCGGATGCCCTCCACTAGGCCCTAAAGGACCTGGCTAGGCATATAAAACCATTCTCAAGCCCCATGAAATGGGGCTGGGTTAATGCTCCGAAGACTTACCGAGCCCGTTTATCGGGCTTTAGAATCATTTTTTAGCCTAGCCCAGGGTTTTAACCCTGGGTGGACAGAACGGCAAAAAGTCTATTTTGCAATAGCCCCTTTTGTTTTTTCAGGGCCAAGTTCGATGCCGCTTTAATGGGATCTATCAGGCTGGGGTTGAAAACTGGGCCGTAGCTGCAACTGGGCAAAGCGTAACGTAAAATTGATCTTCCATCGACAATTTCAAGACAAAACTGCCGGTAAGGAGGTTCCTTACTGCCGTATCCGATTCACGGGTAATTGTCTCCGTTACACTCAGATCATGAATTTGGCAATGCAGCCGGTTGATGTCGACATCGGGACAGAAAATGTCAGAGATGGTTTTGGCCAACGGGAAAGTAGGAACGCATTTCTCAAGTGAGATGGTCTTTTGGACAACATTACCAAGGTCCGTGGTTACGCTGATATTTTTATTGATTCCAAACCGTAAGTTATCGATGTTTATGATATTTCCGGCAGTCGAAAAACCACACCCAATGACCCTGACTTCCACATCGGCGAAAGCCGTAAAACCTTCAACCGGAAAAATTTCAGCGGCGCCTAAAACATTTGAAAAATCGATTACTTCGTCGTCAATGACGAAATCAAACAGCCCCTCGTCATATAAAACACGGTTGCCTTTAATTCTAGCGCAAAAACCCATTTGGTTTCACCTCCGAGTTATTCTAAAATATCATACGTTTCTCCTAAGACAGATGTTATAGGCTTTAATACTATTATTACATTGATGATTAAAGCATAAAAAATCTTACCCAGTTTCAAGCCAGTTGTGGCTAAGAAATATCGGAGGAAATTGTCACAAAATGCAATAATCCTAATTACCCCGGCACTAGGATTTGAATATCAATATACCAATGGAACCGTATTAATGGAATATGGGGAAAAAGGAGGCGCCACCCATGCTTGAATATGACTTCACTGACAATTCCCATTTTATGGTCCCGGTTAAGGCTAAAATCATTATAAAAAGCGGTAATGAACATCGGATTCCTCCGGGGGATCTTCCGCCGGATCGAATCGGTCCTACCATTGCTGAGGATTTTGATATAAAAACCAAGCCCCTTGAGAGTTTAAATAGTAATTTGATTATGGAAAGACCAGCAGTATCACTCGAACAACAAAGTCGAAATCCGAAACATGGTTTCTGGAGAAAACTCCTTTTTCAGATTTTCTCTCTAAACAAAGGGAGGGGATAAATTGATGGAATGTTTTAATATCATTAAAGCGGATCGAGTGGTATGCGACGAAGTTTTAACAGTTTGCGACATTGAAAAGGATATTCCGATTCGAACTTCCCTTACGCCGGAGAGCAGATTTGATCTCGAACGATCTGAAGTAAGGGTGTTCGTCTCCAATTGCCGGCTCAAAATCGATCAAGAGAATGAACGGTTCTCCATTGACCTTGAATTATTAATCTCCAAGGACCTAATTATCATCCAAGACAATGGTCCGGACATACCCATCAAATTGTCTTTTGGTAAATATTTTCCCGAACAAGAAGTGACTCAATGCCGGCCCTGCGATCTGCCGCCGGAATTACTCAGAAGGTTGCGTTGCCAAATATACGATGTCATTGCCGAGGAAACGCTGGGGCTAAACCCGGAGACGAACACTTTTGATGAGACTTTGTGTGTAACAGTCACGGTAAAAATCGTTTTCGAAGACCAAATCCGCCTTCCCGAACCAGGCCCGCCCGGACCGCCTGGACCGCCAGGCCCTTGTCCGCCGGATCATATGAAACCATGCCCTTGTCCGTCAGTTCATTGGAAACCCTGTCCTTGTCCGCCTCAACCACCTCCTCCGGGACCACCTCTGGTCCCTGCCAAAGTCTTTAATGCTGTGGAATTGGCGGCGGGAAAAATACGATCACAAATTGGAAACCAAGTATTCAAGGAAGAACTCCTGATAGAGATCGATCGAATCATCGAATTGCTATTGGCGGGAAGGATTCTGGAAGCTCTGGCTATCATTACTGCCGTAAAAGAAGATGTACAATTGAAAATCAATATCTATCCCGCTAAAAAAACCTCTCTTAATTTGGTATTCGGGGATTTAGTCGCCGCCGAGAAGCAAATCATCAAATTGATTGAAACTTAACCATTAATATTTAAGCCGGCAAGAGCTAAATCCGATTTGTCCTTCATCCGTGATACAATCACATTTTGTAATAGAAAGTCTCATTCGTATTTTTTTGGTCATATCTTACATCAGAACTAGATAGACAGGAGGTGAGGCTTTTGCCTAACCCAGTAACTTTGAACGGATATACGATTACCTTCCTTGGGGCCGCCTGTACCAACGGAACGCAAATTTGGCGGTATTCCGTCACTTTTCCCGAAGATCAACCTCCTTCTCCTGAGATTAGCAACTGGGCCTTGGCTCTCTGCAACGACCCTCGGCATCAGGTTGATCCGGAAAAAGCTACCGGCCCACTCGGTTCCACCGTGGTAGTCGACATGGGGCAACCTTGTCTGGTTGATGAACCTTGGACGATTAAATGGGAAGATATTAATAATGAAAATGTGAGTACCGCTATCTATACGTTTATTATTGAAAACGGTTGTTTTCAAACAACCGAAGTGCCGGTGGCCGTTAAAGCGGGTGGGGGACCGGACCAAGCCGGATGCGATATAGATACCATTCCAGGCCCGAGTTGCCTAAGAATACCAAGACCTAGTAGAGGTTTTCGTCTCTAGGACGATTGAATATATTAAATAACACTGATTTTCAATTTATTTATTGAAATCCCATAACCGAGTATAAAAAAGCTACTAGAGGTTCTCCGGTAGCTTTTTTCTTTTATTGTAAACTCCAATGCTTAAATG
>ENA-UOOK01005736-UOOK01005736.1-fermentation-metagenome-genome-assembly--contig:-NODE-5736-length-12317-cov-6.778829_pt1 | contig 12317 bp, 8 predicted proteins | sample MGYA00245777_ERZ724023 | MGnify/ENA primary metagenome ERZ724023 (study PRJEB28704, sample SAMN03018312) | fermentation metagenome | biome: anthropogenic terrestrial biome; feature: soil; material... | reverse complement strand
GGCACCATGAGATACATTGTCCCCACGCGAGTATCCAGCCGCCGGGGACGATACCCGCTGCACTTTTATGATTCTTTCTCAATAAAATTTTTACAGATTTTATCACATGCGGAAAGATAAGTGCACCCTTTGCATACCTGTTTTATTTTACCTTTTGCAAGAATTGTATCCGTCAGCCTTTCCTGAAGGCTGTCCCATCTAACAGGCTTTTCCGTATTCAGCCCGCAGAGGGCAAGAATCCGTTGATCCGAGGCAGTCACTTCATCACTTTTTTTGCAGGAACCGCTTTGATTATAAGGGCAGTGACGGCATATTGAATCCAGGTTTGAACTCAAATGGATCGTTTGGCCGGGATTGCTTTTTAAATGGTCTATTATTTGATACATAGCCTCCGTGTAGGGAGTGCTGTGCCCGCCGGGGGTAAATAATAGAATACATAGAGCGTGATGCGGCCTTATGAATAGTTCAGTTTCATTCATCATAATTCCTTCTGTCGTTAAAATATTAGAATGGCTGGTTCATAGTATAGATTAGAAAAAAGTAATTGTCAACTTAATTTAATAATATAGATAACAATTGACGGCTTTCTGGTCATCCGGAATTTTTCATGTTATAATTGGAACGAAACCTTAATTGTCAAATTGAAAAAATGGGGGAACATTTATTTCAGTGCAAAAAAACAAAACAGGTTGGTTTTCTAAGGATCGGTTTGGCATGTTCATCCACTGGGGCCTTTACTCGGTTCCGGCAAGGGGAGAATGGGTCCGGAGCATCGAACAGATGAGCCTGGAAGATTATCAGAAGTATTTTGATGAATTTGACCCCAAAGAGTACAATCCAAGGGAATGGGCGAAGCTGGCAAAAGAGGCCGGGATGAAGTATGCCGTTTTGACAACGAAGCACCACGACGGTTTTTGTCTTTTCGACTCGAAATTAACTGATTATAAGGCAACCAACACAAAGGCAGGCAGAGATCTGGTGCGGGAATTTGTAGACGCTTTCCGCGCAGAAGGACTAAAAGTAGGTCTTTATTATTCTTTGCTGGACTGGCATCATCCGGATTATCCAATTTACCATGATCAGAATCATCCTATGCGTAACAACGAAGCGTTTAAAGGGAAAAAGCAGGATTTTTCCCGCTACGTCGACTATTTTCACGGTCAGGTGCGCGAACTCCTCACCAATTATGGGAAAATTGATATCATTTGGTTTGATTTTTCCTATAAAGATGAGATGAATGATATGTCCGGCGAAAAATGGCAGGCAGAAAAACTAATGAAAATGGTTCGGGAACTTCAGCCGGACATCATTGTAAACAACCGGCTTACCGCGTCGGGAGCCTCACCGTACGATCTGCAGTACGGCGATTTTGCCTCGCCTGAGCAAATCCTTCCGCGCAGGGGGATTGTGAACAGCCGCGGTGAAAAAGTCCCGTGGGAGGCCTGCATTACGCTGAACAACAACTGGGGATATTACGCGGCCGACCACGACTACAAACAGCCGAAGGATATTATCCGGGCGCTGGTGGAATGCGTCAGCAAAAACGGAAATCTGATTTTAAACGTAGGGCCGGACGCACATGGGTGTATCCCGGAGGAAAGCGTCGAAATCCTGAAAACGGTGGGGCGCTGGATGAAGAAAAATTCCAGCAGCATTTATTCCTGCGGCGCCGCGGATCTGCCGAAGCCTGAATGGGGAAGATTCACGCAGAACGGCAAAAAACTTTACGCCCATATTTTTGACCGGGGCGTAGGGGCTATAGCTTTGGAAGGCCTTTCCGGCCGAATCCGGAGTGCCCGCTATCTGCATGACGGCTCGGAAGTCCGCGTTTCAAAGCCGTGGAATGTTCCGGGAGACAGCACGGATGAATTTTTGAATCCAAGTACTTACCGGCTTCCGGATGAGATAGATTCGGTCGTGGAAATGGATTTGGTCTAAAAAAAGCGTCGGCGGATTTTTAATCCGTCGGCACTTTGGTTTTTAGCCAAACTTTTTATTTACGGTAGGAATCCAGCATTTTTCCGGTTTCTACGCCTGCCAGAAGCAGGATGCCGATTCCATGGGTGTCGTTCAGGATCCAGCCAAGGTCATATTTATAGTACCGGGGCGTGAAGGAGTTTCCAGAACCCCGGCAAATCCCGTAGATATTTCCGTCCGCATCAATGGACTGGCGGGTAAGGCCGTTCCATCCGCGCAAAGCCGCTTCGGCATATTTTTCTGCGTCCGGCAGCCAGCCGAACCGCACCCCGCGCGCGAATGCGCAGATAAACATGGAAGTGCAGGAAGATTCTGCATAGGATTCCGGATCATTCAGCACCTGATGCCACATGCCATGCTCATCCTGCATGGCTGCGTACCCTTCGCAGAGTTCGCGGAAAAAGGACAGAAGCTGCCCGCGGAGTTCATGGTTTTCCGGCAAAACCTGCAGCAGTTCCGAAAGGGAGAACAGAACCCAGCCGTTTCCGCGTCCCCACGGAATGCCGTTTGCAATTTTCCGGTCTGTGTAATACACGTGCGACATGACTTTCCATTTTGGAATATACATCTTTTCCCGGTACAGCAGGAACTGCCGGGCCGCGTCGTCCAGGTAAGCGCGATCCCCCGTCAGCTGGTAGTACCGCACCAGGAACGGCACGCTCATATACAGGTCGTCCAGCCACATGGTGTTTTTCATTTCCGGAAGGGAAGAAATGTACCGGTAAAGAGATCCGTCCGGCAGGCGTGCCTGCTTATGGGTGATGTAATCGGCCACATTGTCGGCTATTTTCCGGTATCCCTTTGTCGGCATAGTCCGGCACAGTTCCAGCATGGTGGAAGCGAAAGAACCGCAGTCGTCCAGGCTGTCCACTGCGGCGATCTGTGCGTCAATGCCGGGAGCCCCGAACTTCTGTTTATCCCAGAGCGCATACGAATAAAATCCGGTGCATTGCTCCACATGCTGTTTGACATATTCCGCAAGGTCGTCCCGGTGCAGAAAATCCGCTGTTTTCAGCAGACCGTACAGCGTTACGCCGACGGGATAGTTCCAGTTGGCAAAGTTCGGCGTTTCCAGAAACGGACGGACGTACATATCCGGCCGGTCAGCCCGCCAGGAATCGTCCCCGCTTACGGTGTGAAACGGCAGCCCGAGCACCGGAATCTGCTTTGCATCCTGTTTTTCGGCAAAAGGCCCCGCATAGATCCACGGATCGTCCGTCCCTTTGGCTGCGCAGGGGCTTTCCAGCTCGCCCGCCTGCCCGTTTTCCATGCGGACAGTCAGCGCGCAGCCCCAGTCGGCCTTGCCGCACAGGCTTTCGAGAATTAGGTCGGATTCTCCGGAGCAGGCGGAAAAATTGGCCTTAAACGGGCCGGTCTGATTTGTTTCTCCGACTTTTTTTCCGTTCAGGTACAGGGCGGTCGGGCTTTTACACGAGCCGGAGACTGTACATGTGCCCGAAATGGGCATCAGCAGTTTGGCCCACCCGTATCCGAAACACCCTGGGTTCAGGCCGTAGATCCGCCGGAACTGCCCCATGGCAGTCTGTTCTGCATTCCAGCGGCAGACCGGATACCATTCCGCCGGGCTTTCCGCTTCGGACTGATCCAGCCGGGGCAGTTCTTTCAGTTCATCCGCCGGGTGGGTGAAGATAAAGCCTTCCTGGCCGTCGCGCTCCGGTGTAGGCGCCAGGAAATGCCACGGCTTTCCCTTGAAAAACGACGTGCCGAATTCCCCGCCGAACCCGAGGGGCGTTTTCAGGAACCGGATTACAATGCTGTTCCAGCCGCTCACCAGTTCGGCGGAAACCAGGACCCGATCCGACCCTGTTTTTTCCTGAGCAAAATTTGAGTGATAAATTTTTTCTCCGTTGACGAACACATCCATAGGACCGTAGGGAATGACCATGAATGATTCGCGGTATTTCCGGCTGCTGTAAAGTTTGGCCCACGCATAGACCAACTGCTCGCTTTTTGCATCCGGGAAAGTTTCCCGCAGGGGAAAGACATACCGGTATTTCCCGTTGCGCCGGAAACCTTTCGCAGAAGACAGGCGGAATACAAAGGGATGGGCGGGGTTCTCGCCGATGTACTTATTGGAGACTGTTTGCAGAACGCGGCGGATTCCAGCTCCGTCGGCAAAGCGGATACTCTGGGCAGCGTCAAAATAGTTTTCCATTTTTAAATCCTTCCTGTTTTTAATCCGTAGATGATTTTAGCATGAACGTTTGGAGGCTGCCGCGGCAGCCTTTTTCAGCATGGCCTCGGCCTGCGCTCCGTCCAGCTTTCCGTCCGGAGTCTGAAAATCAATTCCCAGGCGTCCTGCTTCCTTGTGAATTTTATTTTCCCCGGTTTCCGGACCGAGATCCTCCGTTTTCGGGGCTTGATACCGATCCTGAAGGATGCGGATCAGGACGGCCAGCGCGTCGGCACATGAAACCGGTTCTGCCGGGCGGAAGTTTTTGCCCGCGGGTGTTCCGGCAAGGCCGCTGTCGTAAGCGCCCTGGACGGTTCCGGCATACCATTCGTCGCCGAATACGTCAGGATACACGTCATTGTAGACATTCTTGGGAAGATACAGGAACGTGCTGCATGCCGCAGATAAAAATTCCGCACGGGAAACAGAAACACCGGCGCGGAGAAGGCAGCTGTCTACACCGGCCGGTTTTTGGGCGGGAACTTTTGGGCCAGAGAAGAAATTCCTGCCTTTCGGGGCTTCGGCCTGCCCCTGCGGCACGGAAGGAGCCGGCATTACATCCGCGCTGCGCAGGCAGGCCCGCAGATCCTGCAGACCGGTTTTCCGGAGCCCCTGAACGACAAAATCGGCCATCAGGTATCCGCCGAAGTCATTGAAATGTGTGTAGTCGTCAGGATGGAAAAACGGTTTGGATCCTTCCTGCCCATGTTCCAGAATGAAGCGCATGCTCTGTTCATGCAGGTCAATTAAGGGCGTTTCGGTTTTTTCAGCAACCGTGCGGCAGGCGTCCGCCCAGTCTTTCAGCAGATCGTTGAACTGCCCTCCCGGAGCATTCCACAGCGACCGGCTCACCGGTGTAATCAGAATGGGCACGGCGCCCTTTGCCCGAATTTCCTCGATATACCGCGTCAGGTTCTTCGCGTAGCCGCCGTAAGCCGCCAGATCTTTGCGCTTTTGGTCGTTGTGCCCGAACTGCATCATTACGTAGTCGCCCGGACGGAGCGAACCGGAAACAATATCCCAATGTCCTTCATTCCGGAACGACGCGGTTGTCAGCCCGGAATGTGCATGGTTGGACACCGCCGCGCCCTCTTGGAAAAAAGCAGGAAGCATTTGGCCCCATCCGCAGTAGCAGCTGGCAGGATCGTAAGGGAGATCCGCCGGCTGATCCGTCACGGTAGAATCTCCCAGAATAAAGACCGTCGGAATTTCCGGTGCTTCCCGAATGGAAAGCTCTTTCAGCGCTGCCCCGGCAATGGTGACGTCCGCCGCGCCGTCGCTGTAAACAGTCTCTTTTCCGCGGGGGATAATCGGGCACACGCTGGCAGTGAAAGCCAGGCGGATCCGGCCGTCAGGCCCGGGGTGCGCATGCCACAAAACGCATCTCCGGCGCTCGGAAAATACGGTGACGTCTGCCTGCGGATCAGGGCAGGACAGACTGATTTCTACCGTATAATTTCCCGCTTTTGGAATGTCCGTGCGGAAATAGGTCAGATTTCCGCTGCCCGCTGCGCTGGGATAGGCAGTAAAACCGTTATTGATTTCAGGCAGCCGCCAAAGTTCACCGCCGGCAGTGTGTTCCGTCACAAAACCGGAACCGGATTGAGGCGTATATTCCGAATCTGTGTCAGATTCCAATGTAAAGTGCCTGTCAAACCGCTTATTTTGGTCCATTCTTGTTTTCATCCTTTATTCTGCATAATGATTTCAATAAATAGGAAGGGCTTTCACTTGTTATCCCGGATAAAAAAGGGATAATTAAACATTTTAATTATAAGCCATCAAAATTTCATTATCAACGGAATTCGGCCGAGATGTCTGAAAAACACAACAAGAAACCAGTTTTGGCAACCACCGGGGGCCGCCCTTAAAGGTTAGCCCGGTTGTTTTTGTATTGCCGAGGCGTGCAGCCAACCACTTTTTTAAAGCACCGGATAAAATTTTCCGTGTTTTCATACTGCAGCTTTCGTGCAATTTCGGCTGTTGTGTATTCGGTCTCAACCAGCCATTTCTTGGCCACATTGATTTGATACTTGACCAGGTAATCCCGGAAATTGATGCCCATCTCTTTTTTAAGAACACGGCGGATATAGCTCGGGTGGTAATTTAGCTTTTGGGCGCAGGTTTCCAGCGTCAGTTTATTCGAATATTCTTTGTGAATAATATCAAGCACAGAATTACAGATCTCGCGGAGATGGTTATCTTCACTTTTTTCTATATTCTGAATCACCGATTCCGCAACGGTATTTTCCAGCCAGTCTTCGATTTGATTTTGATCGTGCATGTTGTAGATCTGCCGGATATATTCCGATTCACTCCGGCACAGGTCTTTGCTTGCGTGGTTTTCCAGGATCACGAGGTTGACAACCAGCCGGAGCAGAAAAATTTTGTAGACACAGCGGTTGGATTGGACGTCGAAAATCGAAGTCAGAAACTGGTGAATCATTTCCCGGCATTTCACGCGGTCACAGGTTTGCACGGCGTCTAGGATTTCTTTTTCCAGATCCTGCGGGTAAACCGAGTTTAAGTCGAGCTGCTTGTTTACATCATCTACGAAAGTAATGGATTTTCTGCTCAGCAGTTTATATTGAAGAATATGGACGCATTCATTGTAATTTTTGTGCAGATCTTTATAGGTCCGAACGGGCCGGCTGATGACGACGCTGACCCCGAACTCAAGTTCGCGCTGCAAGGTTTTCTGGATTTGACCGGCATAGCCATAGACTTCATTTTTGTATTCTTCCTCGTCAACGGAAAGGATGGTAATCTGTTTTTCGTCTAATATGGAAGTAAAAATGATCGAATGGTCGGCGAAAATCTCAGAAGTGATATTGCTGATTGCATACAGCAGGATATCGGCGTCGCTTTCCTTATACGGCGTATTTTCGAACGGATCGGGCTGGATTACCATAACTGCCATGACAGGCGGAGGGCTGAGAAAGCCGTATAGGGAAGCCCGGCTGTCGATAAAATCGGCGCTGTTTTCAGTCATTAAGAGTTTTGCGATAAAGTACTCCCGCAGTTTTTGCGACTGCGACACCATTTCCTTCTGCAGGTTGCTGCGGTTGACAATCAGGGAAGTAACTTTGTTTTCAATCTGTTTTACTTCGTCGCCGGGAACGGCGGGTGCGGTTTCATCTTTCAGTACGCTGGAAAGCCGCTGCACCGGGCGGTAGGCGCGGTTGGATATAAAAAGAGAAATCAGGACAATCAGCGCGGTCAGCATGATGCAGACCAAGACGGTAAACCACTGGATCGTTTTTGAATCCCGGGTCAGTTCATCCATGGGGGTTGCCAGAGCATAGAACCACTGGTTGTAATCCGAACGGATATAAGTGACATTCCAAGTGGAATTTCCCGTTGGCATGTTCAGACAGCCGGTTTTTTTACCGTCTTGCTGAATCAGAGCGATCATTTTTGAAGAAAACGCACGGCTCTTTTCGGGCTGCCCAGAAAAAATCACATTTCCCTCTGAATTAATGATCATGGTGATTCCGGGAGTCTTGGTTGTTTTAATTAGATTCCGGAAACTGCTGTATGGGATGTCAATGGTTCCAATGTAACTTCCGTCCCTGCTTTTGTATTTTTGGACTACAGCAACGCAGGTTGTCTGTGTTTCCCCCGTTGTGTCCAGAACTTTAGCCTTGTCGTTCCAGAAGGCCTTTTGGGGGCTTTTTATGTAATCCTTAACGGAGGGATTTTGCTGTTCGTATTCCGGCAGGCCGTAAATATTTGTTTTGTCAATCACCCACTCCTTTTCAATGTTGATCAGGCTGACATTATAAATGGGAATACTGGTGGGCGGAAGGCTGTTAATCACATTTTCAATTTGATAAAAGGTTTGAAATTCCAGCCCGCTTTTTGGCGTGCTGATGGACTGTGTAACCGAAGGGGACTCAATCAGCTGCAGCAAAGTCTTTTTTGTGGAGGCAAGCTGCGTTTCCACAGACATTTGAACCTGCTGCAGCTGGCTGACACAGCCTTCGTCAACTTTCTGCTGGATGGTTTCAGACGCCTTTTGGTAGGAGAAAGTTCCGACGATAACGGATGGAACGGTGCCGAGCAGGATACAAGTTAAAGCGGCTTTTTTTAAAAGCTTAGATTTATAAATCTGCAATATATATCACTTTCCCGGTAAATATTAATTTAATTTTTATTTATTTTTTCCAGACTGTTTCTTTGAACAAATTAATAATATTCCATTTCGATCGAAATTGACAGGTCATTTTAGCGCTAAATTACGAAAGTAACCGAAATGAATATGGAAAAGAAACAAAAAATTAGTTAAAATCTAAAATATAGTAGGTTACAGCCTAGAACCCCGGCTTATCCGGATTTTACCTCAATACTTCAATATTAATTATTGATTTTTTTAGGAACAGGAGTTTTGCAAATGAACAGTTCAGTTACATCTGTATCGCCGTCTCCCCCCGCAGACACGTCGTCTGTCACTGCTTCCAAACCGAGTGCATGGAAGCGGATTAAACGTGACAAGTGGATGCTTCTGATGATGCTTCCCGGCCTTTTGGTTTTTATTCTTTTTAAATATGTTCCCATGTTTGGGCTGGTTGCCGCATTTCAGAATTACAAATCTTATCTGGGATTTTTTCATAGCCATTGGGTAGGATGGAAAAATTTTCAAATATTTTTTAACGATCCAAGTTTTTTCCAGCTGCTTCGGAATACAGTTATTTTCGGAGTTTATAAAATGATTTTCGTCTTTCCGCTCCCGATCATTGTCGCACTAATGCTCAATGAAGTCCAGGTAAACTGGTATAAGCGGCTGACGCAGACGTTTATTTACATACCGCATTTTATCTCTTGGGTTGTTGTTGCTTCCCTCACCGTAACCTTTTTTGCTTCGGATAACGGTGTTGTCAACCGTATGATGGGAACCAATATTAACTTTTTAGCCAATCCTTCCACTTTTCGGCCGGAGATTATTCTGCAGCAGATCTGGAAGGAAACCGGATGGGGCACCATTATTTATTTGGCAGCGCTGAGCGGAATTGACCCGCAGTTGTATGAGGCGGCGGAAATCGACGGGGCCGGGCGCTGGAAACAAATGTGGCACGTCACCCTTCCGGGCATCCGCGGCACAGTAGCTACTTTGTTCATTCTTGGAATGGGCAGTTTCCTGAATATGGGCTTTGAGCAATTTCTGCTAATGCTGAATCCTCTGAACAGAAGCGTTGGCGATATTTATGACACCTTTGTGTACGAAGTGGGTATCAATCAAGGCAAACTCAGCTATACCACAGCAGTTGGATTGTTTAAATCGGTTGCTTCGCTAATTCTAGTGGCCATTTCAAATAAGGTTGTAAAGGTATTGGGTGAAGAAGGACTTTATTGATACATTGGAGGATCAAATCATGCGAAAAAAAGTTAGTATAGGTTCGTTTACATTTAATGTTGTAAACATGGGTTTGCTGTTGATTATGTCTTTGCTTTGCCTGCTGCCATTTTTGTTTGTGCTGGCCGCTTCCTTCAGTTCTCCAGAGGAACTGACAAAGTACAGTTTTATTCTGTGGCCGAAAGGCTTTACGCTTAATTCATACAAATATGTTCTATTCAGCACCAATACCGTAGCCAAAAGTCTGATCGTTTCTGTCGTTATGACGATAGCTGGAACGGTTATTAATCTGGCGTTTACTAGCCTGATGGCTTATCCGCTGTCCCATTCAAATATTTTTGGGTACAAGTTTTTTATGCGGCTGGTAACAATCACGCTGGTTTTTGGCGGAGGTATGATTCCAACATATTTAATCATATCGGCATATGGAATGCTGAATAGCTACAGTTCAATTTTGATTCCGGGGGCTGTAAGCGCTTTTACTCTAATGGTCTTTATCAGCTTTTTTAGGTCCATTCCGAGTGAACTGGAAGAAGCGGCTAAGATTGATGGGTGTAACGATTTCATGATATTTTTAAAAATCGTTTTGCCACTTTCCACTCCCCTGCTGGCTACCTTTGTCCTTTTGTTTGCGGTGGGTCATTGGAACGAATGGTTCAACTATATTTTGTATATTAATGATGGTTCCAAATGGCCGGTTCAGGTTGTCCTGAGAAATATCCTCGCTTCTTCCAATTCATCCATCGGGGATAGCCTGATGATGGGTGAAGATTATACTCCCCCGCAGGATGTGGTGCGTTACTGCGTCATTGTTATTGCAACAGTACCAATCTTGATTGTATACCCATTCCTACAGAAATATTTCACAAAGGGCATTATGCTGGGATCCGTGAAAGGCTGATGGTTTGATGATAAAATCCCGACCGGCAGATTTATGCAAGAAGGGATTGGATCAATATTTCATTAGGAGGATTATTATGTTGTGTAAAAAAGGTCGTTTTACCCGTGCAGTCAGTGCGCTGTGTATAGCAAGCATACTGTGCGGCAGTTTCGTTGGATGTAGCGGAAGTTCCACTGCAAGCCAGTCCGCGACAAAGTCGCAGTCGGCGGCAGCTCAGGGAACGGCAAAATCAAATCAGGATAACCAAAAGGTGTCTTTTACAATTATTGTTCCCTATACGGATGAGCAGGCGCAGAAAGATAACATTGTAGAAAAGACGCTGGAGGAAAAAACAAACTCCAATATTAATATTGTATGGACTCCTATGGTTTCTTATGGCGACAAATATAACGTTATTATGAGTTCCGGTCAGTTCCCGGATGTTCTGCTGATTGCCGACGTGAAGGGTTCCACTTATTTGGATGCTGCCCAAAATGATCAGTTTTGGGATTTGACATCCTACCTGAAAAAAAATGATACTTATGCTGGATTTGAAAATCTTAATTCTGTTTCTCTGGACAACAGTGCTACGGATGGGAAAAACTATGTAATCCCAAGAGAAAGAACTGTCAAGAGAAAAGATGTCTGCTATCGTGCGGACTGGGCGAAAAAAGCCGGACTGGATGCTCCGGATACGATCGACAAAATCTATAAGATGGCGAAGACGTTTGCAGCAGGAGACTTTGACGGAAACGGCAAAAAAGATACGGTCGGTTTGTTGCTGGGCACTGTAAGCGACGGCGGCGGTGAGACGATCGACTGCCTAAATGAACTGGTGGTTGCCAACGGTGGAGTAAACGGATGGGGACTAAAAGGCGGAAAAATGGTTGCCGATGTGACTACACCAGAATATTTTAAAACCATCCAGTGGCTGAGGAAAATGTGCCAAGAAGGGGTTGTCAGCAAAGATTTTGCTATTACAAAGACAACTGCGCAGATGAGTGAATATGTTGATAAAGAGAAAGCGGGTCTCTGGCTTTCTTACGGCCTGCCCGGCCTCAGCGATTCAGTTTTAAAGGCAAAGCAAAAAGCGGATCCAAAGGTAAAGCGTTCCGATGTCTATGGGTTTACCTATCTGAAGGATGCCAGTGGCAATTTCAGAATTCCGGCTGAAATTGGCTATAATGCCGGCTGGGCTATTCCAAAGTCTGCTGTAAAGGATGAAGGAAAACTGCAGGGTATTCTGCGTGTCTTTAATTACCTTTGCACAAAAAATGGCCAGCGCCTAATTAATAATGGCATTGAGGGAAGACATTATAAGCTGCTTAGCGACAAGGATAACACTTGTGAGCAGATCGGCGACTCCAGCGGAAAAGATTTGACCAAAGAATTCAATTGCATGAATCAGCTGTCTTGCGCAGGTAATTACTGCCTTGGAAGTGTGAACGATGAAATCGGGCTGCGCCTTGCAAAAGAGAGGCAGACATACAAAGATTCCGATTTGATTAAAGATGTTTCAGCACCTCTTGTTTCAAAGACTTCCTCCGAGAAGTTGCCGACACTTAACAAAAATTTTGACACGGCCCTGTTTAAATATATTCTTGGGCAGACGAATGATTCTGATTTTAAAGCGGCTATTCAGCAGTGGAAGACAGACGGCGGTGATCAGATCGCCAAAGAATACACGGAAGCCTACCAGAAAACACAGAGCAAATAAAATTATCAGATTCAGCTGAGAGCGGGGGCGGAAATTCCGCCCCTTGTTTTCACTCAACAAAAATATCAAAAATATTAAAAAATCAAAAGGAAGCTGCAAAAATGGAACCAATTGACCTAAAGTGGCTCCGAAACGGAGCGTGCGGCAAAACGGGCGTCACCTGGGGAATACCGTGGAAAAAAGGAAAACGAACAGC
>ENA-UOOK01005735-UOOK01005735.1-fermentation-metagenome-genome-assembly--contig:-NODE-5735-length-12318-cov-3.723477_pt1 | contig 12318 bp, 12 predicted proteins | sample MGYA00245777_ERZ724023 | MGnify/ENA primary metagenome ERZ724023 (study PRJEB28704, sample SAMN03018312) | fermentation metagenome | biome: anthropogenic terrestrial biome; feature: soil; material... | reverse complement strand
AATTTTGAGTGATTGTAATGGAACGAATTTATGAATTATGCTACTAGCCTTTCACGGCTCCTATCATAACCCCCTGGTTAAAATATTTTTGAACAAAAGGATAGAAAAGCATAATAGGAAGAGTGGAAACGATAATCACCGCATAACGCATGAGTGCGGCCAATCGCAGGGCAATCTGGGCTGCTTCCCCCGTACCCAGGGCGCTTTGCACATTATTGGTGATAAGGATGTCCCTGAGGATAAGCTGAAGAGGATAGAGATTTCGATCCTTTAAGTAAATCAATGCATTGAAATAGGAATTCCAGTGACCTACCGCCGTCCACAGCCCGATTACCGCAATCACCGCTTTGGACAGGGGAAGTACAATCTGAAAGAAATACCTTATATTCCCGCAGCCGTCAATTTGGGCGGCATCCCGGAGATCCGGGGGAATACTGGTGTTGAAAAAGGTGCGGGCCACAATGATGTTGTATACGGATACGGAAAAGGGCAGGACCATCACCCAAAAGCTATTATATAAATGAAAATCCTGAATGGTAAGGTAGGTGGGAATCAGCCCCCCATTGAAAAACATGGTGAAAACGAACAGGAAAGTAAACAGTCCGCGACCTGTCAGATCCTTTCGGGATAAGGCATAGGAAGCTGGAATATTGACAGCGATCCCGATAAAGGTCCCCACAATGGTGTATGCTATAGTATTCCGATATCCGGTCCAGATATCCCCATATTTGAAGAGCTCTTTATAACCGTCCAACGTAAATCCCACGGGATAAAACCATACATTCCCGCCGGAGACGGCGTAAGGACTGCTGAAAGAGGCAATGATCACAAAATATAAAGGGTAAAGAATGACAATGAGAGTAATCAATGCGAAACCGTATACAAAAAGATTGAATATAAGATCCGAACGGTTCCGGCGAATTTTTACAGGCTGTTTCACAGCGGTTCCTATCATGTCTTTTCCCCTTCTTACCATAAACTGTTTTCACTGATTCGTTTTGAAATCTGGTTGACGGTAAATAACAAAATAAAGTTTACAACGGTATTGAACATGTTGATTGCCGCCGAGTAACTGTATTGGGCGCTTATGATTCCCATTTTGTAGACATAGGTGGAGATAACCTCACTGGCTTTGAGATTCATGTCGTTCTGCATCAGATAGACCTTTTCAAAACCCAAGCCCATCAAATTGCCGATTCGTAATATGAGCAGAATGATGGCTGTGGGAATGAGCATAGGAATATCAATATGCCACATTTTCTGCCTTTTGCTTGCGCCGTCAACTGTTGCTGCCTCATATAAACTGGGGTCCACCGAAGACAATGACGCTATAAAAATAATGCTGTCCCAGCCGATATGCTGCCAAACCTCAGACCATACATAAACACTGGAAAAGGCTCCCGCACTGCCCATCAGATTAGGCGCCTCCCGCCCGAGCAGACGGTAGATATTCCCGATCAGGCCACTCCCGGGGGAAAGAAACAGCATGATGATGCCGACCATAACAACGGTGGAAATAAAATGAGGCAGATAAGTAATGGTCTGAAAGGCCTTCCGAAACCACTTGGCATGCATTTGATTGATAATAAGCGCCAGCATGATGGGAAGGGGAAACCCCACTGCCAGGCTATAGAGATTGATAAAGAGGGTATTGCGGATGGTGGTATCGAACTGGAAGGATTTAAAGAACTTTATAAAGTACTTATACCATGGATCCGCCCAAGGGCTTCCCGTAATGCCCATAGCCGGCTTATAGTCTTTAAAAGCTATGAGAACGCCGTACATAGGCTTATATGCAAAGCATACCACCAGTACCACTGCGGGCAACAAAAGGAAGTACAGTCCCAGATTCCGGCGGACATTTCTATACATATATCGTATCCTTCCGTAAAAATGTTTCGCCGTATTCTTCAATCCATCCACCCCTTTCTGTGTTTAGTAGTGTTATCGTTACCACTAACATTTAAGTACAATATATCAAATCATTTTGTCTATGTCAAGCTTTTTTATATCTATTTTTTATGTGGTTTGCTAAATATATCTTGCCTTTTACTTATAGATGCCTTTATAATATGATGTATAAAGATTATAATATATTCGTTTTAGTTTATCGTTAACCTTTGATGCAAAGGAGCATTTTCTATGGTCACTTTGAAAGATATTGCCCGGGAGGCCGGTGTCAGCGTCATGACGGTCTCCAGGGTCGTAAACGGTAATTTTGCCAAGGTCTCGGAGGAGAACATAAAAAAGATACAGGCCATTATAGAAGAAAAGCGCTATGTGCCCAATTCCACAGCCCGCTCGTTGTCCTCCAAATCCTCCCATATTATTTCGCTCATTGTCCGAGGCCGGGGCAACGAGCTGATCAATCCATACAATGCCGCCATGGTGGGAGAAATCGTACCACGCATCCAGGAACGGGGCTATTTTCTGATGCTGCATTTTATTGATCAATACGACGACATCACCCAGCGGCTCCGGGCATGGAATGCGGAAGGCTCCATTTTCGTGGGTACTTTTGATGAAGATATTGAAAAAATCATACGGGATAACCGGATTCCCCTGGTCTTTACGGACAGCTACAGCCATATCAGACAAATTACCAATGTCGGTATTGACGATTATAAAGGCGGTGCGCTGGCTGCACAATGTTTGCTTGACAATGGCCACAAGGATTTTGCTTTCGTAGGCTGGTCTTTGGTCTCCAGCGTAATACGAACCAGACTCAAAGGCTTCCGGGATACCCTTAAGAAGGCCGGCTTTTATCTTGATTCTTCCCATATTCTGGAAGTGAAAGAATCCATGGAAGACGTCGTTGATGCCTTGTGCCAATTCAAAGAAGGGCATACAGCCATTTTTACATCCGCCGATTTACTGGCTGTCTCACTTATGGATCACTTGAAGAAACGAAATAGAACAGCGCCGCAGGATTACTCCATCATCGGTTTTGACGATCTGTCCATCGGATATTATGTTACTCCCGGGCTTACCACCATATCCCAGGACCTATCCAAAAAAGCCCAGGTGGCAACCGACCTTCTTTTCCGTCATATCCAGGATCCAACTGCGCCAGCAGAAAACGTTACCCTGGATGTTAATCTGATCAATAGAGAATCGGTTTCCTGTCTGATCAAAGGCTGACAATATCTTCCTCACTGATGCTGATCTTTTCCATTACTGCTTTCTCTGCGACAGAGTCATTGCTTCCGGTATGATTCATTCGTTTTTTCGCCCCGACATACAACGCATAATCTTGAGTTGCCTATCATTTCTCTCGCATTTTTCAGGATCAATAAGAATACAGGCAAAAGTTGAAAGGGAGCCGGATGCATCCGACTCCCGTAAGCTCCCTTATAATCCCCATAAAGTGAAGTCCGCAGACATTCACCGCTGTTTCTTTCCTGTTGACTGCATCAATGGTTGTCACTGCATTCCAGCTCCACCGCCGTAACGGAGGCCGCCGGAAAAGTCCATTCTACGCCCGTAAGTCCCTTTTCCCGGGGTTTGAAGGCATCCGGGGTCAACTCGGTGATTTCAAATTCCGGATCTTCGGATATCTCATAGGCCTTTCCGCTGAGGATCTTCATGCCCTCTATGGTCAGATCAGCCTTTACCGCCCGATCCATGCGCGTATTCACCACATGAAGGAAAATCCGGTCTCCCGTCCGACTGGCCGTCACATCCAGATCGGAAGGGAACGAAACGGATACCGATTGCTCGCCTGTATGATGCCGGTATAGCATCATCACCCACCCGACCGGCTGCAGATAAGGCTTCTGCTTGCGGATCGGGGTCGGGATCAGAATGGCATTTACCTGCCAGCGATTGCCGAAAAAATCCGCCAACGTGGCAATATCCAGAATATCCCCGTTCCGTTCCTGCACATTCAGTATCCGGGCATACGCCACTCCCGCAGCCCAAGTGGAAAGCACCTCGCAGCGGTTCCGTCCCGGAAGGGCAAAATGGCCTTCCGTCATAGCCAGCTTCTTCCCATAGGGAGCCACCTGCTCCCGCATCTCCTTCAAACGGTTTTCCATGGAGTGGCAGGCGTGCATCAGGTGCTCCCAGGTACACAGAAAATCCCGGCGATACTCCGTTCCATACAGGGGAGAGCCTTTCCGCCCCGAATCAAAATGATGATGGAATGCGATCAGATCCACTTCTTCCCCCGCTATCCCGCACATTCTTTCCGCCCATCCGCTGTCTCCCCATGCAATCAGCCTGATGGAGGAGTCCTTTTTCCGCATTTGTCTCGCAAAATCCAAGGTGCGCCCGGCTGCCGTTTCACAATCGAATCCATTGGGGTCATAAGAAGTTTCATTCCCTATCTGCCAATACCGAACGGAATATGGCTCGACGTCCCCGTGGGCTTTCCTGTCCGCGTTATCCGGATTATTGCAATAATCCACCCATTCGGCGGCTTCCTCCGGACCGGCGGACCGGCACATCCCCGGTGCCGGACAGGCCCAGCGCATCCTGCCGTCGGATTCCATATTCACCCCGATCAGGGGCTCCGCTCCGACCTGCCGGCAAAAAGCGAGGAATTCCCCGGTCCCCACCTGATTGGAAAACAGTCCGTCCCAGCACAGGTTCAGCATCGGAACCCTTTGGTCCCGCGGGCCCACCGCCTCCCTCCACCGATAATATGAAGAAAAGCATCCTCCCCATCGGATCATGGCGGGGGATAAATACCGAACCGCTTTCATTACTTCAGGCCGCCACCATTCCTTCAGATAATCCCAGGCGGCATCCACCGAAGAATCCGTATTGCTCAAGGGCTCCATAAATTGCATATACAAAAACGGCGATAAATGGAACCGTGGTTTCGGACAAACCGTAATTGATTTCCGTTCCATATTGAATCCAAACTCCTTTCTGTATGGCATCCAGTCATGAAATTGCTGTATTTCAATATGGCATCCCCTTTTCGCGCTATCCCTTCAATGCCCCAACCATAATTCCCTTTACAAAATACTTCTGGATAAAGGGGTAAAGGATCAGCACGGGAATACTGGATACCACAATAGCGGCATACTTGACTGTCACACCGATCATGGCACGTTCCCCGAATGCAGCGGCATCCGTGCCTCCGGTACTGATCTGATTTGCCATCAGGATATTGCGCAGCACCAGCTGGATATTGATGAGTTTGCCGGACCGTAAGTAGATCAAAGCATTGAAGTACGAATTCCAGTGGCCTACTCCGTAATACAAAAGCAATACTGCCAGAATGGGTGTCGACAGGGGAAGAACAATGGACCACAAAAAGCGAAAATGATTGCATCCGTCAAGATAAGCCGACTCCTGAAGCTCGCCCGGGATACTGGTCTGAAAATAGGTCCGCATAATGATCATGTTGAAAGTCGATATTGCGTTGGGAATCACCATAGCCCATATCGTATCCACCATCCCCAGCTTCTCCACGATCAGATAGGTCGGAATCAATCCGCCGCTGAAAAACATCGTAAATGTGATAAAAAAAGTAATCATGTTGCGTCCCGGCAGTTCCCTCCTGGATAGCGGAAATGCCAACAGTATTGTCAATATCATGTTAATCATAGTCCCAATCAACGTATAGATCAAGCTGTTTTTGAACCCCAGGAGGATCTCTCCATCTTCAAAGACCAACCGATAAGCTTCTCCCGACAGTTCCACCGGCAGTAACAGCACATGGCCGGCCGCTACGGCGTCCGGAGAACTTATCGAAGCACTCACCACATAGACGAGAGGATAGAGCACCGCCAAAAGAATAATCAGGGTCAAAAATAAACAGAACCACTATGGTAGGCAGGATACCTGGGACAGAGATATGGCATATCTTCTGAAAGCGGGAAGCTCCATCAATAGTAGCCGCCTCGTACAGGGCCGGATCGACGCTGCTTAAGGAAGCAATATAAATAATGGAGTCCCAGCCCATATTCTGCCAGATCCCTGACCAAACATAGATATGCTTGAACAGGGATGCGTCCGTCAGAAAATCTTTCTTTTCCAATCCGACAACATTCCGTGCCATATTGATGACTCCCATATTGGAATTCAGCATCAACTGCAGGATACTTACAACCACTACCGCAGACAAAAAATGAGGAATATAAGTCACATTCTGGGTCAGCTTCCTGTATCCTTTATGGCCGATTTCGTTCAGCATCAGGGCAAACAGAATAGGTACAGGAAATGCTGCCAAAAGGGAGTATAAATTGATCGAAATCGTATTCCACAGGATTCTGCCAAAATAGAAAGAGGAAAAAAATCGTACAAAATGTTTTACTCCCACCCAATCACTGCCGGTAAATCCTTTCGATGGCATAAAATCCCGGAAAGCGATCTGGATCCCATACATAGGCGCATAATGAAATACCGCATACCATAAAAGGGGAAGGATCAACATCAGATATAATCCATAAGCACTTCTTATCCGGACCTTCAGCCGTTTCACCGCAGGAACCCGGGAACAGTCCTTATCCATCCGCCTCAACCTCTTTTCCATATTGTTCTGTCCTTCTTGCCACACCGCTGTCATTCCGTCATGGAATCATAAGCCTTCTGAAAATAGGACTCCAACTCCTTGATTCCCAGCTTTTCGCAGGTTTCCACATATTCCTGCCATTTATCAAATCCCATCTCTCCGGTGATAAACTTTGCCTCGCATTCCGCAAGATAAGTATCCAGATCCTTTCTGATATCGTTGACTTTCTCCGCATCCTCGATGCTGAATACCGGATAGGGATAAGCAGGGTCCTTCTGATAATAGGGTTCATAGACAGGCACAGCTTTTTTAACGGTATCCGAATAGATATAATTGGAGTTGTTTTCGTTTCTCCAGTAAGGAAATCCCCCTCCCGGCAACGGACAAGCTTCCCCAACAGCAACCGAGATTCCCCGGGGATCTTCCAGCATGGCATCGGTATAGTCATAGCCCCCATCCGGCAGCACTTTGCAGGTCTTCTCTTCCAGACCGGGAGCAAAGCATCCTATGAACATAGATCCTTCTTCCGTATAAAAGTAATCGATCCACCGAACAGGTATTTCCGGGTTTTTATTCGTCCTGGTAATAACCATAGCCGGTCCGCCATAAGGAGAGCCGAGACCGATTACCTGCGGATCGCCGTTACGATTCTTTACAGGCGGCAGCGGTATATAATCATTGGAGTATCTGCTCCATAAATCATCGGAAGACAATCCAAAAACGCCGGCTATCTCGCTATTGAACTTCGAAAGCGCCACATCGGCGGTTTGGCTGAAAAGACCTTGATCCAGAAGCTTTTCCTCCCATAAAAGATTCATATATTCCAATACTTCTTTCCATTTCTCATGCGTTACATAAATTTCGACCTTACCATTGTTCATTTTAAGGCGATATCCCATGTTGGGATATAATCCCCAGGAAGCGGCGATCTGATCGACAGGTGCCCGTTGGCTTCCTACATTTTCCACCACCATCGGGAGTTCATCCGGTTTCCCGTTCCCATTCGGATCTCCGTCCCGGAAAGCCTTCAATACCTCCACAAATTCATCTGTGGTTTCAGGCGCTTTCAGCCCCAGCTTGTCCAGCCACAGTTTATTGATCCAAAGATTCCTGTGTCCCGTAAGATTGGGAATCAGAGTATTGACGGCAGGAATGGCATAGATATTTCCGTCTGGCGATAAGGCCCCTGCCCGGATCTCCGGCCTCTTCAAAAAGCCTGTTGATTCCCGGCGCGTATTTCTTTAGTAATTCTGTAAGATCAACAACGGAACCGTCCGCGGAGCATTTTGTAATGTCCGGTACTCCCTTCAGGATTGCGTCCGGCATGTCACAGGTTAAGTTAAAAATAAAATACAGCTTTCACCTCCTCCCCGGTACAACCACAAACTCATCTTCTTTTTCACAAAGACTTGTTCATGGAATTTGATTATGATAAAATTGCGATAGAGAATAATGTTTCTGTTGGTGCTGACATATAATTCAAGATTTATCCAACATGGATGCAGGAAATGCCTTCCATCATTTTCTGCATTGTATATGCTGAACTTGAATTATACCGTTTGGTGTTTTTACCTTTTCACCAACTTTATGTTTATTTTATACCACAATTAGTTGTGTGTCAACAACTTTTTGTAGTTTTTATTCTTTTTCTTAACGCAAGGTGGTGTAAAGATGCTGGGTAAAAGGTTAAAAGAACTCAGAGAATCAAAAAAACTGACACAAAAGGACCTGGCTGACCAATTAGGCTTAACGGATGCTACCATTGGTTTTTATGAAGCCGAAAAAAGAAATCCTCCTATTGATACCTTGAATAGGATAGCTGATTTTTTTGATGTGTCCGTAGACTATTTGCTCGGAAGAACAGATTCGTTCAATATATATAGGGAAAAGGACCGGATAGAAATGCAGAAAAAAGAAATGAATAAGTACTTTACGCTTGAAGAACTGGAAGAGTTCATACGTTCCAAAAGAGAGAAGCTGTAATAAAGAATTCATTTCATCCCACGCATCAGTGAGATCTCTTCCGGTATCTGAGATAAATCCTTTCTATGGTGATTTCTCTCAATCCTTAAGTCTTTTTCAAAGTCGTGCCATAAAAAGCCGGATTCTTTTGAATCACGGTAAGCTCCCCCGCCTCAATCATCTTCCGGATCCGCTGTGCAATCAGCCAATCCCCGATGCCAAGCTGATTTCTGCCAAGCACAAGGCCGATCAATTGCCCGACTTTTAAGATCCCGTCAGGAATCTCTTTCCGAATGAAACTATCATAGAAATCTATCCCAACGCTATGCAGCTTTCCGTTCAACACAACCCTTAAGGGCGCGTTTTCCCGCTTCAATTCCTCCCATTCTGTCTTCATGGCTTTTTGTACCGAGGAGGGGATTTCAGATTCCAGCGGCAAATAATGCGCAAACTCTCCGGGGCTGATCTCTCCCCAGAAAATCGCGGATTTGACTCCGTGCTCTCCCAGCGGCATATACCTGGGCAGTTGAATGGCTGAAATACGGCACCCATAACCTTCCAGGCGACAAACGGTATCGTAGAATCCACACATGGAAAAAGGCGCATTGCTGTACCAAATACGAACCGGCTCACCGGTCTTTGCCCTCGCCGTCAATTTGTTCAGGTCGGAAACACAGCCTTCCCAATAGCGGCGGATGCTGTCTTCCATGTCTCGCAGCTGGTTCCACGGATCCGAACCCAACATTCGGGAAATCAGCTCCCTGCGGGAAGCATCCGTCACTGGCGACGCAATGTCGCCCATATCAAGAAGAAAAGATAACCCAATTACATCGCCCGGTTGTCCGCCCAATGGCTTTCCATCCCTCAGTTCCTGCTCCCGCCTGCGCTTTGCTTCCGCCAGAGCCGTATCATATTCTTCCTGAGACGGCTGTTTCCCGTCCGAGCCGATAATGGCAATAGAAACCGCGCCGCCTATTTCGTTTTCAAAATGCTGTCCAATTCGCATGGAACCTTTTTCGCTGTCACTGAAAACAACCTCGATCATTGTACCCACCTTCCGTCAACTTCAGCATCTGTCATGTCCGATTCTTCCGGATATATTCGGTGACTTCGCAAACATAATCGATCTTCTTCAGCGGGGTCATGAGGTAATAACCGTCGCAGTCCGGCCCCAGCCGGTCGATAATGTCGCGGCAGAAGCTTACTGAAACGGCCTTTGCATCCTCAGGGCTTTTATCCCGGAACCGTTCCACAACCTCCGCGGGGATCTCGATGCCAGCAACCTCGTTATTGAGAAACAGAGCGTTACGGTAGTTTGCCACCGGCAAAATCCCTGCCAGCAAAGTGCAGTTCAGCTGCTCCCTGGCCTTGAAATAATTTTCAAAGTTCCGTTTGGAGAAAATGGGCTGGGTGAGCAGCATAGTAGCCCCCAGCTCCAGCTTTTTCTGTGCCCGGCGCAGCTCGGTATCAAAATTCCGTACATTGATATTCAGCGCTCCGGCGATTTCAAAGGGCGCCCCGGCAAAGACCTCCTCATTCAGGCTGCGGATGAAGGCAATGAGCTTTTGGGAGTTAAAAAAGAATACCCCTTTGACCGGGTCGCGCTCGTTCTGCGGCATGGGGTCTCCGGTGACCGCCAGCACCCGGTGTATCCCTTCGATACCGGCCCCCAGCAGCAAACCCTTGATGGCGATCTGATTGCGGTCGCGGCAGGCGATATGGGGCATCACATCGATCCCCGCTTCCCGTCTGATCTTTGCCGCAAGTATGACGCTGTCGGCCCGGGTACGGGCCATGGGAGAATCCGCCACGGTGATCATGTCCGCTCCGCTGGCCCTGGCAAGACGGGCGGCAGAAATCAGGTAGTCGCAGGAGGTATCGGCAGGGGGGTCAAGCTCCACGGCAATCAACGGCCGGCCTTGCGGGGAAGGGATTCCTTCCGGCGGGCTTTCGACGAACGAATCGTCGGGCGGATGGTCGAATGGAGAGTCGGTGGAATGTGATGACAGGCTGGACCGGGACGTTTTGATGGAAGCAAGCATGGCCGGGGCAGACGGTGCAATACCCATTCTTAGCACCGCCTCCCGCAGATGCTCGGGCGTGGTGCCGCAGCAGCCGCCCACGGCATCCACTCCAAGGGCGGCGATCTCCGCCAGCTTCCCGGCGAAATATTCGGGGTTGTCCCGGTATTCCAGCCGCCCGTTCTCCAGCGCGGGATAACCCGCGTTGGGCATGGCCAGAACAGGAAACTGCCGCAGATCCAATTTTTTGAGCAGCTGAAGCATATGGGTGGGACCGCAGACGCAGTTGAGCCCCACTAGATCCGCTCCGCCTTCGGCGGCAAGGGGGATCAGATGGTGATAGCTCAGCCCCAGATTGGTGTAACCGTCCTGCGATACGGCAAACGACACGGCAACCGTACTTTCGGGGGCCCGTTTCCGGATGAGCCGGACCGCCGGCAGAATGTCCTGCACATCGGCCAGCGTTTCGAACAGAAAATCCCGCGCTCCCACGCCAAGAAATTCCCCGGCCAGCCGAAGGTATTCATGGGATGCCTGTCCCTCCTCCAAGGGGGGCAAGGGGCCCATGTCGGCAAAGACCCGCACGCCTTTTCCCTTTGCCGCCTCGTTGGCAATGGCGTACCCTACCCGGAGGATTTTCCGGATCTCGGTAAAATCCGCCGACAGGCCGGAATTCGCTCCGAAGGTATTGGTCAAAATGGTATTTGCCCCGGCGGAAATATACTCATTGTGTATTCGGAGCACGGTATCCTTGTCGTACAGATTGGCAAGCTCACAGCGCAGCTCCGGTTTACCGGTCTTATGGTAATAAGTGCCGAACGCACCGTCAAAAATCAGCAGCTTTTTACGTTCCAAATCCGGATTCCCCCAATGTTTATTCCTGTATATTTCATTACCTTAATTGGTATGTTTCCTATTATATCGACAGGCCAGCATAAAATCAAGCAATTCCATTTCTCCGCACGAAAGAATCAGGAATACGGGAATCAGTGGGTTTCTTTGGAGTTACTGCCAGTTATAAGAGGCAGGAAGGGCAATTCTTTGCGAATTATTATATTCATTTTGACCTGAACAAAATTCAGTGAATATTTAATTGACAATCTGTATATACTAAGTATATACTTAAAGAAAAGGGGTGATCAGTATGTATACCACTATTCAGAAATGGGGTAACAGTAAGGGAATCAGAATACCGAAGCAGCTTCTGGAGGCCTTGGATCTTCGTGAAAGCGACAAGGTTGAGATAGAACGGCAGCAGGATGCCATCATCATCCGTAAGGCCGGTGTCAGGCACAGGACACTGGAGAAACGTCTGGCTGGCTTTAAAGGCCCTTATGAGTTCTCCGAATGGGATACAGGAACTCCTGTTGGGAATGAGGTGCTATAATGGCTTATATTCCTCAGCAAGGCGATATCATCTATTTGGATTTTAATCCGCAATCTGGCCATGAGCAGAGAGACCGCCGTCCAGCTATCGCGATCAGCAACAATGTATTCAATGCCTTAAGCCGTGGCGCCTTAGTCTGCCCGATTACAAATACTAATCGGGGCATACCGCTTCATGTCCAGTTGGATTCCCGGACAAAGACAACCGGAGTTATCATGTGCGATCAGGTGAAAGCACTCGATATGCAGGGCAGAAGCGCTGTCTTTATTGAAAAGGCGCCTGATGATCTGTTGGCTGAAGCAGTAGATATCGTCATTGCCATGATTGAAATATTATAAAGCGTAAAACAGAGCCCATTGGTGACATAATAACAAACACCAAATGATAAGAAAAAGTCATTTTCCAAAAATACAAAACCCGCTGACTATTACTATCAGCGGGTTTCTTTGGAGCTGGTGGGCGGACTTGAACCGTCAACCTGC
>ENA-UOOK01005734-UOOK01005734.1-fermentation-metagenome-genome-assembly--contig:-NODE-5734-length-12319-cov-21.922864_pt1 | contig 12319 bp, 10 predicted proteins | sample MGYA00245777_ERZ724023 | MGnify/ENA primary metagenome ERZ724023 (study PRJEB28704, sample SAMN03018312) | fermentation metagenome | biome: anthropogenic terrestrial biome; feature: soil... | reverse complement strand
AGCTTGTAAGCATAGGTGACTATATATCCTTTAAAAGTGATTATGTGGAATTTGGTGATGATTTAATAAAGGCAAAGGCACTGGATGACCGTGCAGGCTGCAGCGTGTTACTGGAACTGTTAAGCATGAAATTAGATGCGGATTTCTATGGTGTATTCACTGTAATGGAAGAAGTTGGCTGCCGAGGAGCACAAACTGCGGCTTTTGCTTTAGAGCCTGACTATGCTATAATTTTGGAAGGAACCATATGTGCAGATATGCCTGAGGTCAAGGAGCATTCCAAAGCAACCATAATAGGTAAAGGTGCTGCACTGTCCCTCATGGACAGATCAACAATATATGATATTGAGGAAGTCAGAAAGGTGGAAGGCATTGCCAGTGCAAACGGCATCCCTTATCAGTTCAGAACTTCTTCTGCAGGAGGAAATGATGCGGGTCCCATACATAAGACTAAAGAAGGTGCCAAGGCAGTAGCTGTTTCAATTCCATGCAGATATATTCATTCACCGGTAAATGTTGCCAGCAAAAACGACTACAATAGCGCATTAAACCTGGCAAAAGCCATAATATTAGATAATCAGAAAGGGGAATAAAATGAATTTTAACAGTAAATTAATGAAGAATTTATCAGATTGCTTTTCACCATCAGGAAGAGAACAAAATATCCGCGAAATGATTATAAATGAAATAAGCGATTATGCAGATGAAGTTAATATAGATGCCCTTGGAAATGTTATTGCAAGGAAAAAAGGAAACGGTAAAAAAGTACTTTTTTCTGCGCACATGGACCAAATAGGTTTAATAATTACTCATGTTGATGAAAGAGGATTCCTGAGATTTTCAAACGTAGGAGGATTAGATGCCGACGAGCTGATAGGTCTTCACATGGTGTTTGATAAAGGACTTGAAGGATTCATTTCTTCAGAAGAATTGGAAGGCAAGGAAAAAGTTACGATGAGTAAGCTATTCCTTGATGTCGGTTCTACTTCTAAGGACTTTGTTAAAGCCAACTTTAAAGTTGGTGACATGTGCGTGTTCCAGGCTCAATATTATGAAACTCCCGACTGTGTAAAATGCAAGGCGGCCGATAACAGAATAGGGTGCTATGTACTGATAGAAGCTCTAAAAAATCATCCTGCCACAGAAAATGATGTATACTATGTATTTTCTGTCCAGGAAGAAGTTGGCTGCAGAGGTGCTAAAACAGCAGGATACATTGTAAATCCTGACCTGGCTATCGCCGTTGATGTTACTTCCACAGGTGACTCTGAAGACGGAACAAAAATGGATGTTAAATTAGGAGATGGTGCTGCCATCAAAATAATGGATAAATCAGTAATCGCTCATCCTGAAGTAAAAGAACTTTTGACCGACTTAGCAGTCGAAAACAATATAAAATACCAGTACGAAATTCTTGAGTTCGGAGGAACAGACGCAGGACCAATCCACCTGTCAAGGGAAGGGGTTAAAACCGGTGCAATTTCCATACCAACAAGAAACATTCATTCATCAGGAGAAATATTCAACAAGCAGGATGTTATTGAATGCATCAGATTAGTTCAAGCAGTTGCAGCAAAATAAAATTATACTTGAAGCGGCGGGCACAATGTCCTCCGCTTTATATTTTGAGTGTAAATCCTCTTCCCAAAAATGTTTAGTTAACTGATTATTGCTAAACATATAAAAAGTTTGTATAATAAGTAAAAACCATTCCAGATACATGGGAGGCCCACTATGCAGGAGTACTCTTTAAAAAAATAACTGCTGATGAATTTGAAAAAATCAAAACAGAAGATGGTGTAATTAATGAGTTGATTGATGGGTTTGTTGCTATGTCAAGACCATAATTAAAAAATAAATTCAGAGGTGCAGTATGAATGATTTAAGTGAAATTACAGTAAAGGACAAAGGGATTATAATAAGACAGACAAAAAAATCAGATGCCGGGGCACTTATAGAATATCTTAACATAATAGGTGGGGAATCAGATTTTTTAACTTTTGGGAAGGGGCAGTTTCACCTGACTGTTAAGGAGGAAGAAGAATATATAGAAAACACCCTTAAAAAGAATAACGCTTTGTCTGTCACGGCTGAGGTAGACGGAAAGATTGTGGGAAATCTAAACTTTGCAGGCGGACTTAAGGAAAGGACCGCCCATACAGGAGAATTTGGAATAAGCGTGCTTAAAGAATATTGGGGTAATGGTATAGGAGAAGAGTTGATCAGGTTTATGATTGACTGGAGCAAGTCTTCCGGAGTAATAAGAAAAATCAATTTAAGAACCAGGTCGGACAATACAAGAGGAATCAATTTATATAAAAAAGCTGGGTTTGTAGAAGAAGGTATAATCACAAGAGACATGCAAATTAACGGCAAATTCTACGACTCCCTGTCTATGGGAATGTTTATTGATTGATAATAAGGAATATTTTTTGGGAGATAAATCAGCCCATTTGAAATCATATTGGAATAGTTCATAGCCTATGCCCTTGCTGCTGAATTTTATAAATTAATACAATTAATTAGGAATGTTTTAATTTTAAGGTTATTTAATTATGTACACATAATAAATTTGTTAAATAAATAATTTATACTGTAGAGTGCTTGTCTTTTTTCATACAATATAGTAAAATCTTAGATGTAATTAATTTTAAAAAATTTGGAGGGAGACAAATGTTTAAAAAATTCACAAACGGTTGTGTTTATATTATGAATAAATACCTGCCGGATGCATTTATCTTTGCAATTGTACTGACAATTATCACATTCATAGGTGGTGTTACACTAACTGACCAAACACCATTTCAAATGATTATCCATTGGGCGGGACCCGGGGGATTTTTTGGGTTATTATCTTTTACAATGCAGATGGTTTTAGTGCTTGTATTAGGAAGCGCCATGGCACAGGCAAGGGTGTTCAAGAATCTATTAACAAAAATTGCAAAAGCTGCAAAAACACCTGTGAGGGGTATTATGATTACAGCATTTGTATCAGTTGTAGCCTGTTGGATTAACTGGGGATTTGGTCTGGTTATAGGTGCCCTGCTTGCAAAAGAAATTGCAAGAGAAGTAAAGGGAGTTGATTACAGGCTTTTAATAGCTACTGCATATTCAGGTTTTGTTGTTTGGCATGGAGGTATATCCGGTTCTATTCCGTTACAGGTTGCCAATGAGGGTGCTTTGTCAACTGTGGCTCCATCTATATTTGATGCAGCCTTTACCATACCTACAAATCAGACGATTTTTTCTCCAATGAACTTGTTTATATCAGGAATTATTATTTTCGGACTTCCATTTGTATGTAAAGCAATGATGCCTGATAAAGAGCACACTGTAGAAGTCAATCCTGAAATGTTAATAGAAAAAGAAGTCCCTGCTGAAGATTCAAGTAATTTTACTCCTGCAGATAAAATGGAACGCAGTAGAATATTATGGATTATTACATTGATAATGGGATTTGCTTACATAATATATAATTTCACAAAAGTTGGATTGAATTTAAGCCTTGATTTTGTAAACTTCATATTCATGTTTGTGGGCATACTATTACATGGGAATTTAAGGAAGTATATAGATGCCATAACAGAAGCAGCTTCAAGTGCTGCCGGAATTATTATGCAATTCCCTTTTTATGCGGGAATTATGGGAATGATGACCGGTGCAAACCCGGAAACAGGCTTATCCCTGGCTGCGGTTGTTTCAAATGCATTTGTCAACATTTCCACAGTAAAAACTTTTCCTTTGTTTACGTTCTGGAGTGCCGGCATAGTTAACTTTTTTGTTCCTTCAGGAGGTGGACAATGGGCGGTACAGGCTCCAATAATGATGCCTGCAGGAGATATCCTCGGAGTGGCACCGGCAAAGACAGCTATGGCTATTGCATGGGGCGATGCGTGGACTAACATGATTCAACCCTTCTGGGCATTACCGGCACTTGCTATAGCAGGATTAAGTGCAAGAGATATCATGGGATATTGTGTAATTACACTATTGTTTAGCGGAATTATAATTTCAGCCGGGTTCCTGATTTTCTGATACATAATACGTAAGAAATGTTTTTAAATAATGCTGCTAAAAAAAATAGCAATTTAATTTAAGGAAGAATAATATCACAGATTATGGAAATACTGTAATTTGTGATATTTTTTATTTTGGAGGTAATATGAAAGCAGGTATTCCCAAGGGGTTGCTATACTATAAATATCATCCCTTTTTAATTACGTTCTTTGCAGAACTTGGAGCAGAAGTTATTACATCGGAGGATACGAATAAAGATATTTTGGATCTGGGTGTAAAATATTGTGTGGATGAAGCATGTCTTCCCATCAAAATATTTCATGGTCATGTGGCATCTATAAAAGATAAATGTGATTTTATTGTTTTGCCCAGAATTATGCAGCTTGAAAAAAATGAATTTATATGTCCTAAATTCTGTGGTCTTCCGGAAATGGTGCTAAACAGCATTGACAACATGCCGGATGCAGTTACGGAACCCATGTACTTTTTATCAAAAAATAGCCTGTATCAATGGGCGAAAACAGCAGGCAGACAAATTACCAATAATCCCTACAGGATTAAATATGCCTTTTTAAATGCATATGAAACACAGCAGAAATATGCAACTGGAATTAAAGATGACAGCAGTAACATGAAAGTGGCACTGGTCGGTCACCCATACAACATTTACGATAACTTTATAAATATGAATTTAGTTTCAAAATTATCAAAATTGGGAGTTTCGGTTGAAACAATGGAATTCACTCAGGATTTTCTGATAAACCTGGAAATTAACAATTTATATAAGAGACCATTTTGGACTTTTGCCCGTGAAAACTACGGTTTTGCAGTTAATGCCGCCAAAGAAAAAAGAGTAGATGGAATCATTTATATATCTTCATTTAACTGCGGAACAGATTCTATCATAATTGAGCTTATAAAGGATAAAATAGGCAGCTTTCCTTTCTTAACACTGAAGGTTGATGAACATACCGGAGATGCCGGTATTGATACGAGAATAGAAGCATTCACCGATATGCTTGACAGGAGGACACGAAATGAAAGTAACATTTCCACACATGGGTAATGTATATTTTGCCGCAAAAGCTTTGCTTGACGGTCTTGGCATAGATTATGTCATACCACCAGCAAACAACAAGACTGCATTAGATATTGGTTCTCTTCATTCACCGGAAGAAATATGCCTTCCATTCAAAATAATGATTGGAAATTATGTTCAGGCAATAGAGCAGGGAGCGGACACCGTAATTATAGTGGGGAGCTGCGGTCCATGCCGGTTCGGCGAATATTGCGAACTGCAGATGAACCTCATAAAAAAATTAGGGCATGATTTGAATTTTATTGTAATAGACAGCCCCAAGGATATAGGTGTAAAAGAATTATTGAGGAGAATAGGCAGTATTTCTTCTGAAAGCAATAAAAAAACTGATGAAAAATTCAAAGCGCTCTATAGTGCTTTAAAAGTTATTAACCTAATAGATGAAATAGAAAAATCAGCTCATATGTTTGCAGGTTATGAAAGAAATAAGGGTGAGTGCAAAAACCTGTTAAACGAATGTAAGTCTAAAGCAATGAAGAGCAACAAACCTGAAGAGATGATTGAGACTCTGACGCACTATAAGGAAAGAATAAACAATATAAATATTGATATAAATAAGAATCCATTAAAAATAGCCATAATTGGTGAAATATACACCGTTATTGAGCCCTATACTAATTTTTATATTGAAGATAAACTTATGGACTATGGTGTTTCTTCTATGAGAGGGCTTACTCCAAGCTGGTGGGTTAAGAATATGGCGATGAGTCCTCTTAAAATAAATTCCCTTAAAATAAGAACCAATGCAAAAAATTACCTGCCTGTATCAATAGGGGGTCATGCAGTTGAATGTGTGGGTGAAGCGGTCACTGCAGCAAAGGAAGGATTTGACGGTGCCATTCAAATTTTCCCTATGGGTTGCATGCCTGAAATTGTATCTAAATCCATCCTGCCTGCAATATCAGAGGATTATGATTTCCCTATAATGTCTCTGGTAGTGGATGATATGACAGGGGAAGCCGGATATATTACAAGATTGGAAGCTTTTATAGATTTGCTTGACAGGAGGAGACAAAATGTATTACTTGGGTGTTGATGTAGGTTCTGTAAGCACAGACCTTGTACTGATTGATGACAATATCAAAGTTGTGGAAAAAATATATTTAAGAACTAAGGGTAATCCTATTAATGCTATTCAGGAAGGTTTTAAAATATTAGAAACCAAGTATGAAGATTCTGATATTTTAGCTGCAGGGACAACGGGAAGCGGCAGAATGATAGCTTCCTCAATAATCGGAGCAGATTCGGCAAAAAATGAAATTACCGCTCATGCCACTGCGGCACTGGAATTTGACGAGGACGTAAAAACAATCATTGAAATAGGTGGTCAGGATTCAAAGATAATTATTCTAAACAATGGAATTGTTTCTGATTTTGCAATGAATACGGTCTGCGCAGCAGGTACCGGTTCATTTTTAGACAGACAGGCAGAAAGGCTGGATATACCGATTGAAGAATTTGGGGATTACGCCTTAAAAGCAGAGACATCTGTGAGAATAGCAGGTAGGTGTGCCGTTTTTGCGGAATCAGACATGATTCACAAGCAGCAGCTTGGGTATAATCAGTCTGAAATAATAAGGGGATTGTGTGATGCATTGGTAAGAAATTACCTGAACAATATAGCAAAAGGCAAAAAAATCATCCCAAAGGTTTTGTTCCAGGGAGGGGTTGCAGCGAACAAGGGAATGAAAGAAGCTTTTGAAAATGCACTTGGTTTTGAAATATTCATACCTGAGAATTATAACATGATGGGAGCCATAGGTGCTTCTATTATTGCGAAGGAAGCCGTAAAAAAAGCAGGGCATACTAATTTCAGAGGATTTGAGCTTGCAAACAGCAGCATAGTATCAAGAAGCTTTGAATGCAGCGGTTGTGCCAATAAATGTGAAGTCGTAAAGATCTTGGAAAACAACACGACAATCGGATATTTTGCTGACAGGTGCGGAAAGTGGAGTAATAGATCCCTTCATCCGTCAAAGGATTTACCCGCTTAATTCTGGTAAGAGTCGCTATAAATAAACAAGGGGCTGTTACGACAGCCCTTTTTTAGTTTTAATTTTTAGTTTCTATTGATTTTCTAATTTGTCTATTACATCCAATGCTTCTATTAATACCACATCTTCATTTCTTTCCTGGAAGCTTCTTAGGGCATAGGCATTTGTAAATAAAAGCACAGGTCTGTCATAATGGTCAAATACAAGCATACATCTTGAATTTTGATACTTCTTTAGACTGTCGGGATTATCTGTTTTGACCCAACGGGCAACAGAGAAGTCCAGAGTTTCCATACGTATATCTGTGTTGTATTCATTTGTGAGGCGATAGTCGAAAACCTCAAACTGCAATACTCCCACAGCCCCAAGGATGACTTCGTTATATTCGTTTTTGTAGACCTGAATAGCACCCTCTTGTGCCAACTGTTCAACACCCTTTTGGAAGTTTTTGCCCTTCAGGGAATTTTTAGCACTTACCCTGCAAAACAATTCCGGTGGGAATGTAGGCAGAGGTTCAAAGAATATTTTTTCCTTTCCGTTAGTCAATGTATCTCCGATTTGGAAATTTCCAGAATCATATATTCCTATAACATCACCGGCATAGGCTGCGTCTACCGTTTCGCGTTCATTGGCCATCAGGTGTGTAGACTGGCTGAGTTTCAGTTGCTTTCCGGTTCTTGACAATGTTACATTCATACCTCTCACAAAGGTTCCGGAACAAATTCTTAAGAATGCAAGCCTGTCGCGGTGGTTCGGATCCATGTTTGCCTGAATTTTAAAAATAAATCCTGTAAATTCTTCATCTGTGGGTTGAACGCTGCCTGTTGTTGTTTTTCTTGAGGAAGGTGGAGGGGACATCTGGAGAAAATGCTCCAGGAATTCCGTTACTCCAAAGTCTGCCAGGGCAGAACCGAAAAACACAGGGGATAATTTACCTTGCTGTACTAAACCTATGTCAAATTCATTTCCGGCTCCATCAAGAAGTTCCATTGCATTTCTTAAATTTTGCAAATTGGCAGGATTAATTACGCCCTCAAGCTTATCTGACATAGTTTTATCCTCACCTAAGTAAATAGACTCTTTTTTCCTAAACAAATAAACCGTATTTTTTAGTCGGTCATATATTCCTTCAAATTCTTTTCCGCAGCCAATGGGCCATGTAACGGCAACAGAGGGAAGTCCCAGGACATCCTCTAATTCCTGCATTGATTCAAGAGGATCCATTGCCTCACGATCCAGCTTGTTTATAAATGTAAATATAGGAATACCTCTCATGCTGCATACCTGAAAAAGCTTTTTAGTCTGTGTTTCTATTCCCTTTGCGGCATCAATAACCATTACCGCACTGTCTACAGATGTTAAAATGCGGTAAGTGTCTTCACCAAAGTCATTGTGACCGGGAGTATCCATTATTGATATTACTTTTTCGTTATATTCAAATTGCATTACCGAGGAAGTAACAGATATTCCACGCTGCTTTTCTATTTCCATCCAGTCTGATTTCGCAAACTTTGAATTTTTTCTCGCTCTGACTGTTCCCGCTTCATGAATGGCACCTCCGTGGAGAAGAAGCTTTTCCGTCAGGGTTGTTTTACCTGCGTCAGGGTGGGAAATAATTCCGAAGATTCTTCTTTTGTTAATTATATCTATATTATTCATTTAAAATCCTTTCTAATTAGTTCAACTGCATTTGTTATTTTACATCATTTATACAAAAATATAAAGTGTTTTTTCTTTTTCTGTTTAACTTGACATAAAATTATAAATTAATTTCATTTATGTTATTGACAACTAACCACCAATCCAGTATACTAAATTTAGTTGAGACTGATAATCACTATCAAATAGGAGGGCTAATATGTCGCTTACAATGGTTGCACCCGGCGAAATAAGAGAGGTATCCGGGTTTAGAGGAAAAGATGATATGAAAAGACGACTGCAGGATTTGGGCTTTGTAAAAGGCGAAAAGGTGCAGGTGGTAGACGATAGCCAAAGTGGGCTGATTATACTTGTTAAAGGAGTAAGAATTGCCCTTAACAAGGGTTTAGCTTCTTTAATAATGGTACAATAGGGAGGAGAAGAGTTAAATGACACTGAGAGATTTGAACCCCGGGGAATCGGGGACGGTAGTATCTATCGGCCAGAAGGGTCCGTTGAAGAGAAGGTTAATGGATATGGGAATCACACCCGGCATAGGTATAAAGGTAGTAAAGGTAGCCCCTTTGGGCGATCCTGTAGAGGTTAATATCAGAGGCTATGAGCTGAGCCTGAGAAAAGACGAAGCACAACAAATAATTGTTGAAAAATAGTTGCGTTCTATGGTTAGAATAGGCTAACCAGTGGAGGAGGAGAAATTATGAATTATATAATAGCGCTGGCAGGAAATCCAAACAGCGGAAAAACGTCATTATTTAACGAGCTTACAGGCTCAAAGCAGCATGTTGGAAACTGGCCTGGTGTGACAGTTGATAAAAAAGAAGGTACTTATAAGAAGAATAAAAATATTAATATACAGGATTTACCGGGCACATATTCTTTATCGCCATATTCGGCAGAAGAAGTAATTGCCCGAGATTATATTGTCAGAGACAGACCGGATGCAGTAATAAATATTGTGGATGGAACTAACATAGAAAGAAACCTTTATCTTACCCTTCAAATAGCGGAAACTAAAATACCTATGGTTGTTGCCGTCAATATGATGGATGAGGTTGAAGCTGCAGGAACTAAAATTAATTTCGCAAAACTCTCTGAAATGCTTGGAGTTCCGGTTGTTCCAATTGTTGCAAGAAATGGTAAAAACATTGATAAACTCATGGAAGAAGCCGCTAAAGCAGCAGAGAAAAAAATAAGTGCCAATGATTTAAAGGTTTTTGATTCAAATATCAGTTCTGCAATAGACAGAGTTTATGAAGTGCTCAATGAATATGAAGATGTAAGTGAAGGTAACGGTTCTGCCACAGAGGTAAATTCACTCATCTACTGGAAAGCTATTAAGGTCGTTGAAAATGATGAAATTGTAACTTCTGAATTGTCAGCTGAAGAAAAATCGGCTGTAGCTGAAATTATCAGGGAAGCAGAAAGCTTCTCGGACGGAGATACAGAAGCTAAAATAGCTGATTTAAGATACAAATTTATTAGCAAGATAGTAAAAGAATCTGTTGTTAAATCAGGTAACAAGGTTCATGCAGAGACCAGGTCTGACAAGATTGATAAGATTTTGACGAATAGGATTTTAGCGCTTCCTATATTTGCAGTTATAATGTATATAATGTTTGCTGCCACATTCAGCGAGAATTTTTTATTTATAAAGGGACTTCCCAGTCCCGGAGTATGGCTTGCTGGAGTTGTTGAAACCCTTTGGGGATATGTTGCATCCGGAGTTGAATCACTGATTTCAGGAGCATCACCGTGGGTTCAGTCACTGGTAATAGACGGAATTATGGAAGGAATAGGAGCGATTCTGGGATTCTTACCACTAATATTAGTATTATATATTTTGATTTCTTTCCTTGAAGACTGTGGGTATATGGCTCGTGTAGCATTTGTTATGGATAGAATATTCCGAAGATTTGGTTTGTCGGGACGTTCATTCATTCCTTTGTTGATGGGATTCGGATGCAGCGTGCCGGCCATTATGGCTACAAGAACTCTTGATACGGAAAAAGATAGAAAAATTACAACAACTTTAGCCGGGTTTATGCCTTGCGGTGCCAAATTACCTATATTTGCAATGTTTGTTTCTACATTTTTTACAAATGGAAATAAAACTCTGATTACTTTCTCGCTTTATATATTAAGTATTGTGGTTGCAATAATTGTATCATTAATATTAAATAAGGTAATATATAAATCAGTAGCTTCCAACTTCATTATGGAGCTTCCAAGATACAGGGTTCCAACCTTAAAAAGTATTGCAATTCATGGCTGGGAAAAGGTAAAGGGCTTTGCTGTTAAAGCAGGAACCGTAATATTTATATCCACGATAATTATATGGGCATTGAGCAACTTTAACGTTGATTCCTTCAATGGGGTCAATGCTGAAAATAACGAAGATGGCAGCATTATGGCTGAAATGGACGATAGCTTCCTTGCCTCCATAGGAAACACAATATCTCCTGTATTTAGACCTCTTGGTTTTGGCGAATGGAGACCTTCTGTTGGTGTTGTTACAGGTTGGATAGCAAAAGAAATGGTAGTTGTTACTTTTGCTCAGCTTTATGATGATGACGTATCTCCCGAATACCTGGAGGAATACTTCTCTCAGTACAGTCCTGATGAATTGGAGGAATTCGGCTTTGAAGAAGGAGAGTACGACCCAGATGCAGCTTTTGACATTTATTCCGAAGTAATATTATTCGAAGGTGGGGACGAAAATGCGCTTCATTCCATGAAGGATGATATAAAATCAGACGCAGCCGCTTATTCCTACATGGTTTTCAACCTACTGTGTATGCCTTGCTTTGCAGCAGTAGGTGCCATGAAGAGAGAGTTGAAGACGTGGAAAAGTACAGGCTCTGCAATCGGAGTTCAAATGCTTACAGCATATGTTGTAGCATTCATTATTTACAACATAGCCAGAGTTGTGGCATAATAGTATTAAAATACCTGTTGTGATCTGCAATACAAAATACTGATAAAATACGATTTATATGATTTAATTAAATAGAGGCTTCTTTGGAAACAGTGAACGGGAAGTCTCTATTATAATTTCGAACAGAATAATTAAGTCTGCATGTTGACCTGGTTTAAAAACTATAGTAAAATAAATTGTTCAACTCAATAACAATATGGAAAGAGGGAGAGCCGTGATGAAAAAGCAATTTATTTATAAAAAAAATATATCTTTGTTGCTGCTCATGTGCATGGCAGTAACTTTCCTTTTTTCTGTTATTTTTATAGATTTACATACCTCTCATGAATGTACAGGACATTTTTGCGCAACATGCGAAAACCTTAATTATGCATGTAAGGTTATCAAACAAATGGGTATGTCTGTAAAATCAATTAACACCGCACCTCTTATTTCCGCTGCATTTTTAATGTACAGCTTACCTGTCTTGTATTCACTTAAAAAACATATTACACTGGTAAATTTAAAAGTCAGACTTGATGATTAAATCACCTCCATTATTTATGCATGAATTAAAATATTCAATTATAAACTTTGGAGGTTTAACATGAAAAAAATATTAACTGTTATTTTGGT
>ENA-UOOK01005733-UOOK01005733.1-fermentation-metagenome-genome-assembly--contig:-NODE-5733-length-12321-cov-2.639247_pt1 | contig 12321 bp, 9 predicted proteins | sample MGYA00245777_ERZ724023 | MGnify/ENA primary metagenome ERZ724023 (study PRJEB28704, sample SAMN03018312) | fermentation metagenome | biome: anthropogenic terrestrial biome; feature: soil; material... | reverse complement strand
GTTACCCGTTTCTGAGGTACGACAAAGAGTGAGATGCCTTTAACCCCGGCGGGTGCTCCTTTAATGCGCGCCAGCATCAGGTTCACAACGTTGTCCACCGCATCATGGTCGCCGCCGGAGATAAATATTTTTTTGCCTTTAATCAAGTAATAGCCCTGGTCAGTAGGTATTGCCTGGGTGGTCAAATCACCAAGTGAACTTCCTACATCCGGTTCGGTCAGAGCCATGGTCCCCTGCCATTGGCCGGAGAACATCTTATCAAGGTAAAGATTCTGTAATTCCCGGGAGCCAAAAGTGGCAATCAAGTTGGCCGCTCCAGCAGTAAGCAGCGGGTAGACGATTAGAGAATAATTAGCTGCGGTAAAAATAAATCCGCAGGCAAAGTAAACCAGCAGGGGAACCTGCTGCCCACCTACCTCATAAGGCATATGGGCGTTAATCCATCCACCGCTGCCCATTTCCTGAATGTACGGCTTGACCGCCGGATGAACATAAACATTTCCATCACGCCATACCGGGGGTTGACGGTCCATGTCCTTAAAATAGGGAAACATTAATTCGCTGGCCATTTGGTGGGCTGTCTCAATTATCATGTCCAGGGTTTCCGGGCTGTGATCCCGGAAATATTCATATTCGGTTAGAGACCTGACATCGAAAACCTCGTCCAACATAAACCGAAGGTTTCTCCTGCTTACAAACTTTTCCGCCATTGGTGTGCTCTCCCCTCTCCCTCTCCGACTTAAATAATTTTTGTATGGATTATTTACGACGGAGACAAATTGATTCCCTGCCCCGGGGAAAATTTTTCCGGCGAAATAATGATTCCACTGTAAAAAGTAATAATGCCCTGGTTGGGATGCATTAAAATCCCGTCGCCCTTTACCAGGTCATAATTCTCCCGATCAGTATCTATGAAATGCCACCATTCATAATAAATACTCGTAAAGCCATGCTTTAACATGACTTTTTCCAGGATTTTTGCATTGGCAGCCCTTTCCGGGGACACGCCCTTATAGTCACGGTTGGCCCGGGTGGAGAAGTCATCAAAACCGGTGGGCATGGGCAGTTCCTGGCCGCTTTTATCAACCAGGGTGATATCCAGTGCGCATCCCCGCGAATGATAAGAAACCCCTTGGTTTGGATTAATAACAAAACGGGGATCAGGCATTGCTTTCCATAGCTCATGTTGCACCTGGGGCGGACGATAGGCGTCCCAAACCTTTATTCTCAATCCCAAAGCCGCAAATTCTTCCTGCGCCTTTCGTAGTTTCTCTGCCGTCCCTCTGCGCAGGTAGGCTCGCTCAGACAGGTAAAGCGGCCGATGGCATATATTGTCTGCGCTGCAGTATTTCAGATCCACCACGATTTCCGGCACTACTTCAGCTAAATCAACCATCTCCAAGTCCTGAGCTGAAAGGCGGTTTCCCTGAACGGAAACGGAACCATAGTAACGGAAAAGAAGCAAGCAGGCCCCGGCCAGGAGCAGAGATAGAACTATCCGCCCGATACGGCGAAAAGGGCTCGGTGCCACAATAATCAGAGTGTGTTTCAAATCCCTTCCTCCTTTTCAGTCCCCAGGCTCTTTAATGTTTATTCAAACAAAAGGTCGGCGAGACCGGCATGGGCAAAAAAGCTTTGCAAAATAATATGAAAGTGATATCATGATGATAAAAGAAGAGTTAAATTTGCGTTAAGGAGGTTGAAACTATGGTCGAGAAACAGGCTTGGAAAGTAAATGGTTTTTGGGGGTTGCTGATCAATATCGTTTTGCTGGCGACGGGTATTTTTCTTTTCCTGCAGGAAATGCCCTTCTGGGGAACCGTGGTTATCGTGGTTATGGCATTACTGATAAGTGGTTTTAACGTAGTCCAGCCCAATGAAGCGCGCGTAATTACGTTCTTTGGAAAGTATATTGGCAGTATTCGTGATGCGGGGTTCTGGATGACGGTTCCCCTGTCGAGCCGAACCAAGATATCACTTAAGGTGAATAATTTTAATAGCAAGACCTTAAAGGTAAACGATGTGGAGGGGAACCCGGTGGAAATCGCCGCAGTAGTGGTCTTTCGGGTCATCGATTCTGCCAAGGCTTGCTTCGACGTTGACAACTATGAGGAATTTGTGGAGATTCAGAGTGAGACGGCGCTGCGGCATGTTGCTACCAAGTATCCTTACGATGATTTCGGTGGGGGCGAATGCTCACTGCGGGGAAATGCTGATGAGGTAGCCGATGAGCTGGCCCGGGAACTGCAGGAACGTCTGGCCGTGGCTGGGGTTCAAGTGATTGAAGCCAGACTCACCCATCTGGCGTATGCAACCGAGATTGCCAGTGCCATGCTGCAGCGTCAGCAGGCCAATGCCATTATTGCCGCCCGCCAGAAGATCGTGGAAGGCGCAGTGGGCATGGCGCAGATGGCCATTGCCTCTTTGGAGAGCAAGGGGATCGTGCAACTGGATGAAGAGCGCAAAGTGGCCATGATAAACAACCTGATGGTAGCCATCGTATCGGATCGCGGAGCACAGCCCATTATTAATACCGGAAGCCTATACTAAACGGGGTACATGAAATGGCTGCCAAGAAAAGTTTTTTACTCCGCATTGATCCTGCCATGTACGAGGCAATGGAACGATGGGCCGCTGATGAGCTGCGCAGTGTCAATGCGCATATGGAATATGTCCTGCGGGAGGCTTTAAGGAAGGAAGGCCGACTTCCCCGGAAAGAAGGCCAATCTGAAGCTAACCGGTCAGGCTCACCAAACCGTTTATCAGGCGAATGATTTTTCATTCGCCTTTTTTGGCGTTATTTTCCTATCTGCTGTAAAGGACTGTTCCTTAAACCAGTTGGTCTCCGGGCCAGGTCCCGGGTTTCCCGGAACATGAGTAACAGCACGGGGGTAATCAGATAAATGCTGGTAGTGGCTGCGCAGACAATACCCGAATCGTTGATAATTCCCTGCACCAGGGCAGCGAATAGTATTCCCCCAAAACCCTTGAACATGGACGGATAGTTCTTTTTAATGCGGGCCATTGCTCCCACCGGAACATACATCAGGGCCAGGAGTACAACCAGAATAAAGAGAAATACCCGGCTCCAAATGGTATAGTTGATGAGCTTCAGGTTCATGGCTGATTTGCGCAACAGGGTCATGCCCAACTGGCTCCACTCTCCCTGGAACACCTGGTGGAGGCTTCTGCCGATATGGGTTTGCTCTTGTGGTCCCATGCCCATTTCATAGGCTACCATTGCCGCTATCGGAATGCTGATGGCAACAATCCCGGTTAATAAGGCCCGGGTGTTGATAGTCTGGCCGGAGAGAAGAACCAGGATCACCAGGAAAGATAAGGGGGCACTGAGAAGACCGTCGGATTGTGCACCCAGCGAAGGCGCAGCCAGGATAAAGGATTGCAGGGAAAAAAAGACCAACAGCAACCCCAGAGTGGCTTTACCGGGAAAGGAGTGGTAGAGAGCAGCGCCCAGCAATATGGATGCTCCGATTATGATACCTACATATTCGTTGCCGATGCCGTAATACCTGGCTCCCGCCATAGGATCATAACCCAGCACCGAGCCCTGTAACCAGGGGTTTCCCAAAAAGGTATCCAGGTCCAGGAGCAGCACGGTAACCGCTGCGGCGATGATCAGAGCTCGCAAGGCATTTCTACCCGAAAGCTGGTAGAAGACAAGGGTGGCAGCTATGAGCATGACTAATACAATTAGCACTGCCTGCCCTTCGCTGGCTGCTCTTACTGGCCCCAATAGAAGGTAGACCAGTGGTACCAGTCCCAGCCCCATAACCGCGATGGGCATGGCCGAGCGGATGCGGAGAGGAACAAAAAGGGATAACAGGGCCAGTATAATCACAATAATCTGTATGATAACGTAACCCTTTACCATCGGTCCCCGTATTCGATTAACCAGAGCTGCTTGCCCAGCCAGATCCTGGGCCAGCTCCACCTGGTTCTTACGAATTGCTGTTGCGGTCATGGGCTGCCCTATCATCTCCCGGGGAATGTCCAATTGGAATTGCGTGAGGATGGTAGGCGCGATATCAGTGTTGGCAATAATAGCATCGCGTCGGGTGGTGCTGGAGGTCAATATCCCCTGCTGGTACCCCGGGCCGAAAAGTATAACCGGGGTAAAGCGGTCTTTTACTTTCAGCCGGTCTATTGGAGCTGCCGGGGTTATTACCATAAGATAATCTTTCTTCGGATCCATGGCTGCCTGCAGCTTGCCAATAAAAGTATCCAGTCTGGCCAGCAGTTGGCGTCGCTCTCTGTGGGTGACTTCTTCCAGGGCCATATCAGCCCTTTCCAGGCGGCCCAAATCGGAGAGTTCAATGACCTGCAGAGAAGGCGCCTTGCCAGCTGTTAGCAAAGCCTTTTCCAGCCGATAATAGTCGGTGCGAATCCCCAGGTGAGTTTCGGGGTCGAAGATAGACGTAGAGGTACTTATATCACCACCCGATATTCTGCCCCGTCCATCCATGGCGATAGCTGACCCCAGGTAGCAGGGATATTGTTTAATATCGCCATTCCCCCATACAAATACAGCGATATCATTTCGCCGCAACTCCTCCCCCAGGGCTCCCAAGCGACTGGTAACACGTTCCTCGGACATTAAGGCAAGAGCAGCGGGCAGATTTAGTACCACTACTCCATCGGGATCGGGCCGGAAGCCGGTTAGATTTGCGTACAGACGTCCGGCCGACTGCCGATAATCAGCCAGTTCTGCGCTGCTATTGTGTGCCATAATCGTCGGTTGGGGAGCCCGGGCCAGGTTTCCGGCACCTATGGTGAGGGCGGCATCTTCGGCACTACCCTTGCCCAAAGTGCGATTGCTGGCCAAACCCAGGCACCCTTCCCGACTCAACCGGTAAAGGTTGGGGGTCGTTTCCGGATGGATATCAAAAACCGAGAGACGATCCACCACCAGCAGGTAAAAAACCGGGTGTTTTGGTGGGACATCGGCCAGGGCTGTTGTAAAGCCGGGCCAGCCCAGCAGCATGCTTAGAACCAAAAAGCCGCCCCCGACAATAAGTAGTACAATCTTGCGAATCGAAAATAACCTCCACAGTGTGATTGTTCATATTATTGCCAGAAAGTGGCTGTCTAATCGGTGCTGACCTATTTAAGCCAATTCTCTATAGATCTTCTTTCCAACCGTATTTACCTTTTAACTCAACAAAACGGACTTCCCCCAGGCGTTTTTGTTGAACCCCTCCCGTTTCTTGCTTGTGCAATAGAACCAGTTCCTGAATGCCTTTCTCGCCAAGCGGAAGGATCATTTTCCCTCCAACCCGCAATTGTCGCAACACCTCTTCGGGAATACTGGCGGCAGCAGCGGTAACAATGATTCGGTCATAGGGGGCATGTTCCGGCCAACCCTGACTGCCATCGCCTACCCGGAACTTGATGTTTTTATAGCCGATTTCTTGCAGTTTTTGCTGGGCTCGCTCGGATTCGTTCTACAGTAAAGACCTCTTTACAGAATTCCGCTAAAAAAGCAGTCTGGTAACCAGAACCAGTTCCGATTTCCAGTACCTTTCCGTCCACCGGCAAATCGAGTTGCAGGGTCATCTCCAGAACCAGGCTGGGCTGGGAGATGGTCTGTTCAAAACCAATGGGCAAGGGACTATCATAGTGGGCCAGCTCTTTATACTTCCCATCTATGAAGTGACTCCGGTTCAGGGTCTGGAAAAAGTCATAGATGAGTTGGTTTTTTTCCGGGTCCATAATCTTTTTGCTCCTTTCGCGAAAACGCTGTGTAGGTTTTACCTGATCTAAACAAAAGCGGCCTTTTCCTTATTATTTCCTGGAACCAGTGTGGATATTTTCGATGTGGAATTGGAGTACGGCTCTCTTTGACCTGCCGGATCCCAATATCAGTAGGAAAAAATAGCCAAATGTTCCTGCAGTTTGTTCAGGGATGAATAAACCTCCTTTACTGCCTCATGGACCTCGCTGATTGAGGAAACCTGCTGCTGAACCGAGGCACTGACCTCCTGGGCAATCGCTGCAGTCTCTTCGGAAACCTGAGAAATGTTTTCGATGGCTTGTACGACTGCGTCCCTGGTCTGATTAGCAGTCTGCATGGTAATTTCCAGGTTGTCGATCTGCTGGGAGATATTCTGTACCGATTCCTCAATACCATGGAAAGAGTTACTGGTTTCTTTGAGGGCATCCTCCACCCGGGAAGAAATGTGCCCCATTTTGTCTACTGCCTCGGTGGCCATACCCAGAGTCTGGGAGATTTCCTCGATAATTTTTTTAATGTTCTTGGTGGCCTCAGCCGATTCCTCCGCCAGTTTTCCTACCTCCTGGGCAACGACCGTGAAACCTTTTCCTGCTGCACCCGCCCGGGCAGCTTCAATGGCCGCATTAAGAGACAGAAGGTTGGTCTGCGTGGCAATAGAATTAATAGCATCGGCAATCGAGTTAATCTGCTGTGACTTTACCACCAGGTCCTTAAAACCGTTGGCCACTGCTCCGGCAATTCGGGAATTGGCCTCAATCCGATCCTGCAAAAACTGTATGGTGCTGGAGCCTTCCCCGGTCTTTTGTTGTACCTCACCGGTCTGTTTCCCGATGCTGGAGGCAATACAAGCGATAGAGTTTATTTTCTCCGATAACTCGCTGGTGAGAAGAACGCTGGCTTGTACTTCGGAAGCCTGTTCCTGCGAGCCCAGGGCGACTTGATCGATGGCTTCTCCCACCTGCTCACTCACGGTGGTAACCTGCTCGGTAAAACGAACCACCTGGTCCATCTCCTGGTCAATGACCTGCTTAATAGAGAGCGTTTCCCGTAAAATGTGTTGAATACTGTCAGTGGTTTGATTTATCTGTCGGCCGATTTTTTCCATTTCATCACCAGTGTGAATCTGGCAATCTACTTTAAGGTCCCCCTGCCCCATGCGGTCCAGGGAATCAAGAATTTTGCGAATGCTGCGAAAAAGGACCCCTGTATACCAGGAGATCAGGATCAAGGCAAAAAGGAGTACCCCCACGGTTATCAGAGCTATTTTATGTTTCATTACCTCAATTTGCTGGTCAGCCGCTGCACGCGGTGTGCCGACAAACCACATCCCCACAACTTCCCCCTGGGGGTCCTTTAAGGGACGATAGTGGGCCTGATAAGGTGTGCCGACCACGTCGGCTATACCCTCATAAGGCTGGTGGCGTTGTAAAACCTGTTCCGCAATGGGAGCGGAGGCGGTAGTGCCTACCGCCCTTTTTCCCTGGCGGGTAACGTTGGTGGCCACCCGCACATCATGTAAAAAGAAGGTTGCCGCTGCCCCGGTTTTTTCCTTGATAAGGTCCACCACTTCCGATTCCCCGTTAATCAGGTGCGTTCCTTTATATAATTGTCCGTTATTTACATTCCACGCACCCGGATAAGTTTTTTCTACGAAGGCATAACTGAGGTCAGCATCCCCATTTAACTTGGCGCTAATCTGTTCATTTACGATATTAGAGCAAATGGAAGTAACCCGAAAATAGAATAAACTACCCATTATAACCAGGACCAGCAAAATAATTCCACTGAGTTTAACCCGGATACTAATCACAACGCTTCTCCCTCCCGACAGCTCGTAAGCTGATTTTCCTTCGTTGGCCACCCTCGAGTTACATATCGTGGTGGGGATGGCTACTTTTAGTATATTTCCTTGATAAAAGCAAAATCCCTTTTTATTAGTAGGAGAAAAGTCTGATTAGCAGTGCCAGGAAATGGTTTGGATAAATGGGGTTAAGGATTCGATAAAAGGAAAAGGCCTACAGTGATAAAATAAAGGACAGCTGCACATACTGACACCTGCAGACACGCCATGGCCAGCTCTCTCTTGTTCAATCCGGAAAACATCTTTTCGCTCCTCCTCCCTTGATAGCCTGTCTCTCTTAACGTCCAGGAACATATGTTCCCTTTTGTTAAGAGTTTAAAAACAAACAGATGTTCTGTCAAGGGGTTGGGGCAAAAAAAACTTTTGCCGGTGCGCAACCAGACACTACCATAAACTACCTATAACAAATAACAGGTGCTGGTTGGAATAACGGAGGTTAGCGATAGGGCTTTCCGGTCCGGTTGACTGGGTGGGGAGGGCGAATCGTGCCGCGGCCTCGACTGTTCTTTAAGCCCAGCAACAGTGCCCCCAGGGATAGCAGGAAGAGGATAAGAGCCAGGTTTTTTTCGTTGTGTACGTAGAGATAGGCCCCGGCGAGAAGCGAGAACCCGAACGTCAGAGACCAGGAGAGTGAACGCATGGCCCGGGTATTTTCGTCCATGGCCTGGTTGAGGGATTGAAGTGGAACGCGCACCGTTAATTCTCCCCGCTGGGCCTGGCGCAAGGTGCTTTCCGCCAGTGGGGGCAGTTCCACCAGAGCATTCATAAAGGAAAGGGATTTATCTTTTAGAATATCCCATAGCTTGTGCTGGCCACGAGTGAGTTCATTGATGTAAGGGCGGGCTTCGTCCAGAAAACTGATTTCCGGGTAAAGGCCTACGCAGATCCCGTAAAGGGTTCCCAAGGCCCGTCCCAGGAAAGTAAAATTAGCCGGAATTTGAAAAGGCTGTTCGTATAGTAGTTGCTCCAGATCGACCAGGAAAGAGTCCAGGTTGGCCTTGATGAGCTCTTTTCCCGAGCCCAGGATATGCTCCAGAAATATTCCCAGAGCGCGGGTCAGGGATTCACTATCGGTATGGGGACGAATAAAACCAACTTCCCGCAGGTAGGTTACCACGGTGGGATAATCCCGCTTGACCATGGCTACCACCATTTCCACCAGAGTATCCCGAAGCTGCGGGGATATGGTGCCCACCATCCCAAAGTCAATTAGAATGATCTTCCCATCCCGGTTGACAAACAGGTTGCCCGGATGGGGATCGGCATGAAAAAAGCCGTCCACCAGCACCTGTTTGATGTAGGTCTGCAGAAGGTGGGAGGCCAGTTTTTTTCTATCCACTCCGGCCTCGTCCAGGAAGGCCACATCAGTTACCTTCATGCCTTCCATGTATTCCATAGTAAGAACCTTTTTGGTGGTATGTGACCAGATGATTGCCGGAATGAGCAAATCCGAGTCACCGGACAGGTTGGTGGCAAAAGCCTCGGCATTCTTGCCTTCCTGAATATAATCCAATTCTTCCCATACGGTGGTAGAGAACTCCTCGTAAATTGCATCCATGTCAACGAATTTTTCCCAGTTGGTAAATCTCTTGAGAAAGCCCACCACCTTTTTGATGGCTTTTAAATCGATCCGGACCAGGTCTTCAATTCCGGGTCTTTGAACCTTGACAGCTACCGTCTGCCCATCTTTAAGAATGGCCCGGTGGACCTGTCCCAGAGAAGCTGCCGCCAGTGCCTTTTCCTCGAAACGGACAAAAACCTCCTCAATGGGACAGGAGAGTTCTGCTTCCATCACCCGGCGTATATCTGCGAACGTCTCCTCGCGAACCTCATCCTGGAGACCGGATAATTCCCGGATACTGTCCTGGGGAAGCACGTCCACCCGGGTGCTAAAGAATTGCCCCAGCTTAATTAACAGACCGCCCAATTCCACAGCCGTCAGGCGAAAGCGGCGCGCCTCAGACTTGTACAGCGAACGGCGGGTAGCTTCTTCCCAGTCGTGCCCCCGCCAGATTCGCTTGAACCGGAGCGAATAAAAGGCCCAGAAGATGCCCAGGAACATTTTCATGATAATCAGTAAACGATCCCGGCCGATTTTCTTGCTCTTGCTCTTGCTCATGGATTGCTCCTCACCTGTAATGGTTAATCCATTATAACAAAATATCCAGACAACCGCCCGTTACGCGCCTTTACCCAGCAGTTTGAACAGCAATAGAAAGGGGTAATTCAAAATAACAGGGCGGGAGGAAGAAAGTTGTCCGGCAAAACCAATGAGTAATCTCATAAGTCGGGAAAGTTCACGGTTCACGTAGATAAACATATGCTTATGCGATAGTTACTGTGACAGAACCTGGACCTGAAAGGATAAATACGAACTCAATCAACAGGAAGCCGCATTGGCCAAACTTTTGTTTATTGAGCAAGGGAGCGCCAATTACTGGACACTTACTACCAGGACCCGGGCGGGAGGACGGTTGTCCGGGTAATAAAAGAGTAGTGGCAGGGGTTCCTCTACCGGTTTCCCAGCCCTGGGGTTGATAAGAAAATACTCCAGGTGCAGGTTCTTTTTCCCTGCTGTAAAAGGGACCGTTTCTTCATCATCCCAGCTGGAAAGAGCGGTGATCACCGACGGGTCGCCCAGCAGTTGGCGCTGGATTTCATTGCGATTGGGTGGGTTATGGCAGTCCAGTCCGGGGGGAAGGTCATGGTTAATAAAGTTTTTCAGATAATCATACTTCAAGTATTCGTTGACGGTTGCTTTAAGATCGGGGTGGCGGTTTAAAACAAAGTCCTTTAAAATGGTGTACTCTTCCCTATCCCGGTGTCCTCGGGAAAAGAGCTCCCGCTCTTCCCAGAAGTCAGCCAGATCGGAATAAAAGTCAAAGGCCTTGCCCTCATATACCTCGCTCGTCATATAGTCCAGTGTGCTGGCAAAGCGGCCGCGGTTATAATAGCGGTTCAGCAGATTCTCGACTTGCTGCAGGTGAGCTAATTCCGCATAGCTGATATAGCGATTGGCCAGCACCTGGTAAGGAGCCTTGGCCTGCCGGACATATTCATGCCGGTCAGCCTCCTCCCATAAGGGTGACCCCTTCAGGAGCTTGAGGAAACCGAGTTGCAGCATATCGGGATGCAGGTTGTAAACCTGGTTAAAGGAATGGCTGAATTCCCGGTATCCTTCCTGGGGCAATCCGGCGATAAGGTCCAGATGCAGGTGAATATTTCCGGCAACTTTCAGCCGCTCCATATTGGATTGCAGCCGCTTCCAATCCTGCCGGCGGTGAATAGCCTGCAGGGCAGGTTCATGGGTCGATTGCACACCGATTTCAAACTCGAACAGTCCGGGGGGAATGGTGGTTAAAAAATCGACCATGTCATCTGACAGGCGATCCCCGCAGATTTCGAAATGAAACCGGCAGTTGGGCTGATTATCGGCAATAAAACTCATAATGGCACGGGAGCGCTTTTCATCGCTATTGAAGGTGCGATCTACCAGCTTGATCTCCCGGACGTCACCATGCATAAGAATTTCCAGGTCATGCTTGACCCGCTCCAGGGAGAAATAGCGCAAACCCTGGTCCGCTGCGGACAGGCAATATGAACACCCAAAGGGACACCCCCGGGAGGTTTCGTAATAGACCACCCGATTCTGGTAGGCAGATAAGTCTTCGTAGGGAAAAGGAATTATATCCAGGTTGGTCAGAGGGGGGCGATCTTCATTATGGCGGACCATCAGGCCTTCCCGGTAACTGATTCCGGCTATGCCCCTCAGTGCTTGTCCTTCTGACAAAGCCTGCAGGAGTTCTTTTGTGGTCTGTTCCCCTTCCCCGCGCACCACAATGTTAATCTGCGGGTAGCGCTGGAGAAGATCATCAGCCGCAAAGCTTGCCTCGGGACCTCCTAATACGATGGTACATTGCGGGACGATCGCCTTGAAGTCCCGACACAAATTCAGGATGGCCTCAATATTCCAGATATAACAGGAAAAACAAAGTACCTCGGGCCGGATACGGAAAATAGAGTAGAGAATGTCACGAGGGTTGTCATTGATGGTATATTCCATCAGGTGAAGGTCGGCAAATTCACCTTGGCAGTAGGAGTTGAGGCAGGCCAGGGCCAGAGAGGAATGAATATACTGGGCATTCAGGGTCGCAAATAGTACTTTCATGATTGGACGGCTTCCATTTACAAATGTATTTTAGAAGCCTATCCCTCCCCTACTACTTTAATTTCCGGCTTTAGCTCAACACCGTAAGCCTCTTTTACCCGCTCTTGTACTTCTTTAATCAAACCCAGGACGTCTGCAGCGGTGGCATTCCCGGTGTTGACAATAAACCCCGCATGTTTGGTAGAGACCTGGGCGCCTCCCACCTGGTAGCCCTTGAGGTTCAGCTCTTCCAGCATAGGCCCCACAAAATGGCCGGGGGGCCTGCGGAAGGTACTTCCGGCACTGGGAAGCTGCAGAGGCTGTTTGTGTTTTCTCTGCTCAGCAAAACCCTTCATACGCTTTTGAATAACGGTGGGGTCATCTTTTTGCAAAGTCATGCCAGCACCAACTACGATATCACCACTATCCTGCAGGCAACTGGAGCGGTAGGAAAAGTTCAGCTCAGAGGCGGGCAGGGTTTTGATAAGTCCCCCGGGTTCCACTACCGTAACCACGTTAATGATATCCTTCATTTCCCCGTCATAGGCACCGGCATTCATG
>ENA-UOOK01005732-UOOK01005732.1-fermentation-metagenome-genome-assembly--contig:-NODE-5732-length-12323-cov-8.239240_pt1 | contig 12323 bp, 8 predicted proteins | sample MGYA00245777_ERZ724023 | MGnify/ENA primary metagenome ERZ724023 (study PRJEB28704, sample SAMN03018312) | fermentation metagenome | biome: anthropogenic terrestrial biome; feature: soil; material... | reverse complement strand
CTAATCTTAATATAATTTTCTTTTTTAAAGGTATTTTGTTTTCTTGTATGAATCTTGAACCTAGTACTATGTCATATTTACCTTTAACCAGGGTATCTAACATTTTGTCTAAATCTTTTACATCGTGTTGTCCATCAGAATCAAAATGAATTATATATTTAGCACCTCTATCTAATGCTATTTCCATACCTGTTTGTAGTGCTGCTCCTTGTCCTCTGTTAACTATATGTCTTGTTACTATTGCATTACTATTATCTTTTACAATATTGTATCCATTATCTTTACTACCATCATCTACCACTACAATATTATTATATCCAGCATTGTTTAAATCCTTAATTACATTAAGAATCATTTTCTCATCGTTATACATTGGGATTGTTATGTAGGTTTGTGATTTGTTCATTTTCATTGGCAATATTATACAGTATTTATTTTTTATAGACGATATATTATATTTTTCTTTTCTGAAATCTCATTACTTGATTGAAATCCCTGATGTGATAGTGTTTTAACAGATTTCTCGTTACTTGGTAACGAGTTTTGATTACTTTCTGATTGAGATTTGGTCATTTTGTTTTTTCGATTTGATTATTCGATATCCCCATTTTATCAAGTAAAATATCTTTATTACTACTGAAATATTCTGGAGTTTTAACTCCTTCCCATTTATCGAAAGTTAGCTTTGGAAAATCTTTCCACTCTACAAATTGATTATGTGCTACACAAAATAATTGTACACCTAGTGTTGTTGGGTGTATTTCCAAGATTGGAATAATAGATGGATCTTTTGTATAAACTAGACGAGAATGAAAATTATCTATAAGGCCTTTAGAGTGAAGAGGAAAAAGCATTGATCCTAGGTCTATGTTATTATCTGGATCGAGACATTCCCATGGAATGTAAATTCTATACATAGAAAGCTCTGCATTGTTTACCATTGAGAGTTCACGACTTGGTGGTTCAGTTAATAATAGTTCATGTAATACAGTATAGATGATGTAATGGAGTCTTAATTGTCCAGAGGAGAGAGATTTGATTATATCGAGATAAAATACACCAGAGTCATCCTTCCCATCTTTACTTCTAGAAGATGCTAATACACCTCCAAAGTATTCTGCAGAGATATCTTCGTTTGAGAAAGAACCGTTCAAAAAAACATCTCTTGCAACTCTTAAATTTGCTATTTTTCCATCCTTTAAGTTCTTTATTTTTTGTGCAGCTTTCTCTAGTATATTGTCTCTTCCCAGTTTATATAGCTTGTTTAAGTCGTCTCCAATAGTTTTTGATGTTGAACCTAATATATTTACAATTAGCTTATCTATTGATTCAGGTATTATGTTTGTCAACGAAATATCCATAGACTTCTTTTAATTATTAATTTATTGATTATCACTCCTTTTCTTGCTATTTAATATTCTTATTGTGTTTGCATTATCTGATATTTTACCTAATATATCATTACAGGTAAAATAGCACTATATTTCTAATTTCCCTTTGATCTGTCTTAGAATTATTGAAATATCTTTGCTCTGTTGTTCAATTGATTGAAGTACATTTATCGTACGAAATTCGTTATGATCATCATAATAATCCAATACTTGAAAAGAAGATTTAGTCATAGTCATTCGACTTATTATATGAGATCTTTTATCATTATCTCTATCTGTCGGATGACCAAAAATATCATCCCGAATTTCTCGAACTTTATAAATGTTAGGATACTCTTTCTTGAAATTTATATTCTTTTTTAGTAATGCTTTGGATAAGCTTCGTATCGCATCTTGCTGTACATACAGAGTTTGAAATAATCCGTAAAGATATAGATAACCAGAACCTAACCCGGAAAATTCTGGTAATTTAAGATACTCATAAATTGCTTCTTCTGTGTCTTCTATCGTATCCATGCTAGAACATAACCTTTGCCAATTCCTTGAATCTTTTAACAATTTCTTTTGTCTTGGATGAGAGTTAACTAAATCTCTAATCTCCTCGATTAAATTTACAATTATTGAATTTGATAAATTCGTAAAGTCTTTAATCACTTTAATTTTTTTGATAAATTAAGATTTTTTTAATAGATAACAATTTTAACAGATCTTTTGATATTTTCGTAAATGCTCCCTGCAGACCTTTACTAAAATTATTGTTATAACAAAATACTCTATATTCTATACTAATTCTTTGGTATTATATTCTTATTTATCATAGATCTGTTTTGTATCCGCTTTTTAGGAGCAATTACTTTTTTGTTTAACCAAGCATCCAACAAAAAAAATGAACATTTGATTCTCTAAACCTTCTTGTAAGTACGTTATTTTACTATTTTGATTATTAAACGTATAAAACCCGGATGTGGAGATTCGAAAGCTAAAAGGGAGGTTTGATAGTTAAAGGATTTTAACCATTTTAGAATTAATTTCATTGATATTGGGGACAATGTATCACGAACATCTTTATATTTCTTCTTGTCGGTAGCAGAAGTAGTTGGTAGCAATGATAAAAATGTTAAGATAATATCTCTTATAAATTTAGGATACCTCTCAAAAGATTTTGTTCCTGTATGTAGTTCTACCGAATGATACCTATCTGGAAATTCTATAAATAAAACACCTCCTGATCTTAGAACTCTAATATGTTCTTTAAGGTAATTTTTAGGATTTTTCGTATGCTCTATTATATGGCAACTTTGTATACAGCTAAATGTATTATCCTTGAAGGGAAGAGATTCTCCATCATATATTACTGTTTTTATCTTTTTCTCTCTAAGCAAAATTTCCGAAGGTTCTTTATATATCTCTTTTACTTCTGTTCCTATAACATTTTTAAATCCGTGTTTTGATGCTTGTAGCAACTCTAAACCAACAGCACTTCCTGAAATCAGAAGATTTTCTTTATCACGTTTTTCTAAATATGGAATTAAGAATCTTATTCTAGAAAAATATGCATCTTCATCGTATAAGAATGAAATTTGCTTTTCTATATACTCATTGTTAAAGCCTCTCTTCTTTAAATTTTTAATGAGTATTTTTTGTGATTTTTTTATTTGCTGTAAAGGTATTAGATTTGACAATAATTCTTCCTTTCAATTTATTTCAATATGCTGTACATATTATATAAATTATATAAAATTTTGTTATACTATCAATCATTATAATATCATGTATAAATTAGTCTAATTTAGTATGAAAGATTTTTTAAAGAGATTTAATGGCAAAAAGTACTATTTAATAATATTCTCAATACTTTTTTCTTTATTGTTTTTTTATTTCTTTTCTTACAGTATAACTATTGCATCTGACTCTGCTCACTATATGTTTTATATTGATATTTTTAAAGGTGTTTCTCCATGGAGTTCTTGGGATCCTGTTAGGGGAATTGTCTTTCCTGTCATAATTGCAACTTTCATTGTACTATTTGGAAAAACAGGGGTTGGTTTGTTGATGGGTAGCTTTCTCTTTTATCTTACAATGCTATTTTTCCTATTTAAAAGTTTAGAAGAAAGTATTGATTCAAAGTTAAAATGGAAAAAAACATTTATTGTTTCAATATTATCTTTTATAATTATTAATCCGATTATTTTCGGTTATTACCATTCTCTATTGACAGAATTTGTTGGAATTACTTTAGGAGTTATGGGTTGTTATCTCTCTTGGAAATATTTAAAGGTAAGCTATGATACAAATAAAGTATTATATATTTTGTATTCTTTTCTAATTATTTTTCTTACTGTGTTTGCTTGGTTTCTTAAACAGCCGTATGTATCTACAGTATTATTTCCATTTTTTATTAGTACTATTCTCTCTCTCTTTGAAGATTTTAAACGGAGGAATATCCTCCAAAGAGTTATTGTCTTATTTGCTTGTATAATTTCTTTGATATTATCTATCTCTTTATGGAATAATTTTTTACTTTCTAAAGGTGTTGATTTGTCTACCGATAGAAATGTAGCAAATGGTTTGGGAAACCAATTAGTGGGAGCAATTGATTATGTAAAAGTAATTAAAGATGATAGTATTTATACAGAAGATTATCTTAGTAATAATGAATTTCTTACAGAAGAAGAAAAAAAATTATTAAAAAATTACAATAATGGGGAGTATTTAATTGTAGATATTTATAATCGTTATAACGAACAGATAGATTCTAAAATTATTTTATCTACAAATAAATTTGTTTCAACGAAGGATTCTATTCATTTTCTTCTCTCTGAATTCGTTAAACGACCTATATCATTACTAGATTCTTATACAGCAAATTATTTAGCAATAATAGATGTTTATAAAACATATGCTCCTGATACTGTTGCACATATCTTAATACGAGAATTTGATTTTAATTTTATAAAGGAGAATCAAACTATTGCGTATAGAACATTTTATAATCCCGAAAATATTTTCTATATGTCTGAAGAAAGAAAAGAGAAAGTAGATTCTTTTTATCAGGTTAATAAACCTTCAATTATTCTTAATAAATTTATGGGATTTTTATGTACTCCATTTAATTATATCTTTAAAATAACCTTTCTCCTATTACCTTTTACTTTAATTTTGAGTATTTTGTGGAGAATTTTTACTAAAGAGAAAAGTAATGATAAAATATTGGATTATATAATTATTGTATCGGGTTTTAGTTTCTTACATTTGTTAGTTCATGTTGTTACAAGTGCTCTGATAGATAGATATGCTTCTCCAGCCTTTATAACTGCTATAATAGGTAATATACTTTTATTATATATGTTATTTAAAATAGTACTTGAAAAGACTAGAGATGCGAAAAAAAGAAAATACACCCATTAATGAAGATAAGTGTGATATTGTAATTCCTGTATATAATGCTCCTGAATGGGTGAAGTTTTGTGTGTATTCCATATTTATAAATACACCAGATAAATACTTGGGTAAAATTTTCTTAATGAATGATAATTCTAATAGTAATACCTTGGATTGTTTAACAAATCTTAAGAATAAGTATCCTGATAAAATAGAGTTAGTTACAAATAGTAAGAATCTTGGTTTTATTAAGAATAGTAATAAAGGATTAGAGCTTTCAAAATCTAAATATGTTTTGTTGTTAAATACGGACTGTATTATAAATAAAAATACAATACCTAAGTTAATTTCTCATGTTCAGAAGAATAGTAAAATAGGTTTAATTTGTCCTATTTCTAGTAATGCTGCAAATCTTACATTAGAAATGTTTAATGGTTTTAGTTATTCCCAAATGGATTCATTACTGGAAAAGAAATTTAAAGGTATGAATTTTGATGCGTGTACTGTAGTCGGAAATTGTCTTATGATTACAAGGAAATGCCTAGATAGTGTTGGTTTGTTGGATGAGGCATATGGTATGGGATATGGAGAAGAAACAGATTATCAGTTCAAAGCTATGGAGAAAGGTTTTGAAGCTAAAGTTGCCATAGATACATATGTATATCATAAAAAAGAAGCATCTTTTGGAAATTCAAAAGAGAAAATGGAAAAGGTTGCAAAAAACAGGGAATTATTTTTTAGTAGGTGGGGAGATGAATATGAAGAATCAGCGAAGAAATATGCACTCAATGAACCGATTGAATATATTAAGAATAACATTTCGGATGAGGATAAGAAAATATCTGCAGATACACTGTTTTTTCTTCCGGAAATTGCTCAAAATGTAGGCGGTTCTCATATGGTTGTTGATATTGTTAATAATTTAGTTATTAATGGGACTAGTGCAAATATTCTCTATTCTTCCTTGGGTGAATATAAAGAGATAATGCTATTTCAACCTATTTCATATAAATATTTTAAAGAAATTTCTACGAAACAAATTGTTACAACTTTGTGGATTACAAACTATACTGCTCGTAAATTCTCTATTGAAAAAAATATCCCACTTATTAATTTTGTTCAAGGTTATGAGAATTATTTTGAGAATGGGTTAAGATACAATAGTGTAGCATTAACACATAAAATTGCTGATTATTCTTTAACGATATCAAATTATCTTCATAATAAATTAAAAGAGAATTTTGGGAAAGATTCTATGGTTATAAGAAATTCTGTAAACTATGATTTGTTATATCATAAAAATAATAGAAATGGAGTAAAAACTATTACAGTTGTATTAAGAGATTCTGTTATGAAAGGTGATTATATTCTACTTGATATTATAAAAAGGCTGGATTCTCTTCTTATGAATTTAAATATAAATGTTGTCTATATTAATAAAAAAACACAAGTACCTAAATTAATTAAAAATAATTTAGTAAAAATAAAAGGTCCTGTAAGCCGGTTAGAGATGGCAGATATTCTGAAAAATACTGATATATATATAGATGCATCTGTAAACGAAGGCTTTGGTTTATTACCTTTAGAAGCTCTTACATGTGGAGCTGTTCCTATTGTTTCGGATTCTTTTGGTAATCGTGAGTATATGAAAGATGGAGTTAATGGTTATGTAATTAAAGAAGTAAATGATGTTGATAAATATATTGAAAAAGTTGTGTCTTTAATAAAGGATGAGGTTGTTTTCGAAAAAATGAAAACTGAGGGTAGGAAAACTTGTAAAAATTTCGATTCTGACCTTAGGGTGAAAGAGTATATTAAGTATTTTTCTGAGGTTAAAAGTAGGCAAAAGAATAAGAAGTATTCATCTTATGAATTGCGAATTATTAAATCTATAGAGAAAGAAGTTGGATTGTATAAAGAAGTTAATAATGAAAAAACAGACAAAAGAGTACTTTTTAGGGTTAGCAGGTTAATACCAAAACCAGTAAAAAATTTATTAAAACCAGTTATAACCTATCTATACAATATGTATGATCATTCTTAAATAATTAGTATTTATATTTATGGTCGAAAGAGAAAAAATTTGTCTTTATACCTGTGTTACAGGTAATTATGATTCTTTGAAAGAATTAGAACAAAAGGAGAAGAATATTGATTATTATTGTTTTACTAATGATAGAGGTCTGAAATCAAAGACTTGGAATGTTATTTATGTTGAAAATGATTCTCTAGATGATATTACATTGGCAAGGAAGATAAAAATACTTGGGCATGAAATAATTAGAAAAAATTATGAAATTAGTATCTGGATAGATGGTGCGTTTGTTATTAGAAATAGTGTAAATGAGTTTCTAGAGACTTTTTGTGATTTAGACAACTATGACTTTGCAGTATCTGTACATCATGAGAGAGATACGGTTTATGAAGAAATCATCGAAGTTGTTAAAAGAGGAAGAGAATCTCTTAAGAATGCTAGAAGGATTCAAAAATTTTTTGAGAAAGAAAATTTTAAAAACAACAACGGACTTTATGAAACGGGAATACTTGTTCGTAGGCATAATAAACCAAATGTGAAAAAAGCAATGATACTTTGGTTCTCTATGATTTTAAAATATTCTAGAAGAGATCAAATAAGTTTCCCTTACTCTATAGAAAAGAGTAGATTAAAAGTTAAACCCGTAAGAATAAACGTTTTTGATAATAAATATTTTGAATGGAAAGATCATATTAAGGGTTTAACTAAAAATTCTACTTTTAGGGCATATTTTGGTGATTATGAAGATGTAAAAATAGGTGATATTTTTGAAGGGATTTATGAATTCAAAAGCAATTTGTATATAGCAAAAATAATAGCTCCGTCATCTAAGGATTGTTTGTTATTTGAATTGCCCCAAGAAGTGGGGCTTTTATTGAATTCATGTAAAATAAAAGCTTTAAGTAAAACCAGCTATAAGGTTATAAACTTTTATAACTTAAGAGGAATGAAGATATCTTTTAATTCTAATCCATATATTTTAGTTAGGGGTAAGTTTAACAAAGATGAAAAAATTGATTTGTCTATCTCGTTAAACATTTTAACAAATTCTGAATTAGTTAGAATGTTGTGTGATTCATATATTGAGTATGAGAAATTGGGGGATGATTATAAGAAGGAAGAAAAGGAATTAAATAATGCCAAGATAAAGTTGAAAGAGATGGTAAATAGTAAGGGATGGAGATTATTAGAAAAATTTCGCAAATTTTATTAAATGTTTTTTAGATATAATTTATATTTTTTATGTATGAATATGTGGATTAGGGCAAGAAAATAGGCAATAAATATATTTATCGCATGTATAATAATTAAAAACTATTTCTTTTTTCTATCCCCATTTAAAAACTTTGTAAATGATAAATTCATCTTTATTAAATATCCTCCGAATCTTTTTGTTTTTATTGTTGATTATTGCCGTTGATATTTCTATTCTGAGCAACTCCGAGTCTTTCCATTTTTCTCCCAATATAGTACCCTATATAAATCCTACTAAGGCTATCTAACTTTATTTAAACATAAATATGAAAATCCTAGTTACAGGTGGTGCAGGCTTCATAGGTTCCTACTTTATAAAATACTGGATGGATAAATATCCAGAAGACAATATTACTAATTTAGATAAACTAACATATGCAGGAAATTTAGAAAATCTAAAAGAAGTAGAAAATAATCCCAATTACAAATTCATACAAGGAGACATATGTGACAAAGAATTAGTAATGGATATTACTAAGGGAATGGATTTAATAGTACACTTCGCTGCAGAATCCCATGTAGACAACAGTATAGAAGGACCAGAAATATTTGTTAAAACAAATGTAATGGGAACACAAAATCTCTTGGAAGCAGCATATCAAAATGGAGGAATAAGATTCCACCATGTATCTACAGATGAAGTATTTGGAGAACTACCAGTAGACAAACCAGAACTAAAGTTCAATGAAAATACCCCATACTCACCCAAAAGCCCATACTCTGCATCAAAAGCATCCTCTGATCACTTTGTAAGAGCATACTACCATACCTTCAAGTTACCAGTAACAATCTCAAACACTTCAAACAACTACGGACCTAATCAACACCCAGAAAAACTAATACCATTAGCAATAACAAGAGCAATAATGGATGAAGAAATACCAGTATACGGAGATGGAAAACAGATAAGGGATTGGGTATTTGTAGGGGATCATGTAAGAGGTATAGAGATGGCTATTAAGAATGGAGAGATAGGACATACATATCTCTTTGGAGGAGATGGAGAGAGACATAACATATGGATTGTCAAAAAGATTCTTGAATATCTCAAAAAGCCAGAATCTCTCATTGTACATGTAGGAGACAGGAAAGGACACGATGTTAGATATGCCATAGACAATACCAAATCTAACAAAGAATTAGGATATACTCCTGAAAAGGGTATAGATGAATGGTTAAAAGATACAGTAGATTGGTATGTAAAGAATCAAGATTGGTGGAAACCATTAAAACCTAAAGCAGATATACAAGCTCAGAGATATCTTGAAAAAAGATTGTAATCTTTTGGGGGAGGCTTTATAGTTATATAATTATTTATAACTATTTTTTTATGAACAAAAGCATTCGTTTTTTAGTTATATTCTTGTTTCTTGATTTGTTGCTAGTTACTTTTCTTTCTCAAAGGGCTCCACTCTATGCTGAATCCTTCTCGAATGTGGGAGATGAGGCGAGTGTATCTTTAAAAAAATTTCTTTCTCCTGATCTGACCGAGGATACCTCTTTTAGAGAGAGAATCGAGGGGTTAGCAACCTCGGATGGAATAGGGATGAATGTAAAAAGCAGTGATAGTGATTCAAAAAAGATATCTGAGATAAAAGGATTATTAGGGGAAAATTTGGAGTTCATTAAAACTAAAAAGAAAAAAATATATATAGACGGAGAGGTGATAATTAAATATAAGAAAGATTTCGTTGACCTAAAGATCAATAATTCCGAAGACAAGGAAAATATTTTTCTACGAGATAAAGGTTTGGAAAAGAAGGACAAATATGATAAGGATAACATCTCTTTGTTAAAAATCACTGACGGAAAAACAGTTGAAGAGAAAATTTCTGATTTGAAGGATAATCCTGCAATTGAATATATTCAACCAAATTACTTGTACTCTCCTGCATCAATAGCCACAAATGACCCTCAAAGAAATTTACTTTGGGGTCTAGATAATACAGGGCAGACTGTAAACAATTTCACAGGGCTTTCTGATAAGGATATTGACGCACCAGAGGCTTGGAATCGTGCTGCGGGTTCAGGAGTTGTTATTGCAGTTATTGATAATGGGGTAGCATATAACCATCCTGATTTAATTGGGAATATGTGGGATGGTACAAACTGTGTTAATGAACTTGGAACTGTTATGGGTGCTTGCATTCATGGTTACGATTACGAATTAAATGACAAAGACCCTTTCCCAAATGATTACCAAGAGGACACTCACGGAACCCATATAGCTGGGACAATCGCTGCTACTGGAGATAATTCAGTTGGAATAATTGGTGTGGCACCAGATGCCAAGATAATGGCTTTAAAGACAGATCTTTCTACCCTTCAATTAATTAAAGCTATTAATTTTGCACAGCAAAATAATGCAGATATAATAAATGCAAGTTGGGGTGGTCCAACTCAAGACGCAACATTGTTAACAGCAATAACGAATTTCTCTGGCATGTTCATTGTAGCTGCAGGTAATGGAGGAAATGATAGTGATCCGGAAGGTGATAATCATGATGGGGGGGAAACTCTTCACGATTATCCTTGTGATTATACTTTAGCAAATATTATTTGTGTGGCTGCGACTGATCAAAATGACAATATAGCATCCTTTTCTGATTTCGGTACAACATCTGTAGATGTGGGGGCTCCAGGAACCAATATCCTGAGTACTGTAAAGGTCAAATATGAAATAGATGATGATTTCAATTCAACATCATTGCTTAATATTCCACAGTATTTAACAAGGTATGGAAGTGGTAATTCTTGGGGTGTACGTTCTTTGAATGATTCAAATGGTAATGTAATTATGAAGTTACTTTATGGTGATGTCTATAAACCATACTCTTCATATTCGAATACTTGGCTCTTATCACCATCATATAACCTAAGTGGGTCTCAGGCCAGGATTTCATTCAACATTCTTTGTGATACTCCTGCTTCATATGGACAAAGGACAGATGCTATGTATGTAAATTTTAGTGGAAATGGAGGGGAAGATTGGTCTGGTGGTTCTTGGTGGGATGAAGATACTATTGCTAATTCCGAAGGGTCTTTTCGACCATCGGGATTTTCTCAATATATTTATTATCCAGATCTCAAGATTAATATACCTTCCGAAGATCTCACAGATCAGTTTAAGTTTGTATTTGGCTGGTTATCAGATGGATATCTAAATGACTATTGGGGCTGTGCAATTGGTAATCTACAGTTTGTCAGAAGTGGTGATTATTATTTTTATAGTGAAGGTACTTCAATGGCCGCGCCACATGTAGCAGGTATTGTGGCTTTGGTGTGGAGTTATAGACCGAACTTGAGTATTGCAGAAGTTAAAGGTGCAATTTTAAATAGTGGAGATTCAATTGCCGCATTAGCAGGTAAAACTGTAACAGGGAAGAGAGTGAATGCATATAATGCTTTAGTATCCGTTCAGGGAGACATTATTGATTCTTTTACTTTTGAGAGTGGAGGGGTTCAATTTCCCTGTTTTGTGAATGAAAGAAAAAAAACAATCACGTGTTCTCTGCCGGGTGATGTCCCTAGAACAAATCTAGCGCCTACGATTTCTCTTACAGGTGGTACTATAAGTCCTGCTTCAGGGGTTGTAAATAACTTTTTCGAAAATAACACATATACATTTACTAGAACCGGGGGGATTCAGGAAGTTTATACAGTTAATATAGTTGATTATTTTAGATTTTCTTCTAGTTTTAGGAGTGGTAAGGGTAACTGGACAGTACCAAGCACTAGATTCTTAACATCAGGAGACTTCAATGGAGATGGAAAGGATGAAATAGCTGCAATGTATGATTATGGTAATAGCGATATGGGTATATTGGTGTTCAAACCAAATGGGGAGGCATTTACAGTTTCAAGTTGGTATAGGAGTGGTAAGGGTAACTGGACAGTACCGAGCACTAGATTCTTAACATCAGGGGACTTTGATAATGATGGAAAGGATGAGATAGCTGCAATGTATGATTATGGCAATAACGATATGGGTATATTGGTATTCAAACCAAATGGAGAAGCATTTACACAATCGAGTTGGTACAGGAGTGGAAAGGGTAATTGGGGAGTACCCAATACAAGATTTGTAACATCAGGTGATTATACTGGGGATGGCAAGGCTAAAGTTGCTGCAATGTATGATTATGGTAGCAACGATATGGGTATATGGGTATTTGGTCCAAATGGTACATCATTCCAAAGCAGTTTATGGTACAGGAGTGGAAAGGGTAATTGGGGAGTACCCAATACAAGATTTGTAACAT
>ENA-UOOK01005731-UOOK01005731.1-fermentation-metagenome-genome-assembly--contig:-NODE-5731-length-12327-cov-278.493807_pt1 | contig 12327 bp, 9 predicted proteins | sample MGYA00245777_ERZ724023 | MGnify/ENA primary metagenome ERZ724023 (study PRJEB28704, sample SAMN03018312) | fermentation metagenome | biome: anthropogenic terrestrial biome; feature: soil... | reverse complement strand
AACACCCCATTTGTTTTCAGTATATCATACTGTCTAACAAATGGGGTGCAGTTCACTTCTCTTTCCTCTTTGGCCGATGTAAGCTGCTGTGCCAAGGCAAGCAAATCCATCATGTGCTCATAAGATTCGCTGTCCATTGCAATTAAATCATCACAGCCATTCAGGGTAACACAAATAGGTTTATGCGTTTTGTGGCAGTATTCGCTTATTTTCTGGTAACTGTTACGCAGTTCTCTTGACGGTAAGGATTTCATATATGCACCCCGTATGCTTATTTTGCCACTATTGTATTCCTATATGTCTATTATGTCAATACAAGCATTTAACAAAAAAGATTATACACTCCCCAAAACAAATCCGAAAAATCGTTTATTGCATTTCGCAGGTCGCGGTAAATTGTGTGCCTGTCAACCATAACTGTACTGGTTTTGCTGCTGATCCTGCCAAACTCTGTCTGATACAATTTAATGATGTCCGGCATTTTAATCCGTGGAATCGTAAAGTAATACGCTTTCAGCACATTGTATTTTCTCTCTGATGTACTTTTTCCAATATAGGCACACTCGGCACCGTAAGTTTCAAGAAGTTTTTCAAGCTGCACAACAATAGAATTCCGAAGTGCAGGATCACAGTCAATTTTTGCAATTACTCTTGAAATGTCGTCTGCACTGCCTGTTTTGTTTAGGACAGATAAGCACTGCCGGTCATTTTCAAACTCAGCCGAATTGATTGTTGATATTGACTTCCATTCTGCGTATTTTTCAAGGCATTTTTTTATGAACTGCTTCCTATATGCAATATTCTTTTCAATGTTGGCACGACGTTGTTCTTTACGTTTCTGTTCGACTTTCTGCATGACTGCATCAACAAAATCTGCAAGTTCCTTCACCGATTCCGGATCATCCGGATTGATGACAATCTGCCGATTCTCCATTTCTTCACTCATAGCTTATTCACCTCATATATTTTAATTATAGACCTGTTTCTAAAAAAAACGCCCCTTTTTACGGGGGCGGCAATTAAAAACATTCATTTTTCACCTCAAAGCGACGGACTTAATGAATCAGCTTGTATGAGAAGGTTATTGCCGGGCTGTATATTTTCCTTTTCAGCTGATTTTTGTACAGGTTTTAATGTTATCACATGACAGTCTTTTTCCGGAAATGACTTTCTTATCGAATCAACTAATCCCTGTGAATTTGGCATTGATGATTCAATTTCAACTTCTTGAATCTCAGGACTCCCCATAATGACATTCACAATTTTTGACTCCTGCCTGCTGATACTGTCTGCAGGTTCGTTTTCACCGGGTTTTCCTACTGCAAGGAAATCTGCATTTTTCGCCATTTTTTCATACTGGCTCATTGCACGCATAGCTGTAACCGGTGTGTTCGTAACGAACAAGGTATGAGCATCATTTTTAACCATCCATCCCGCACTTTCATCACTGTTCTTCAACCAGCCAGTATAGCCGGAAAGTGTAGAATATTTTTTTGCTGCAACGGTATTTCCATTCAAATCATGCTGAATAAAAATTGCATGATGTACTTTATCCTCATACAACCGATTTTCTTTTATGCACCTAGTAATCACATGATCCGACACACCAAACTGTTTCAAAAATTTCCGTATATGTGTGTCCGAACCTGCATTAGGCTGATAGGTTTCATTGGCAAGGGATTGGATAATATTTTGGATCTTCTCCTCGCCGAAACCATCCGCCGTATCACTATCTACGCCTTGGGTTGACGCTCCATTGTTCGCGTACAGATTCTTGTACGCAGCATAGTACAGGTCTTTGCGAAGCATATAGCGGTATAGCCGCGTAAACACTTCGTCCTTGTTTTTGCTTGAATTCTTTCTGATATTCTCCAAAATCTCCATTGTTGGTAGCATTTCTGCCATTTGAGGTTTTCCTCCCTAATTTCTTTCAATTTTGGCTCGCCGTAACTGCCGCCCCTCGCCATGTGGCTGGCTTTCCCAACCTCGGACTACTATGGCGGCTCCGTTGCCATATCGGATATTCAACGTCATCTCTCTAAACTTTCGTCTTGAGATTTTTCGCCTTGCGGCATTACGCATAGACTTTTCAGTCGTTCCGACTTAGGCAATCCCCAGTTAGCACAGTGAGTTGGTATTGCGGGTTATCGGATAGGCTTTCGTTTCTTTACTACGGGTTCTCCCGCGTGTTACACGAGTTATTGACAACCAATCGTACCAAAAATTTATACGATTGTACTCGTGTCAGAGGTTTCAGGCACTTTCCTCCGTCAAAAACAAAACTGAAACTCGAAACTTGCCTTCAACAAACACAGTTTTATCCTTATATCCGCTTAGCATTGCGGTTCAGTCGCACCCGATTGCCTTTGGGTGACTTACCGCTTTCCTGCCGTGCTATGTTCCCGTGTCGGCTTTCGCCTTTCGGTTAGGCAGGTTGCTTCACGCGCTGTCTTGCGTGGTTTGACCTTAACTTCTCACTGCACCGCGTCTGGGCGCACTTTTTGCTTGTTTTCAATTATTGACCAACTGTAGGCATCAAAAGTATCTTTTGTAACATAGCGGAATATTTTCACCTTTTTGTTCTCATTTCCCTGCCGCAGAATACGTCCTTCCCGCTGCTGCAGATCCGCCGGCCGCCATAGTCCTCTCCGCCACGAAAAGCCGCAGGTTTTTGACCTGCGGCTTTTTTGTTGTATTTGCATATGTTTTATTGTTGGCCGGTCTGCCGCAGGGTATACAGGTCTTCCCTTCGGGCTGAAAGCAGCGGCAGCTGGCGGCGGACCGTCTCTTCCCCAGCAAAGTCAATCTCGTACAACAGCATTTCCTCCCCGCTGCCGGCACGGGCCAGCACATCGCCCCACGGTGAACAGAGAATGGAATTGCCGTAAGAAACGTACGGAGCCATTTCGTCCCGTGCAGGTGCCGCACCGGCCGTAAACAGCTGATTGTCCACGGCACGCTGACGAAACAGCAGCTCCCAATGCGCCGGGCCGGTCGTCATATTGAAGGCAGCGGGAACAATCAGCAGACGGGCACCCTGCCGCTGCATGAGGCCCGCCAGTTCCGGAAAACGAAAGTCAAAGCAGATACACACACCGATTTTTCCATACGCGGTATCAAACACGGTTATCTCGCTGCCGGGAGAAAAGGTATCGGACTCCCGAAAAGATTGCCCACCCTCCACAGCAATATCAAACAGGTGCAGCTTTCGGTGGCACGCGGCCTGCCTGCCGTCCGGCTGAAAAATAAAGCAGCTGTTGTACAGGCAACCGTCTGCTTCTCCCGGAAAACTGCCGCCCACCAGCCACAGGTGGTTTTGGGATGCCATGCGGGATAGTGTCTGCCAGATGAGGTCACCTTTTTTCTCCGCTGCTCGGACAAACGACTTGTTTTCGTATGGACAGACAAACATCTCTGGCAGCACAGCCATCTGTGCGCCGCTTTGGGCCGCCTGCTCTACCATGGCCGCCGCATGGTTTAAGTTCTTCTGTTTATCCTGCTGGACTATCATCTGTATCAGTGCCAGTTTCATTTCACTGTTCCTCCTTCTGCATAGATACTACATAGATATGAAAGTGCGCCCTTTATGCTGGCAAAAAGGGGTTAAAAAGCCGAAGATTCTTCTTGCCCCGCCGCAAAAGAATTGGTATAATCTAGCTATAGAGGAAAACCAGAAAAAGCACCGGTACACAGCAGGGTTTACAATCTTTTACATGATTTTTCTGAATCCCCATACGGATTATTATATAATATAGATAGCAGACACGCAAAACATTGTTTAAGGGCAGGCGATACAGAAATGAACAAACGCAAATATCCGAAAGCAGCGGCGGTGATTGATATTGGTTCCAGTGAGCTGCGGCTGCGTATCGCCCAGCTGTGCAAAGGGAAAATCTGCGAACTGGACCGGCTTGCCTACCCGCTGGCATTGGGCCACGAGGTTTTCACCAAAGGAAAAATCAGCTTTGAATGTTTCCGGGAAATGAGTCATGCACTGGCAGGTTTTACCTCCCTGATGAAAGAATATGGCATTACGCAGTACCGGGCAGTGGCCACCACGGCACTGCGAGAAGCGGAAAACCGCGGCTTTGTGCTGGACCAGCTGAAAGTACAGAATAATCTGCACGTAGACGTTCTGGAAGCAGACGAGGAAAAGACGCTGATTTATTCGGAGATTCTCACGGCACTGCAGAACGCCGGCGTCATGCAGCCGGGCTGTTCCCTGTTTGCCTTTATCGGCTCCGGCACCATCGGCACCGCTGTGTATGACGGCAGCGCCATGGTCTACTCCCAGAACCTGCCTATAGGTGCACTGAAACTGCACGATATGCTGGGCAGCGTACAGGAACAGGCGGAAGATTTCAGTACGGTGGTGGAAGAATATCTGAGGTCTATCTTTGTCTACCAAAACATGGCGCAGTTTGACCTGCACAATATTATTCTGACCGGCAATGACATGAAGCTGATTGCCAAACTCTGCGGTGTAGAAGAAAAGAAAGGCATTTTCATCATTCCCGTTCAAAAAATAAAGGCACTGTACGCACATGTACGCACCCTTCGCCCGGACAGAATCGCACAGGAGTTCGGCGTAACAGAGAACTCCGCCGAAATTTTATATTCTGCGCTGGCAATCTATATGCAGCTCATTCGCGGTGCCACGGCACAGCAGGTGTTTTCCCCGAAGGTCAGTCTGTGGGACGCATTGATGCGGCAGCTGCTGCAGGCAAAAAGCCGGACCGAATACACCGCCTATGTGCGTACCAACGCTATCTCCTGTGCCAGCCGCATTGCGGACAAATACCGCTGCAGCCGTGCCCATGCGGACGCCGTCCGTCAAATTGCCTGCACGATGTTTGACCGCCTGAAGCCCCTGCACGGTCTGGGAAAAGAACAGCGGCTGGAACTGGAGCTTGCCGCTATTCTGCATGAGTGCGGCCACTATGTTTCGGTCAAGGACCATTTGGAGGCAAGCTTTGACATTATTCGCCAAACTGATATCTACGGCATCACCAGCCGCGGTCTTTTGCGGACAGCATATGTGGCCTGCTACAACGAATATTCTGTACCTGATTTTCGTAAAGTGGAGTACATTTCCATGCCGGAATCCGAACGCACAGTCATTGCCAAACTGGTAGCGATTTTCCGCCTTGCCAACGCGCTGGATACTTCCCATAAGCAAAAAATACATTCTATTAAAGTGCGGTTGATGGATGACCAAATGATCGTGACCGCCGAAACCAACCAGAACATCTACCTGGAAAACTGGGCTTTCGAGCAGTGCTCCGTTTTCTTTAAAGAAGTGTTCGGCCTTTCTCCAGTACTGAAAATTAAGCAAACCCTTATTTAACCTTATAAAAGCAAACAAACGGAGGAACCAAAAATGAACGACAAATCCGCCGTAAAAACAGAATCCCAGCCAATGCCCTACTACAACCGGGAGTTAAGCTGGATGGACTTTAACGCGCGTGTTCTGGAAGAATGCTTTGAAAAGGAAAACCCCATAATGGAACGCGTACGTTTTCTGTCCATTACCGCCAGCAACCTGGATGAATTCTTCATGGTGCGTGTGGCCGGTGTCCTGGACCAAATCAACAGCAAATATCACAATCCGGACCCCAGTGGCCTGACGCCGAAGGAACTGTACCGTACGCTTTCCGAAAAAATACACACCTTCACTGACAAGCAGTATTCCTGCCTGCACCGCTCTATTCTGCCGGCCCTTAAGAAAGAGGGCATTCGCTTCCTTTCCCCCGAAGAAATGGACTCAGACCAGCTGGAGTACATTTCAGAGTATTTTCATAAAATTCTGTTTCCGGTGCTTACGCCGCTGGCAGTGGACCGCAGTCGCCCATTCCCGTTTCTCTCCAACAAAAGCCTGAACATTGCGGTGCGACTGGCGGGAAAAGAAGGCGAAGAGGACTGCTTTGCCGTTGTGCAGGTGCCGTCCATTCTTCCCCGCTATCTGGAGCTGCCCGGCAAAGAGGGACGCTGCTTTGTCCTGCTGGAAAATGCCATCATGCATGGCATGGAGCACCTGTTTGAGGCACGGGACATTCGGGCGTGCTGTCCGTTCCGCATTACACGTGACAGCGACCTCGACATTGATGAGGAATCTGACGACCTGCTGATGGAAGTACAGAAATCCATTAAGAAGCGCAAACGCGGTGCACCCGTCCGGTTGGAACTGCTGCAGAAGTGTGACCCCGCCATTCGGGATTTTCTGCTGGAAATGTTGGACGTGGACAAACACAGCATCTACGAACTGCCCGGCCCGCTGGACCTCACGTTTTTCTCTAAATTTGCAAACCTGCCCGGCTGTGAAAACCTGTGCTTCAAACCCATTGTGCCGGTCTATCCGCCGACGGATTTCTGGGGCTATACCGATATTTTTGAAGCCATTCGGGACAAGGACCGCATGGTCCATCACCCATATGAAAGCTTTGATATTGTGGTAAACTTTATCCGTGCGGCCGCCGAAGATGAAAACGTACTGGCCATTAAGCAGACGCTGTACCGTGTCAGCGGCCATTCCCCTATTATTGCGGCACTCATCAAGGCCGCCGAAAACGGCAAACAGGTAACCGTTCTGGTGGAACTGAAAGCCCGCTTTGACGAGGAAAACAACATCAACTGGGCAAAAAAGCTGGAAAAGGCCGGCTGCCATGTCATTTACGGCTTGGCAGGACTGAAAACGCACTGTAAAATCGCGCTGGTCGTCCGCCGTGAGGAAGACGGCATTCACCGCTACCTGCACATGGGCACCGGCAACTACAATGACAGCACCGCCAAAATTTATACAGATATTGGCTTGTTCACCTGCAAAGAACCTTTCGGCATTGACGCCAGCAGCCTGTTTAATGTGCTGACAGGCTACAGCCGCCCGCCGGAGTACAACAAGTTTCTGGTGGCTCCCCACGGCCTGCGCAGTTTCTTCGAGTACCGCATTCGCTGTGAAACCGAAAACGCCCGCCAGGGCCTGCCCAGCGGCATTACCGCGAAAGTGAATTCTTTGGTGGACCCTGCAATTATCTCCCTGCTGTACAAGGCAAGCCAGGCCGGTGTGCCCGTACAGTTAATTGTGCGGGGCATTTGCTGCCTGATTCCCGGCATTCCCGGCGTCAGTGACAACATTCAGGTCATCAGCATTGTTGGGCAACTGCTGGAGCACAGCCGCATTTTCCGCTTTGAAAATGCGGGTGACCCGAAAATTTATATGGGCAGTGCCGACTGGATGCCCCGTAACCTTGACCGCCGCGTGGAACTGGTCTTCCCCATCGAGGACCCGGATCTCAAACAGCGCAGCTTCGATATTCTGGACCTGATGCTGCACGACAACATCAACGCCCGCCGAATGAAGAGCAATAAGGAATATGAGCACATTGACCGGCGCGGCAAGACTGCCTGCAACTGCCAAATTGCATTCAGTCAGCTGGCACGGCAGGCTGTGCATCGGCTTGCCGAGCAGGACCGCAGCAAGCCCTTCCACCCGCTTTTAAGCCCTGCGAAAACAGATGGCTGAGAAGGCGCATCTCTGTATTTCACAGTTTTCAGAAAAGAAAGGTGTTTGGAATGTTAAAAGTAGGAGTTTTAACCAGCGGCGGGGACTGTCAGGGACTAAACGCAGCCATTCGCGGGCTGGGAAAGGCACTGCTGTGCACATTCGGCAGTGATATTACTATTTACGGAATTGAGGACGGCTACCGCGGTTTAATTGAGGGCAACTACCACAGAATGGTACCTCATGATTTTTCCGGTATCATTAACCTTGGCGGTACCATTTTGGGTACAAGTCGTCAGCCTTTCAAACAAATGCGTTCCATGGCAGGCGGCACTGACAAAGTAAAAAACATGAAAGATAACTATAATAAGATGGGGCTGGACTGTCTGGTAGTCCTTGGCGGCAACGGCACGCACAAAACCGCCAATCTATTAAGTCAGAAAGGGCTTTCGGTCATTACCCTGCCCAAAACAATTGACAACGATATCTGGGGCACGGACATCACGTTTGGCTTTCAAAGTGCCGTAGACGTTGCGGCCAACGTGCTGGACTGCATTCACACCACTGCCACTTCTCACGGACGCATCTTTATTGTGGAGGTCATGGGCCATAAGGTTGGCTGGCTGACGCTGCACGCTGGTTTGGCCGGCAGCGCGGATGCCATCCTGCTGCCGGAAATTCCGTATAAAGTAGACAATATCGTAAAGATGATTAACCACCGCAGCAAGGAAGGCAAACGCTTTTCCATTCTGGCTGTAGCAGAGGGCGCTCTGTCGCAGGAAGAAGCACAGATGAGCAAAAAAGAGCTGAAAGCAAAACGTGCTGCGGAACCGTATCCTTCTGTTTCCTACCGTTTAGCGCACGACCTGGAACAGGCAACCGGTCACGAGATTCGTGTGACTGTGCCCGGCCATATTCAGCGCGGCGGCAATCCCTGCCCCTATGACCGTGTCCTTTCCACCCGCTTCGGCGTGGCGGCCGCACAGCTGATTAAGCAGAAAAAGTACGGCTATATGGTTGCCATGCGCAACAATGTCATCGTTCCGGTGCCGCTTTGTGAGGTCGCCGGTAAACTCAAAACCGTGCCGCCCGACTGTAATGTGATTCAGACGGCGCGGGATATAGGTATCAGTTTTGGTGACTAAAGGAGGTTTTCATTATGTTCTGTCCGTATTGTGCATCTGATTTTCATGACCGTCAGCAATCCCTTCACAAGGCTGCAAAAACAGGCGGTGCACTGGCACTGGTTTTCGGCCTGCTGACACTGTGCGGCGGTATTGCATACGTTGTCAACAAAGCAAAATGCATTCATGAACTAAACCACTCGCTGCCCGTCATACGTTTGGCAGCAAAGAAGTACCTACAGAAAAATACAGGCCCCGTCCCAGAGGAATCCACAGCCAACGAAGAAGACATGGACTAAACCAAAAGCCGCTCCCGAAAAAGGGAGCGGCTTTTCATTCGATATAACCGTTCTGGCCCGAGTTTTCTTTATTGATGTCAGGGTTTCCATGAACATAATCAATCGACATGTGGATTCATCACACAGCCCGCTGGATATGATTATAATCATCAAGCGATGGAAAGTGCGAAAGCACATTTTCTGCAAAATCATAAAGATGATCCAATACCATCTAAAAATTCCTGTGAAGTTCCTATCTCTGTATCTGAACGAATGAATTGCATTTCTTTTATGCTGTACAGTATCAACCTAAGCATACTCCGGTGAGCTTACATCATCCCATAGCTTTCCACTACTAAAGTTTTTAAGATTATTGAATGACGCTTTTCCCGGTTCTATCATTTTTCCTTTTTACGCTTGCTTTACATTCCAGTATGGAGAGATTAAAAGTCGTAAAACTTAACTAACAATATAGTGCTGTGCTATCATTTACATTCCAGTATGGAGAGATTAAAAGTGTGGATGATGCCATCACGGAATACATAGCGAACCAATTTACATTCCAGTATGGAGAGATTAAAAGCTGCAGTGAATGTCAAGCAGGAGCTACGTAAAATGAAATTTACATTCCAGTATGGAGAGATTAAAAGTCCATCAGCGCTGCCGGGAACCGCAATGCGGTCAAGATTTACATTCCAGTATGGAGAGATTAAAAGTGTGCTATCATAATCGTGCGAGGAAAATGATAACTGTATTTACATTCCAGTATGGAGAGATTAAAAGGCCGTGCACAGCGAAGCGGTACCGCCGTAGGCGGCGATTTACATTCCAGTATGGAGAGATTAAAAGCGGCGGGGGCAGGAGGACCCGCCAGCCGAGAGAGCGCATTTACATTCCAGTATGGAGAGATTAAAAGATTCTCCGGTGGCTCGTATGTAAGCACATCATTATCATTTACATTCCAGTATGGAGAGATTAAAAGCCGAAGCGCGTGGGAGCGACTCGCCGCGCATGCGATTTACATTCCAGTATGGAGAGATTAAAAGGCATGGGATTAAAGTGTCAGTGCGTGAACAGAAGACATTTACATTCCAGTATGGAGAGATTAAAAGGTGCGGCATTGGAATGCATCCGAACCGGCAGGCCGCATTTACATTCCAGTATGGAGAGATTAAAAGCAACCGGCAGGACATTGTGACGGAACAGGAAATTGAAATTTACATTCCAGTATGGAGAGATTAAAAGGGTCATAAGGTTACCGGCCCTACCATTACCATGCAGAATTTACATTCCAGTATGGAGAGATTAAAAGGCCTTACGGCACGATATCCTAGTTTAATTCCACGATATTTACATTCCAGTATGGAGAGATTAAAAGGCTAAAAGAAATTCTCGAATGGGCGTCACTCATCACATTTACATTCCAGTATGGAGAGATTAAAAGCGACCCTGCGTCCAGCACGCCGCTTGCCATGCTCATATTTACATTCCAGTATGGAGAGATTAAAAGCTGCTGCCGCGCTATTTCAAGCGTAAAATAGTTGTCATTTACATTCCAGTATGGAGAGATTAAAAGAAACTCTATAAGGGATTTTTCTTTACAAATAAAAAATTTACATTCCAGTATGGAGAGATTAAAAGGGTAATCAGCCGCACATCATATCCCGCCTCTTTGTAATTTACATTCCAGTATGGAGAGATTAAAAGCTCCAATATTTTATATTGCAAGCGCTTGCTATATATAATTTACATTCCAGTATGGAGAGATTAAAAGGCGGTCAAGCTCTGCTTCGTCATTGTTGTCACGCCAATTTACATTCCAGTATGGAGAGATTAAAAGGTTGTCCCGCCATGGCTTTGCCAGCAAGTCAGATATGATTTACATTCCAGTATGGAGAGATTAAAAGGTAGCCGTGGGCGACTTTGATTGACTTGCTCTTTGATTTACATTCCAGTATGGAGAGATTAAAAGGTTCGCTATGCGTGCGAAGATGATATGAAGAATGTGATTTACATTCCAGTATGGAGAGATTAAAAGTTGTGACCATTCATTACAGCGCTTACATATTTCGGAATTTACATTCCAGTATGGAGAGATTAAAAGGTCGGGCTTGCCTTGACATGGGGCTAAGCCGTTCGTATTTACATTCCAGTATGGAGAGATTAAAAGTGTCACGCCATGACTTTGCCAGCAAGTCAGATATGATTTACATTCCAGTATGGAGAGATTAAAAGGCTTCTCTTGCGCGTCTATTTAGGTCTGAATTTGGGATTTACATTCCAGTATGGAGAGATTAAAAGTTTCGATGCCATGGCCGCCGCCCGCGTTCAGATGGAATTTACATTCCAGTATGGAGAGATTAAAAGTTTTAAAGATGCTTCCATTACTTCATCATTGATACCTTATTTACATTCCAGTATGGAGAGATTAAAAGCGTGCGGTACGCTTGTGAGGACGATATGCGGAATGTGATTTACATTCCAGTATGGAGAGATTAAAAGCATGCTGGCGGACTGGGTGAAAGAAGCCTCGAAGAAATTTACATTCCAGTATGGAGAGATTAAAAGGCGTCGCGCTTGCGTGTCGCTCACTGCCGCCGTAGGATTTACATTCCAGTATGGAGAGATTAAAAGTTGATTAATACTATTTTACCATATCTATTTTGTTTTTATTTACATTCCAGTATGGAGAGATTAAAAGACCATCACACTCAGAGCGATTTAACGCCGACGCCCTCATTTACATTCCAGTATGGAGAGATTAAAAGGTAAAAAAAAATTCCTTATAGAGTTTTGGGGAGATTATTTACATTCCAGTATGGAGAGATTAAAAGGAGTCAGGACATGAAACGCCTCGCACGGTTGGCAAACATTTACATTCCAGTATGGAGAGATTAAAAGACATAATGGACAACATTACAATTAATGGTCTTGCCAATTTACATTCCAGTATGGAGAGATTAAAAGGAACCCTGATTGCTTCCATCCAGAAGACTATGCAAAATTTACATTCCAGTATGGAGAGATTAAAAGGGTCGATAGTTGTTTCCGGAAAATTCTGCATTAAATGATTTACATTCCAGTATGGAGAGATTAAAAGCCTGTGGGGCATTGACAAGCTGGGAGTATCGCATCTCATTTACATTCCAGTATGGAGAGATTAAAAGCAATGATAGCAGCTACTGCCTGATTGTGCGGTTTCCATTTACATTCCAGTATGGAGAGATTAAAAGTATTATTGTATCACAGGAAAAGTGCAGGCTGGCTGCCATTTACATTCCAGTATGGAGAGATTAAAAGTTTTTGTGATAAGGTAACAGGGAAGAGTACGTCCAGTATTTACATTCCAGTATGGAGAGATTAAAAGCTGGTTGCCAGGTCATCTACCGTGTAGGTGTTTGCATTTACATTCCAGTATGGAGAGATT
>ENA-UOOK01005730-UOOK01005730.1-fermentation-metagenome-genome-assembly--contig:-NODE-5730-length-12329-cov-5.875020_pt1 | contig 12329 bp, 13 predicted proteins | sample MGYA00245777_ERZ724023 | MGnify/ENA primary metagenome ERZ724023 (study PRJEB28704, sample SAMN03018312) | fermentation metagenome | biome: anthropogenic terrestrial biome; feature: soil; material... | reverse complement strand
CACATATGTTTTGCATATGTGCCTCTGTGGCATAGAAACACAGGCGGCGAGGCTCATTGTCAAGGGCAATAAAAAATTATGCGGTGCTAAACATTCGATATTTATTTTTAGAAGAAATTTTTATAAAAATTTTCAAGTTAATATGTGACAACTAACTTGACAAATTCCGTTAGCAACAAAGGAGAAAGGATATTGTCTTTATTTAAAACATTTTATCTGTTCGCATTGTCCTCTTTTTTATAATCATAATTTGTTATTAAAACTTCTATGGTTTCTGTGTCTCTATCTTTAAAATGATAGCTGCAATTTGAATAAGTTTTATCTAAAAATATAGTATTATAGTTTTTACTCCATTTAATCAGCATATCATTTGTCATCCCTTTGTGTTTAAAAACGTTTGATAGTGCAAACATAATATTTCTTTTATTAAGACTATCAAGTAAATTCAGTAATTCACTTTCTTCTTTATGTGTCCAGTCCTTAAAACCACGCTTACCGTCATTATATGAACCGTTTGAAATTAGATACGGGGGATCACAGTATACTAAACTACTTTTTGTTAAATGTGATAAATCTAAACTAAGAAAATCTTTGTTTTCAAATTCAATATCTTTATTTTTTAATGCCAAGCAAAAATTAATTAAATTTTTTTCTATATTATTATTATAACTGCTTCTTTCCTTACCAAAAGGTGTATTAAAATCATGATTACTGTTAAATCTTATTTGGTGATTAAATGAATAACACGTGAGAATGAAAAGGTCCATGACATTTTTATTTTTATTGTAATAATTTCTTAAGGCGTTATATCCCTCTGCATTAGTTTGAGATAATTTATGTTGCGTGATTTTTTCCTGAATATAACCCAGGGTTTCATCAATGCTATGTTCTGTAAAAGTTTTATATAATTCTATTAGATAGGTTATATGATCATTACATACAATTTTATTAGCCTCAACATTAATTCCAACATTAAATCCTCCGGCGAAAAGATCAATAAATGTGTCAATATTATTTGGAAATGAATCTATTATGAAAGGCAATAATTTATACTTACCGCCCGTGTAGTTTAAAGGACTTTTAATAAATTTCATGTTGTCTCCTATTTTTCTATATAGAATAAAAATTCTTTCAATTTGTCTTTTTTATTCAAGTCACGGCTTTTAAATCTTCTATAAGGAATTTCATATACTTTATAAGTATCACTTTTACCAAATTGCCTCATTATTGATTCAATATTGTCCACACTCATGAGCCCATCAGAGCTATAGCTTAAAATTATATGTTTGAATTTTGCATTTTCCATTAGCTTAGAAAACTCATTTACAACAAGTTTTTTATTGCAAAAATTAGACTTTTGGTCATCATATACCCTAAGACCAGTTACACCTCTTACATCTGGGAAGTCATATTTGGCAGCTGTTTCTAAAACATGGTAATTAGGAAGGTATTGTCTTTCATTGTAAGGAGGGTCAACATATAATATATCCCCTGAGATTTTATTTAATAGTTCAACTCCATCTTCATTAAAGCATTTATTTTGCTTGTTGTTAGTTATAATCTCTAACGGAATTAGTTCAAACTTTTTATGAGATCTTCTATCCCAAATTTTATTAAATGCGCCATATGTACCAGAAATATTTGATACAAAGGGAATTCCTTCAACGATGCAAGCTACTAAATAGTAATATTCACTATCGGATATAACACCTGTATTCTTCCAGTCTTCAGCCATATTTCTTGCATAATCAATTCTAAGCGCATTAATATCTGTTATATACCTTCTGTTACCCTTTGGGGAATATGTGTTTTGAAAAAACCTTCGTTCCTGTTTTAAATGTTCCATTTCATCTGTTGTTAATGCATTAAAATATTCAACCGGACTTAAATTTCCTGTTATATTTTTAATACCTGAAAAGCTTGGTACTGAATCATTTTCTATAGTACTTTTTTGTAATACATATGAAAAGTACATTAAATCATTTGAATATACTTCATACCATTGTTTAAAATATCTTGCCACACATGCTGTTCCAGAAAATATATCACAAAAACTTAACGAACCCTGCGCCTTTTCATCAATTACCTGCTTTATATTATCCAACAGCAGCACTTTACTTCCTATAAATCTCATCTATTCACACCTTTTCTGTCTTTGCTTTCATTAATTTCTTGATATAGGTTATCAATACTCAACCTTAAGATTTCTGACTTTGATATAGCCAATTCTTCAGCACAGAATTCTAAACGTTCTTTTGACTGAGCATCACATCTAAATTTTATCAGATTAGTTTTTGGTTGTTTTGTAGGTCGTTCCAATTTTTTAGACTTATTGTTCATAAGCTCCTCCTACTAATATACAGCTTTAATTATAGCATTTTGTGGTCACAAAATCAAGACGCATTACTTTAAAGATGAAGTCATAAACATACAAATAACGGTATAATTCCGCAATAATTTCCTTGTGATCAAGAATCTTATATTTCCAACAGAATTACTTAACACCGCATCCGGAAATATTAAAACTTTGCCTCATACGTATGAAAAGTGTCGGTTGGATGAATTAAGGATTTTTACTTTTTGCATAATTTTATATTTCCAACTGAAAAGATTTAATTCTTTTGCGGTTAAATAAGCATGAAATTTTACCATATATTAATACCTTGCGTTGAAAAAATATATTCCTTGAGAAACACCTGAAAGTTCCTTTTTGTAAGTGGTATTTTTGTTCCGGACTTTAATTCAATGGTATGAGTGTCCTTGTTTACTTTGTTAATATTGAATATATTGACTATATATCCTTTGAATGGTATTGTGGAAAATGATGAAGAATTTCACGAAACTATAGTAAAGGAAGCGGATGCAAAATTACTTTTAGATACATGGAAAAGTTTTGAAGGGAAAATGCTACGACATATTTTACTATGCATAATTCAAATTTAATGCCCGGCAATATTTAAAAAGAAATCATACCATTATTATTGATGCCTTCAAAAAAGGAGATGTGAACAATATATGCAGTCTTATTCAAAAGTATTACATGGTTGTTCCCGAGGATTTATTAAGCATCAATGCAGTGAACAAAATATTGATTAAGGAGATAAACATGTTGACAAATCTTATCGATTATATGAAGGAACATAATATAGATGGTTTTTTCGTTTCAAAAAATATGAACGTACGTTATATAAGCAAGTATACAAGCGATGATGCGTTCTTGTTAATTACAGAAAAGGAAAATTATTTAATAACTGACCCAAGGTATACGGAACAAGCCCAGCTGGAATGCCCGCATTATCGTATAATTAATTGGAGAGAAGAATGGAAATCTGTTGCAGATGCTGTAAAAAGTATAATAAAAAGCTTAAATATCAGAAATTTTGCTTTTGAAGGTGATGCTGTAAATTACAATATGTATAGTGAATTTTCAACTGCAAGTGCAAAAGTAATTCCATTGACAGGGGTTATTGAAGAATTTAGAGCTGTAAAAACTCCGGAAGAAATACATAATTTGAGGGTGGCTTGTCAAATAGCTGACAGGGCATTTGACAGAATCATAAAAGATATCAGAATTGGAATTACCGAAAAAGAGCTGGCTTCAAAACTATCTCATTACATGGTAATGGAAGGTGCAGATACTAAGCCGTATGGAAATATATTGATTTCCGGCAGGAGAACATCGCTGCTTCACGGTATTCCATCAAACAAGGTCGTAGAATATGGGGATTTCGTGCTGATGGATTACGGGTGCGGATTTAATGGTTATCTTTCGGATATGACAAGGACTGTTGTGGCGGGAAAAGCCACACCCGAACAAAAAGAAGTTTATGCATTAGAACAGAAAATGGTGGAAGATTCTAAGAAGGTCATGAAAGCCGGAGCTCTTGTATCGGACGTATATGAAGCATCCGTTGAAGCAATAAAGAATACAAAGTATTTCCCATATCATTACAAAGGAGTAGGTCATGGTATAGGCATGTTTGTTCATGAAATTCCGTTTATGGGACCAAAATCAGATGAAGTTTTAAAGGTAAACAATGTAATTACTATTGAACCGGGAATATACATCCCTAATTGGGGAGGAGTCAGAATAGAAGATCAAATTTTGATTACAAAAGACGGCAATGAAAGTTTGACCGGCTCGAGCAGAGATTTGATAGAGTTATAAAAGAGGGCTATAGCCCTCTTCTTCTTTAGCTTAAAAAGTCTAATGCAGATTGTACGAATATTGCAATGCCTCTGTCAAAGTATTGCTCATTGATAGCAAATTTACTGTTATGATGCGGGTAGTATACACCGTTTACATCTAACGGAGTAGACAGGAATATGAATGTTCCCGGTACTTTTTCCAAATAATAAGCAAAGTCTTCTCCCCCCATAACCGGGTTGGTCATCAGCTGTACATTTTCTTCACCTAAAGCTTTTTTTGAACTTTCCAAAACCTTAGCAGTGATTTCATCATTATTTACTACAGGAGGGGCACCAAATGTATAGTTGTAATCAATAGATCCCCTGAACGCCTTTGCAACACTTTCGGCAATCTCACCGATTCTCTTTGCAATATATTCTCTTGTTTTTTGACTTACCGCTCTTGCAGTACCCTCCAAATATACCGATCCCGGGATAACATTGTATGTTGAACCTCCGTTTACAATACCTACAGTGACAACACCGGGGTCAACCGGATTCATTTCACGGCTTATTATCTCTTGAATAGCTGTGATTATATGAGCCTGCATTACTACGGGGTCATGACTATTTTGCGGATAAGCACCATGCGAACCTATACCCGTAACCGTCATAGACCATTTATCAAGACAAGCCATCAAAGAGCCCATTTTTAAATATGCAACCCCAGGTGTACCTTCACCCGCAATATTCCCCACATGAAGTCCTATTATTGCATCTACGCCATCCAAGCATCCTGCTTTTACCATTGGTTCGGCTCCGGCAGATAACTCTTCGCCGGGTTGAAATAAAAAGACTACTTTCCCGGAAAACTTATCTCTCATTTGATTTAACACCTTAATTGTGCCAAGCAAAATAGCCGTATGTGCATCGTGTCCGCACCCATGCATTTTACCATTTTTAGATGCAAATGGTAAACCGGTTTCTTCAACAATTGGAAGAGCATCCATGTCAGCTCTTAATGCCAATGTTTTGCCCCCTCCTTTTTTTGTTCCTTCAATTGTAGCTACTATTGCATGTTCTAATCCTACACCCTTTTTATATGATACTCCCATATTATCAAGCTGTTTGCAGACATATTCACTTGTTTTAGGAAGATCATTTCCAATTTCCGGGATTTGATGCAAATCCCTTCTCCATGTAATTACATTATCCATTACACTACTTATTATTTCTTTCATAGATACAACCTCCAATTTATTGATTTTATTTTGAACTTTTTTTGCCATCTGTCATGAAACCAAAAGCAACCGTTCCGAATACTGCAACAGGTATCATTACATAAGTTGGCAATACTTTAATAACCAACAGCATTATGGCAACTAATATCAGTGCAAAAGCGCCATAGGAAAACTTCTTTGATGCATATAATGAGAATATTGCACCGAATATGGCCGGTGATACATATGTAAATGCTTCAACAATAATTGGCGGAAATGCGTTCATAAGTGCTGCGCCGCCAACTGCCGCAATAGTTACAACTATCATATTTGTAATGATGGAGCCTACTATACCTATCGTTGACACTAATTCTGCTTTTTTTGTTCCAGGAGTAACGCCTACTGCTTCCTGAGCGATGGCAGAACAAGGAACACGCATGTTGCCAATATTACCGGCTAAGAATGACATATAAGTTCCGGGCAAGCCAAGGATGGGGAAATATGATATAGGCTCAACTATGGCGTAAACTCCGTAGATTGAAGCTATTAACACCCATCCGGATAATATATTTTCTACTCCGGGGAATACACCAAAGTATAATAATACTACAAGTGAAGGCACAAAGCTAAAAAATATAGCTAATAAGTTTGTAATCCTGCCGTATTTGATTATCGGTTTTGTAAAACTTTGCTCATATGATAATTTTTGATTTTCCATTTTTTCCTCCCACTAAACTATTCTTTTGAAGATTACAGCGCAAAACATTCCTATTAACATTGCAATTCCAAGGTTGTATTCACCTAATTTAGGAATTTTCTTAGAAAGTTTCTCCAAAAAGTACATAGCAACGGCTGCACCTATGCCGGCGACTGCAAATGCTGCAGTTTTTGGATCTAATATCTTTTTCAATTCATTTCCAAACATGTAGCCAAATGCTCCGCACATAGCTGCTATCATTAAAATTTGAACCTTTTTAGGGTCACCACCGGAAATTTTATGCGTTATACCTTCTACCTTGTGTGAAAATAATGCAGTAGTTAATAACCATGCAGATCCGTTAAGTGCCATTACCCAGGTTGCGTTTGCAAATTCAACTAAACCATAATCCGCACTCGTTAATTCTTTTCCCATTGCTTTTGCCGCCATATTTGCTGCTGCAAGTTCGGTTGGTGCTGCACCGATTATTGACAATCTCATCCATGCAAGAGGACCGCCTATTACCGCCATCAAACCAAGCATTACTACGAATACTCCCATTGCGGGTCCAATTGCTGATAATGCACCTACTTTAAATGCTTTATTCGCTTCCTCTTTGGTTAAATCTACCAAATGAGCAGATGCATAGGCTCTTTTTAAAAAAATAACTGCTTGAACTATAACCAATATCGTAATAGGTATTGCACTCGCCCACAACAGTGGTGAATTAGCTACATTTAAATACTCTTTCATAATGTATCCTCCGAATAATAATTTTTAATTTATACCAATTATATTTTCATTACTGTAAATAACAAAAGTTCAGCTCCGGCTATAATATCAAAGAAAAACCTCTTTCCTGTATATATTCATAAGCAGTCTGGTTCTTATCATTGTAAAGTTTCTTTAAATCCTCCAAAGAGAGCTTCTTAGCCATATATTTACTGCCTATCACATTAATCCTCCCTTTTATACCAAAGTATATACAATTAACTTAAGCAATTTTTATGCCAAAAAAAAGAGTATAAGTTAGTTAATAAGATAACCAATTTGTACTCAATTCATACCCTTTTTTAAGACTTCAGCATTATTAATTATCCATAGTGATGAAAATAATCATCATTAATGATGACTATTTTCATCATTCAATAAATATTTCTGCCGCTTTTTTACTATTGTAGACTGATCAACCCCAAGTATTCTTGCTTGTTCCCTAGTACTCTTGTATTTTTTAGCTACCGCGCGTAATAACTGCTTTTCATAATTAGCAACACCTTCTTTTAACGGAACTATTTTAAAGTCATTTTTCGGCACACTTTCTAAGAGAGTCTGACCGTTATTTAAAACCTTGCTTACATCATTTGATGAAATTTCCGGATCATGACTGAGTATTACCAGCCTCTCAATAATATTCTTCAACTCTCTGATATTACCCGGATATCTATACAACAATAACTCTTCATATGCACTGGCTGAAATTTTTTTCTCTGTTTCATATTTTTCATTGTAAATCTTTAGAAACATATCAATTAAACCCGGGATGTCCTCTTTTCTTTCCATCAGAGATGGTATTTTTATGGGGAGGATATTGATTCTATAATACAGATCCTCTCTAAATGTACCCTCTTCGACACATTTAGCCAAGTCATTGTTTGTTGCAACTATTATCCTTGCTTTTAATTCCAACTCTTCTATTCCGCCTATCGGTCTGAATTTTTTCTCATCTAATACGGTTAAAAGCTTTACTTGCAAACCAAGGGACAATTCAGCGATTTCATCCAAAAAAAGGGTTCCCTTTCCTACTGCTTGAAATAAACCTTCCTTTCCGCAATTTAATGCTCCGGTAAATGAACCTTTTTCATATCCAAATAATTCAGATTCTAATAATTGCTCAGGTATGGCTCCACAGTTTATTGTAATAAACGGCTCCTTATTTCGTGGGCTTATCTTATGTATGTATTGGGCTGTATAGTTCTTTCCTACTCCGGTATCACCCAATAGCATGATAAGAATATCCTTGCATGCAAATGTATCTATGAGTTCATTTATCCTTACCATGTTCTCGCTTTCGGCGGCCATATAATTATTCTTTTGTGATCTAAGAAAGGCTTCATTTTTGTACCATTGGAGTTTTGATTCGGTTTCTCTCAGTTGTTCTTCCAAAGCTTTTTTTTCAGTTATGTCATATGATATGTTTATTATTTTATTCAGATTATTTTTTTCATCGAATATTGGAATGCCCGTTACTAACAATATTTTATTAGCCTTTGTTTTTTGGACAAATCTAACCTTTTGTTTCCTTCTGACTACCTCCGCAGTAGAAGATACGTCAAAAACCCCTTCCTGTTCCATCTCAAATCCCGACTTACCTAAGATTTCTTCTTCTTTAATCCCCAAAAAATCTTCACAGGATTTATAAATTTTTGTAAATACTCCATTGCCGTCTGCTATAGTTATTTGGTCAATAGCCATATCGGTGGCAATTTTTAATTCATAATATAGTTCCTTCCAATAATTATTTTCATCTTTCAGACAAATCACCCCTTCTTGCAAAGATGCAAATTTATTTTCAAGCTATTGTTTTTGATATTTTTCACTTTTATCATCTTAATTTCATGAAAAGCCGTTAATAAAACATCATATACATAATCTGTTGATATGACAGATTTGATATCAGTTAAATTTATTGAGTAGAAGATAGTATGCTTTTCTATAAGGGAAATAACAAGATATGGGTTTAGAATTCGCCTTCAAACCTCTTGAAAAATTCATAAAATATGCGCACATTTTCCAATTCTGTCCAACGTTTCACATCAACCGGATTTTCATCAAGATCATAAATCTTAGCACCATGCATTGAAAGCAGAAATGGGGAATGTGTCGATATGATAAATTGACATCCCATAAACCGCGCAGAATCTTCTATAAATTTCATTAATTCCATTTGACGTTTTGGAGAAAGACTGTTCTCGGGCTCATCCAGCAAATAAAGACCGTTTTCTCCGATTTTTTCGGTGAAATATTTGAAGGCACTTTCGCCGTTAGAATATTCCCGGACATTATCCATAAGTTCATTCCTGACAAAACGTGATTGCGTCTTGCTTCTTGAATTATTTACTCTTTTTAGATGTTCATAATCCTCTATTGACTTAATTTGATATTTTGAATATTTCAAATTTATAAATTCATCAAAAAGTTTTTCTCTTTTTTCGTCAATTCCTTCATTGATGTTACGAACATTCAGTAAATAGTCAAATACATCGTCACTGGTAATAATCCTGCTGTTTTCCGGTATACTATCTCCGGCAATTTTCATATCACACATATTGACATAATCCAAAAAGAAATTGGATTTATTGCATATGGAATCGCGTTTAATTCCTGTTTTTTCCGCTATAACATTTAATGCCGTTGATTTTCCCGAACCATTTCCGCCGTATAAAATCGTAATGGGCTCAAAGTCGATTCTTTCAAACCCTTTCCTCGATAATGTATTAAATGGATAAAATGAGTCATAGCATGTTCTTTGAATGCCCATGAAAAAATTGAACTCCATATTCTCATTTGTAAATATGAAAGATTTTAAATAAACCATACATTTTCCCTAATCATTTTAATCGTTTTTTTCATAATCTTAAATAATAAAATACATTTCATTATATCATAAGAACCTTATTCATGGAATTGTTTTAATCTGCCTGCCGTGATTTGTTGTGCTGCCAATAAACCTTCATAATAAAATTCTTCTATTTGCAATAATGCATATATGTCACCTTGAAAAAGTGTTTCATACTTAAACTTACTATTTTCATACTTATAATTTGAAAATAAATTATCTTTACAATTCTTTATATGATTTCCCCTTGCTTCTTTCAGAAATTTATAAATTTCTTCCACTGAAATATTAGTATTCTGATTTACATATCCTACATAGTCACAAGACCAAACAGGAATACTATTATCCTTTTCATAAACATATTCTACGCCGCTGTAAGGATTAAAACCCCTATATGAATCTGTAAATATCAAGTCGTCTGTCTCAAGCTTAAAACTCCAATCATATATATCGGATTTTGTATACGGATTATATGAAGAATTTTTCCTGACATAACATTCATATCTGCCGTTTATAAGTGTTTTTATGAGTTTATCCTCTGAAATCATTTTTAAATTACTCCTTTTCTTCAGTATTCAATAACATTATCATAAAATTCAACTTCAAATGATTTAAATACACAACCAAATATAATATAGCTTTCAACATCAACACTATGGTAAATATTAAGTTTCAACTCACAATTGAATATTCAAAAATTATTCACCTATAAATTTAATCGTATGTTCTATAATTCTATTTGTTTCTTCTCCCTCATTAAACACTTCAAAACCATGTTCTCCTTTTGAATGTAGCATGAATTCTACATCACATCCTAAATTTTTAGCTTCTTTAATAAAACTATCATTGCAATCAGGAAGATAGACATCGTCTAAAGCCCCCATAGCAATTAGGAATTTTGGCAAGCATGTCTTGTTAATCATCTCTACAATACTTGAATCTATTTTCCCATAATATGCTATTATTTTTTTTATAAATCCGGTGTTTATTTCCATAATATTTTTAACACCTGTTTCCACTCCTGTAGAAAAAGCAAAAATGCTTAAATTACAACTGCTCAATTGTAATTCATCGGAATTATCAAGCAGAAAATAAATAAGGTCTTTAATATCCTCCGGATTTTCTTCCGGACGCCAATTAAATACAACCGTATTAAACCCGTATGCAGCTAAAACTTTTCCCCACGATTGAAAAAGCTTAATATCTTTAATGCTTTCAATCGGGGCACTGCCATGTACTAAAATAACAGTAGGAACACATGAAAAATTAATATTATCTGAATAATAAACATCTAATTTCAAAAGCATTCCATTGCTTTCTTTATATATAATATCTTGTCTTTTCTTTACTGCCTCCATATTTGGATGTTTGAACAATAAGTCCATAATTTATTCCTCCTGTTATACAATAATATTTTTCTACAAAATACGTATTCTTCATTAACTATGCACAATTAGTTATTATTAATATGCTGAATCATTATAAGACAAGGATTTTCTTTCCCCCATAATTCCGGAATACATTCTAACGGTTTAAATCCAACTGCTGAATAAAATTTCCTTGTAGCTGCGTAATTAAGATCAGGCTGAGATTCATCAAGAGTCTTTACCTGCAAGAATTCATATCCATGCTCTTTAGTCCATATTAAAACACTGTTAAATAAAGCTCTGCCGATTCCTTGTTTATGAAAATCTGGGAGAACTCCCATAACATAAATTTCCGAAGTATATTGATTGTTTTCTTTTATTGAAATAAAACCTACTATTTTTGATTCCTTAATTGCTATAAAGAAAGGTAAGTTACTGCTTTCATTAATATATTCTATTTTAGATTCTAATATCCCAAACCATTCGGGAAGTTTATCCAAGATACTTTTCGATATTTCCTTTTTTTGCATCTTATCAAATATTTCTTTTATTTCCATCTTTTTAATCACCTTTCACAAACACTTTTTTCATGTATGCCTTATGTAATAGGGTTATTGCTATTAATAATGTTCAGGTTTTCAGCTTGATAATTTGTAAACAAATCAAAAAAAGCTTCTCTGGTAATTTCATAATCAACAGCACTTCGCCAATTTCCTACTTGGTCTTGCCATGTGTTTTCTCGTATGCCAATTTTCTTTGCTCCAATTTTCGCTTCATAGACATGCTGAGCTCTTTTATTTTCAAGCATTGTATCCAAAATGATTTTATTTACGGAAAACGTGGAATTAATATCTCCGTCCGTAAAAAGAAATTCCAATAGTATCATGATAATTTTAGTACCATATCCTTGATTTTGATAATTGAAGTCACATATCTTCCAACCGGGATATGCCTTATCAGCTTTAATTCTATAACTCAATTCTCCTACCGGCTTACCATCTATTTCTATGATACATAGTTGGTTTAATTTATCTTTCCTATTTTTGATATTATCAATAGTGTCTTCTATTGTCTCTCCTAAACCGTTAGGGAAGCCGGCATGTTCCATAACTTTTCCATCATTCCACCACGTATTTAATTGAATAGCATCATCAATGGTTGCACTTCTGATTACAATATTATCTTTTTGAATTCTCACTATTTCCCCCTGTTTTTTATAGTTTTATGGGATTCATGAACCCCATTATTTCTAATTTTTCTTTAAACGCTCTTCTTCTTCCATCGATATATATTTTTTCTAT
>ENA-UOOK01005729-UOOK01005729.1-fermentation-metagenome-genome-assembly--contig:-NODE-5729-length-12334-cov-2.148628_pt1 | contig 12334 bp, 10 predicted proteins | sample MGYA00245777_ERZ724023 | MGnify/ENA primary metagenome ERZ724023 (study PRJEB28704, sample SAMN03018312) | fermentation metagenome | biome: anthropogenic terrestrial biome; feature: soil; material... | reverse complement strand
GTAATATTGGGGTTCGGAGTAGCTGTTCATGTGAATGCTCACTACGATATCGGCTCCGCTGCCGTCCATGATTTCCTTTCGTTTCGTCAGGTCCTGGAGCCTTTTGTTATAAATATTGGTAGTGCCTTCACTATAAACCAGTTTATCTTCCTCTCTTGTCATAATGACATTATAACCGCCGTTCTCCAGCAGCTGTTTCAATTTCAGCGCGATCTTAAGGTTCAGATCCTTTTCCTTCAGATCGCTGTAGCTGCTTACCTTCCCGGGATCCTCCCCGCCGTGGCCGGCGTCGACGATGACTGTTCTCCGCGCGCCGCTGCCGTCGTCAGCCCCCGCGGTTGAAACCTGAGTATCCGTGTTCATATTCAGGCTGTAAATTGCCAGAAGCAGCGCGAAAACCAGGCCTATCAGGATAACGTTGGACTTTCTCATCACTATAATCATACCGCTTTGTCTCCCCATACCGGCGTTTTGCAATAAACACCTGATGAAAGCGTACTGCAAAGGCCTTTCTATCATTCATTATAAGAATATTCACATACGGGTTGGACATATTACAACGTTTATGAGCTACTTTCCCTCATCAGCATTTTGGGGATTCTTTTTCACGTGTTTTTTCTTTTTTGCGGAAGCTTTATCCGGTATGTTGGACGGGTTCCACGGGCTCTTTGCAAAGCCCTTTTCCGGCAGGGCCTTTTTCTTTTTTAATTTGCCCATGATCTCTATGCCGTAATAGCCCGCCAGATAGCCCAGCGTCGAAATCAGCGGTATAAGCAGTATCGCGGCGATATAGCCCAATACGGACTCGTCGAACCACTTTGCCATAAAAAACACGGGGCCCAGAAACGTATTGATCGCCAGTTCCTTTATATGCTCGGAAATATCGTCCCCCAAATGGATCAACGCGGCGACCGCCACGGGCAGAGCGATGGGGACAATGCCGAGCAGCCCGTATACCAGACCTTTCAGCGGATAAGCGAAGAGAAACAGCAAAAGGCTGTAGTAAGGCAGCAGTACGCCGAAGTTATCCTTCGCAAGGCTCATAAATACATACAAAAAGACCACAAATAAAATCAGGGATGTAACATAATCGAACAACACTTTTGAACCGTTTTTGATATACTCCTTCATAAAACCGACCTTCCTTTGATACCGCATTTTTATGTATAGTTATGAGCATATCCGATCGACCGGCCCATTTTGACGGCACGGCGGATTATACTATAAATAAGATTATATAACAAAAATCCGGATTTGGATATAACAATAAAAGAAAAACGGCCTGGCCGCCGCCTGTTTCAGGACGGGGCCAAGCCACATTATTGGAGGTCCCCCGCGGTTTTGCTCCGGGGGAAAGAGATTTAACCTATTCACTCAAAAAGGGTAGTCGACGGCAAAGCCAAATAAGGCGCCTTGCACCGGATAAATCCGGTGTTCAGCGCCTTTGCCGACAAAATCATTAATGTTTTACTCATTCTCCAAATCATTTGCCAGGATGATTGCTCTCGCAATTTCTTTCATTTGTATCCCACGGTTCATGCTTTGTCTCTGGATCATCCTGAAGGCTTGTTCTTCAGTCAGATTCATATTCTTCATCAATATGCCCTTGGCTTTTTCAATTTCCTTTCTTGAATCCAGCGTCTTTCTCAAATCCTGGACTTCCTGTTCAAGCCGCATTATTTTTCTTCTGTTCTTTATCATTATATCGATGGTTCGGAATAATTCCTCCCTGCTTACGGGCTTTGTAAATACCGCCAGGTTAAACCTGTCCGCCCCGTAATCAACCTGATCCTTCTGTTCTCTGCTTACGATGAGGATAACGTCGCATAAGTCGTCTTCATCCGCAACCCTCGCGATTTCGAAGCCGTTTTGAGGACGCAGCCCGTAGTCCAGAACCGAAAGGTCCGGTTTCAGATACCGCATCTTTCTCAGGCACTCGCCCGCGTTCCGGGCCGTGTCCACGATCTGGTATCCGTATCCGTTCAATACATCCTTCATTTTTTCAAGAGAACTGTCATTGCCCATAGCTACCAGTATCCTTGCCGATTCCATGACTGCACCTCCCCATGCAGCAGATTTTGTTTCTCACAGCTGTCAGTATTTATCCGGATACCGGTCTGTCTTTTTGTACCTGGATACTATCGATTAAGTAAAAAAGATTTAAGACAGTGCAATTTGTATATCAATAAGCATATAAATTTCCGTAAGGTCTTTTATTGTATGCGTAAAGCTTCGTAAACCTTTTCTCTGTTAGGATTTTGCAATCCATGCCAAAATATTTTGAGAACTTTTTCAAATACCCGCTGATAAATTTCATATCCTCGTCTGAAGCCTCCGTCGGCATCACTTCTTTCCCAAGGTCGTCCGGCACGTCGCCGCTTCTCAGGTAGATCGCCCCGCCGTGCATTCCCGTGCCGCAGTATCTGCCGACGACTTTTCCGTTTTCCGGCAGGTCGAGCCCCAAAAGTATTATGATGCCTCCGGCCATGTATTCTCCCAGAAAATCGCCCGCTTTGCCTCCAATTACGATTACGGGCTTTTTGCCCTGATATTCCTTCATGTGTATTCCCACGCGGTATCCTACATTTCCCTTAACATAGATTTCACCGCCCCGCATTGCGTATCCCAGCGTATCGCCGGCGTTTCCGTGGACGACGTCCCTTCCGCTGTTCATGGTATTCGCCGCGGCATCCTGGGCGTTTCCCTTTACGATGATCTCGGGGCCGTCCATATAGGCCGCCATATCATTGCCGGGTATGCCTTCAATAAATAACCTGCGTTCGCCTTTTATACCGTCGCCGATATATCGTTGGCCTGATACGTTTTTAAGGCATATCTCCTTTTGCCCGGAGCTGAAAATATCTTTTACATTCCTGTTGAGCTCCCTGAAATATATATTTTTCGCGTCCAGCACCTGCATTTTTATTCCTCCCTTCACTTTAAGACCTTTTCCTTCCGCATTCCCGAGGGCATTGACAGGAATCCGAAATCCTCTTCGCCAAGGCTGTCCTCAAAATCCGATATATCCGTTACATTCCTGATCAGATCGGTATATATGCCCGCTCTGTCTACGTCGTTCACCAGCAGATAACCCGCAAGCTTATTATTCCTTATATAGAACTTTTTATATGAATTCTCTTCGGGCTTGTAAAGTACTTTCGTGCATATGTCGTCTTTAGTCCCGGAAACACCGGCGCTTATGACCGGCAGTCCGAGAATGGGCATTGAATTCATAACGAACCCCTTACGAAAGGCCGCTTCGCCCCCGGCCATATTCACGCCGGCGGTTTCACCCTGCCTGTATGCGTTGGGGATAATGGCGATCTGCATATATGCGTCTTCAATAAAATTGTAGCCCTCCGAAACGTCGCCCGCGGCATATACATCCGGAACGCTGGTGCGCATCCTTTCATCCACGATGATGCCCTTGTTTATTTTAATGCCGGTATCTTTCACGATATCGGTATTGCACCTGACGCCCAGAGCCAGGATTATAAAATCGCAGGGAATTACGCTGCCGTCTTTTAGCTTTACGCCCGTCGCCTTATCATCGCCAAGTATTTCGTCGACAGTCGTTCCCATCAGCAGCTTCACCCCATGCTCCTCAAGTACTCCGGAAGCGATCGACGCGGCGGTATCGTCAAAAACCCTGGGCATGATCCTGCTCATGATATCGATGACAGTCACGTCCACTTCCCTCTGAACCAGCGCTTCCACAGCCTTCAGGCCGCTGAAGCTCGCGCCGATCACAACTGCTTTGGAACCTTTTACGGCTGCCTTTTTAATTGCCTTAACATCGTCCAGTTTTATAAAGTTAAAAACATTTCCTTTCTCAAGGCCTTTCATGGGCGGTACGAAGGGCTTCCCACCCGTGGCGATCAGAAGCTTGTCATAGGGTATTTTAACGTTGTCCTGAAGTACAACTTCCTTATTGTCAAAGTCAACCGTTTCCGCCTTAACGCCCAGCATGGGCGTTACGTTATTGCGTTCATAGAAATCCGCCCCGCGGTAATACATCTTATCCTCCGTTACCTTGCCGCCAAGGTAATAGGATATGAGAGGCCTTGAATAGGTAGGATAAGGTTCATCGGATAGGATTGTGACCGGGGTTTTCTTATCATATTTCCTGATTCCCTCAACAGCCCCTATGGCGGCGGTTGAATTGCCGATCATTACATAGTTCATCGGGCCTCACATCCTTTCTCCCTCAGTCCGGATTCTTCATATTCCACCGATCCGCCGGATTGATTTGTTTCGCCGGGTTCCTCTGCTTCCCCGGATTTTATGGGTTTCCCCGCATCCGCTATATAAATCGCCTCATTGGGGCAATTTTTGACGCATGCCGGTTCGCCGCCGTCTTCCAGGCAAAAGTCGCATTTGGACGCTATCTTTTTGCCCCTGCTGTCCCGCCTTATCACGCCGTAGGGACAGGCGAGTATACATGTCCAGCAGCCTATACACCTGGTTTCGTCGTTTTTGACGATACCTGTTTCGGGATCCTTCTGCATAGCTCCCGTAATACATGATTTGACACACTCGGGTTCCTCACAGTGCCTGCACTGCAACCCGAAGGAAACAGGCTTGCTCTCCTCTACGATGATTCTTGGCAGCGGCCTTGGCGCCGACTTTTTAAAAGCCTTCACAATATCGTCTTTGTAGCGGGAATGAGCCGTAATGCAATGGATCTCACACAATCTGCATCCTACGCAATATTCCTCCCGCGCATATATTCTTTTTCTTTTCATATCGATTTCCGAAGTTTCCATGCCGATTACCCCCAAATTGATTTTCAGGCTTCCTGAGCCGGCCTTTTCCAGCCGCCCGGAGTACTGTCATTCTCCGGCCGCTTTTATGCCCAGTACGTCCAGTTCTCTGCCGTTCAGGCCGATGCCTCTCAGCATCAGCCTGTTGCCCCTCAGGCTTTCAATCGCGTTTATGCCCATTCCTCCGAGCATTTCCTTCATTTCATGGGACCACGCGCTGAGCAGGTTCACAAGCCTTTTTGCAGCTATATCGGGATTCAGCCTTTTTGTCAGATCAGGGTCCTGCGTCGCTATCCCCCAGTTGCATTTTCCGGTATAGCACTTCTGGCACATATGGCACCCCATTGCTATCAGCGCGGATGATGCGATATATACGGCGTCGGCTCCCAGGGCGATTGCCTTTATGATATCCGCGCTGTTCCGTATGCTTCCGCCGCACACAAGAGATACCTGGCTCCGGATGCCTTCGTCCCGCAGTCTTGAATCAACCGCCGCCAGAGCAAGTTCAACGGGGATCCCCACATTGTCGCGTATTCGCGTGGGAGCCGCGCCCGTCCCTCCACGGTAACCGTCGATCGCGATAATATCGGCGCCGGCCCGCGCGATCCCCGAGCATATGGCCGCCGCATTGTGAACCGCCGCGATTTTTACGGAAACCGGCTTCTCATAATTTGTCGCCTCCTTCAGCGAATAGATCAGCTGCCTCAGATCCTCGATGGAATAGATATCGTGATGCGGCGCGGGAGAAATCGCGTCCGCCCCCATGGGAATCATTCTGGTCTGCGAAACCTCCCCGCCGACCTTTTCTCCCGGCAGATGGCCGCCGATTCCCGGCTTGGCGCCCTGGCCGATTTTGATTTCCACGGCGGCTCCCGTCTGAAGATAGTCGGCGTCCACCCCGAATCGTCCCGAAGCCACCTGCACGATCGTATTTTTCCCGTACCTCCGCAATTTTCTGTGAAGCCCGCCCTCGCCGGTATTGCACATGATTCCCAGCTCGGCGGCGGCCCTTGCCATCGATTCACATGCGTTAAGGCTGATCGAGCCGAAGGACATGGCTGAAAACATGATCGGTATTTCAAGCTCCAGCTGCGGCGGCAGTTTTTCGGCAAGCCTTCCGTTTTCGATTTTCAGCGCTTCCGGCTTCCTCCCCAGCAGCGTTTTCAGCTCCATAGGCTCCCGCAGCGGGTCGATGGACGGGTTAGTTCCCTGGCTGGCATTGAGCAGGATATGATCCCAGTAGATAGGATAAGGCCTGTCGTTGCCCATCCCCGTAAGCAGGATCCCTCCGGTCTCGGCCTGCTTGTAAATATCTTTTATAGCTTGCGGCGTCCAGTTTGCGTTCTCTCTAAATTCAAGCGGATTCCGCCTTATTGTGAGCGCCCTTGTCGGGCACATGCATACGCATCTCTGGCAGTCTACGCATTTGGAATCGTCGGATACCACCTTCTGTTCTTCTTCATCAAAGGAATGGACCTTGTTTGCACATTGCCTTACGCAAACCTGGCAGTCGATGCAGCGTTCCCTGTTTCTTTCAACAATAAATTCCGGCGTCTGATAACTGAGGCTCATATTTTATCGACCTCCTCAAGCAAAGCGATCACAGGCTCTCCTCCCCTTGGCGCCCATATCCTGTCGGGTTCCTCGCATACCGCTCTTATGGCGGATTCCTCGCTGGCCACGTATACAAAATCGTCCTTCTCGGCGGCCACAAGGGAACGGAGCTTAATTCTGTCGTTTAAAGCTACGATTCCTTTATTTGAGCCCAGGATGATCGAAAACGGTCCGTTTACCAGCAAGCTTGCGTACACGGTCCTGATTGCTTTGAGAAGCTCTTTCTCTTCCTCGCCCATTCGGTCTATCTCCGACCAGAAGGGCGCCGCCACAGCCTTAACGGCTATTTCCAGCGGAAGCCCGCATTTCCTCAAAAGCAGGTCGAAAATATACGTGATGGCTTCGGTATCCGTTTGCAGCGTGCACTTGTAGCCGAACATCTCAAGATACCTTTTGTTTGTATCGTAGGAGGAAATTTCCCCGTTATGGACAACCGACCAGTCAAGAAGCGTAAAAGGATGAGCTCCGCCCCACCAGCCAGGGGTATTGGTGGGGAAACGCCCATGGGCGGTCCAGATATAAGCCTTGTAAGTATCGAGCATGTAGAATTCTCCCACGTCTTCGGGATATCCCACCGCTTTGAACGCCCCCATATTCTTGCCGCTTGAAACGACAAAAGCGCCGTCGATACCGGAGTTGATGCGCATAACACATCGGAACATATATTCGTCTTCTTGTAATTCGGACTCTGTAATCTTGTACCTTTTCGGACTGACAAAGTACCTCCATATTATCGGCGCGTCCTTTATTGAAGCAACCTTTCGGGTAGGCAGCCTGCCCCCGATCTCCACGTTGAAATGCCCCTTCAGGAACTGTTCCGTCCGGTCCTTTGCTTCTTCGTTGTCATAAAACATATGAATGGCATACAGATCCTTGTATTCAGGATAAATGCCATAGGCGGCAAATCCTCCTCCCAGGCCGTTTGAACGGTCGTGCATCAAAGCGATGGAATCCATGATGATTCCGCCTGAAAAGGCCTTGCGTTTTTTATTGATTATTCCGGAAATCGCGCATCCGGAAGGAATTCTGACCTGACCCTCGCGCAGCAGCATCAATTGAACCCTCCAATATCAATTCAATAAAATCTCGGGGGCAGCAAACCCCGCTCGATTTTGGCCGAATTTGCATCTGCAGTTCCTGTCTGCATGCAAATGGCCTGAATAAATTGCAATTACGCAATACAAATATTGCAAAATTGCATCTCCGCTTTTAAATCTCCATGATGCGGCCGGCGATAAAAAAAGACGCGCACAACAAGAGTAATTCTACTCCCCGTTGAGTACGTCTCATTAACAAGCTTAATGCGCCATTGCATTCATAGTATCTTCAAGCTTTGTCTTTATCTCTGATCTGATTTTCTTCGAATAATCAAATCAATTTATTGAACTGATTATAGCATACACATTTTTTGTATGCAATATTTTTTTGTGAATTTTTAAAGTTTTTGCAACTTTACTTGTTAAATCCTTCATTTTAGTGATTATTTTTTGGGGAATTGTATTCATCGCAGCCGGGTAGCGCATATATTGATTATGATTGCAACATATTATGAATGATTGCGTGGCAAATTTCTGAAAGGTGAAACGGTATTAAAAATGTGCGGAATCGCGGGATGGATTAATACGAAGGAAAATATAGAGTCCGGGAAGGACATCATCATCAAAATGACAAACAGGCTCATACACAGAGGCCCGGACGCGTCGGGGTACTGGAGCTCCGCCCATGCGCTTCTGGGACACCGGAGGCTCATCGTAATAGACCCGACCGGCGGGTTGCAGCCCATGGTCCGGCACAGGGGAGAAGATACATATGTGATCGTCTATAACGGCGAGCTGTATAATACGGCCGAGTTGAAAAGCGAGCTTGAATCCAGGGGCCATACGTTTTTAAGCAACTCGGATACGGAGGTGCTTCTGGAAGCTTTTATCGAATGGAAAGCGGAATGCGCTTCCCGGATCAACGGAATATACGCTTTCGCGGTCTGGAGCGAAAAGGACGGGAGCCTTTTCCTCTGCCGCGACAGGTTTGGCGTTAAACCGCTTTTTTATGCTCAAAGAGGCAGCTCCTTCATATTCGCCTCCGAGCTGAAGGCTATTCTGGAAAACCCTCTTGTCGAGCCGGCGGTGGATTCCGAGGGGCTTGCCGAGGTATTCGCCCTGGGTCCGGCGCGTACGCCCGGTCATGGGGTATATAAGGACGTTTATGAGCTGAAGCCTGCCCACTATTTGCATTTCGGCCCGGAAGGCCTGAAGGAGAGCCGTTACTGGTCGCTGGAAAGCTGCCCGCATACGGACAGCCCGGAGAAAACGGTTGAAACATTAAGGGGGCTCGTCATCGATTCCATCGAGCGGCAGCTTGTTTCGGACGTACCCGTCTGCACCTTCCTGTCGGGCGGCCTCGATTCCAGCGCGATTACCGCCGTTGCGGCAAACTATTTCAAAAGCAGCAGAAATGAGCAGCTCCATACCTATTCCATCGACTATGTGGACAATGAGCTTTACTTCCATGAAAGCGCTTTTCAGCCCAATTCCGACGCGCCCTGGGTCAGGCGCGTGTCCGAAGAGTTCGGAACCCTTCACCATTATATTAAGTTCGATACCCCCGGCCTCGTGCAGTCCCTTATCGGCGCAATGGAGGCGCGCGACCTGCCCGGCATGGCCGACGTGGATTCTTCTCTTTTTCTGTTCTGCCGGGAAATTAAAAAGAACGCCACGGTTTCTTTGTCCGGCGAATGCGCCGACGAAATATTCGGGGGATATCCCTGGTTCCACCGGGAAGATATGCTAAATGCCGGTACGTTTCCATGGTCGAGCTCCATTGATGAAAGGGTCAATATCCTTTCAAGGGACGCTTATGCTTTGATTCAGCCGGAAGAATATATCGAGAGAAGATACAGGGAAACACTGGAGGAAATGCCGCGTCTGCCCGGAGAAAGCGGCCTTGACGCCCGAAGAAGAGAAATGTTCTATTTAAATATCACATGGTTCATGGCAAACCTGCTGGACCGCAAAGACCGTATGAGCATGGCCCACGGCCTGGAGGTAAGAGTACCCTACTGCGACCACAGGCTTGTGCAATATGTGTGGAATATTCCATGGGAGCTTAAAATGCTTGACGGCAGAGAAAAGGGCCTGCTCCGCAAGGCTCTTGCAGGAGTTTTGCCGGACGACGTGCTGTACCGCAAAAAGAGTCCCTTCCCCAAGACTCACAATCCTTCTTATGAAAAGTTAGTGAAACAAAGGCTGTCGGATATACTCCACGACCCGAATTCCCCGCTGCTGCCCCTGGTTGATAAAAAAGTCCTGCTTGAGATGATGTCGGAATCCTCAGACCTGGGCAAGCCCTGGTTCGGCCAGCTTATGGCCCGGCCGCAGATGTACGCCTGGCTTATGCAGGCTGATGCCTGGCTGCGGAGGTATAAGGTGAGGCTGGTGTAGCTGCCAGCCCGCCGCATAACTTCTTCAAAGCGGACAAAAATACCGCTATTCGTTGTTCCTCGTTACCTGGAACTCCATTTTATCCGTTATGCCAAACCCGGTATCGATGAGCTTAATCACCGCGTGCACCGCGCTTTCAGCCTCAACTGTAAAATCCCGGCCGTTAAATTTTATATAAAATTTCATCGTTAACACCCTCTGAAAGTACTTATCACAATATTCGAAAACAGCTGCCGTATTTCCGGGGTATTCTTTAAAATAAAATTTTATATTTATGCGCGGGCTGCTATGATGTGCTGCATTCTTTTGGGGATAAAACATATGTTTCCTTTGACATACTCCGAAAGCGGTGATGAAGTGACGATGAATAAGAAAATAAGTTCTAGAGGACCAAACTGGGATGAAGTTGAAAAGGAACTCTTCACCCCTGAAGAAACAGCCGCCAGCAATCTTCGTGTGGCTATTATAGGTGAACTCATCAAGGCTTGTGAAGAACTTGGTGTATCACAAAAAAAACTTATTTTTTATATGGGAACCGGTACAGCTTCAACTGTTGTATTGATCAGGACTACCGGAACCAACATGGTCGACGCTTTATTCTCACAGACCAGTTCCAGTGCAAAACGGTTGACCGGACGGAGCACCCTTTCGGTTATAAGTGTAAACTCCACCATATTTTCTCCGCTGGATGAACCTATGGGAAGAGGAATGTACGATTTTCCTTCCAGTCCGGGAAGTATCTGAAAGCCCTCGGCAGAAACCCAACGCAGGTTATAAACCTCTGAAGTCTTGCCGAGGTTCTTTACTATTATCCTCACAATGGTAGCGATATTGTTCTTGATCACCGGTCCGTCGGGATATTCCACGCGCACTGAAAAAGAGCCGAACCGGTAAACGGGGCCGTACATGTTATTATAGATCTTAAGAAAATCTTTCCCGGCAAAAAGGTTTTTCTTTGCCTCTTCCGCATCGGTCTCCCCCTCATCTACCACAAGCGGAAGCCTGTTTCGCAAAAGTACCTGATGCATTATTTTTGTTGTTCTCTCAGTCAGTTCGTCTATATTCTGAGGGAGGTGACTGCCATATCCGCCCAGTTCGCCCAGGTTCAGACATGCTGTTTTTATCTTATGACCGATGGGTTTTCTCCATTCCTCAGGAATAGCGTCTATCCCGTGAAGAATGCCGTAAATAGCACCGTATGTAGCCGCCGTGCAGTCGGTATCCTCTCCGCAATTTACCGTAATTTGCATAGACCTAGCAAAATCGCCTTCTCCATACAGCATGCCGATGATCAGCATACCGATATTCGAAGGAGCATCCCAGCCCATTTTACCGTCATGGAAGCCCTTTTCCATATCTTCAGGCGAAACCTTGAGACCCAGTCCGCGATAATGCCGAAGCATCCCGTCCCTGGCTTCTTCCCAGGTTTTCCCTGAAGCATACGAACTTCTGGCGTTTCCGATGGCACCAGCAATTCCACAGTCTTCCGGTATGTAGGATAAACCGATGTCTATCAGCTTTTGGATGTCACTTTCTACAAAGGCTGCGCTCTGCAATGCAGCACAGAAAATTTCAGCATATACGCCTTCGCCGTCCCCGTGGTCTATAATTGCGTCTTCAAAAGCAAACTTTGCTGCCAGTGCCGGAAAAGCCGGTGCTATACATGCCCAGATCTCAGAGCGGATAAATGCGCCGCAGCTATCCTTGTATATATTGCTGTAGCTTCCGCTTATCGGCGGAACCAATCCTGAACGCATGTTCAGCTTGGCATTTCCGTACTCTGCCCAGTGCGGTGTGACCAGCAGCATCCAGTATTCTCCCAACAGCTTAGCATCAATATCTACACCCTTTTCTTCCATTGCAATCAGCCAGATAAGCTGGATATCCAAATCGTCATTAGGCAGAGGTTCACCGCCTAACTCCTTTTGATAGAAAGTTACATCATTTACCTGCCTTAGCCATTCATAGGGAGCGCCTATGGTCCCCCCGATATTTTTACCCATCCAACAGCCCAGCAATTTATTTTTATACTCCTGAGACGATATTCTCATGACCAATACCCCTATTATTCATTTTTATTATCTCTATTGTCCCGTTATATTGCAAAAAGCGTTGAAATATTTTATACCCAGCTGGTTTATGGACTCTCTGCAAAAATGGATTGTATCCTGGTTATTAATCCTCTGGTCGTTAGATTGCAGTCCATCGGTTTCAACAAACTGTGCATGACCTATACCTGCACAAACTTCCTTTATTGCTTCTATTACAGGTGCGCATATTTCTATATTTTCATTTTTCCACTGACATACAAAATCACCCGCGATAAACGGAAGATTTTTGCAGCCAAAGGTATCCCTCACCGAATTGACCAGCTTTGACAGATTATCAAAATGGACCTGCTTGCCGGCATTTAAAATAGCATCGGTTTCACCCTGGTGCCATAAAAAAGCCACCGGTTTGTTCCGTGGATTAAGCTCAAGTGCGGTTCTTGTCATTTCAATCATTCTTAAATATAGATCA
>ENA-UOOK01005728-UOOK01005728.1-fermentation-metagenome-genome-assembly--contig:-NODE-5728-length-12334-cov-7.189266_pt1 | contig 12334 bp, 13 predicted proteins | sample MGYA00245777_ERZ724023 | MGnify/ENA primary metagenome ERZ724023 (study PRJEB28704, sample SAMN03018312) | fermentation metagenome | biome: anthropogenic terrestrial biome; feature: soil; material... | reverse complement strand
GTGGGCGCCTCGTTTAACGGGGATTCCGCGGCCCGGGGCAGCGGAAGTGCGCGTACCGGGTGAAGATTCTGCAAGGGAAAATTAGCTTGACTATTTTTGTGTATTATGCTAAACTTTTATCTCGCTTGAGCATAGCTGAGCAGTGTGTAGTTTTTTCCCGGGAAAACCAAAACTTTCCCGGTAAAAATAGCATTTTTGAAGAAAGGAGGAAGACCATGCCGACTTTTAACCAACTGGTAAGAAAGGGCAGAGAGCAGGCAACCTACAAATCCGCATCTCCCGCAATGCAGAAAAACCTCAATACCATAAAGAACTGTGAAACAGATCTTTCGTCTCCCCAGAAGCGTGGTGTTTGCACCGCTGTCAGAACCTCAACGCCCAAGAAGCCGAACTCTGCGCTGCGTAAGATCGCACGTGTTCGCCTGACCAACGGATATGAGGTTACAGCCTATATCCCCGGCGTCGGACACAACCTGCAGGAGCATAGCGTCGTGATGATCCGGGGCGGACGTGTGAAAGACCTGCCTGGCGTGCGCTACCACATCATCCGCGGTTCGCTGGATACCCAGGGAGTTTCCGGGCGGATGCAGGCCCGCTCCAAGTACGGCGCGAAGCGGCCGAAAGCCGGCGCCGCCAAAGCTGCGAAATAAAATGCGCAGCGCGCGCGGATCTTTATGACAGAAACCGATTGGCTGCATCACCCAATGTATGTTGAAAGACAGAATGCAGCGGCGTTTAGATAGAATCTTTCGACGCCTCTGTATTGGCCGCGGGAGTTTGTCGCTTTCGAGTACCGATGATATCATTTCTGTGAAGGAGGGAAGTAAAGTGCCAAGAAGAGGTCAAACTGCAAAACGCGATGTTTTGCCGGATCCACTTTATAATTCCAAACTGGTGACGCGCCTGATCAACAACATCATGTATGATGGAAAAAAAGGCGTGGCCCAGAAGATTGTTTACGGCGCATTTGACATTATCAGAGACAAAACGGGGAAAGAGCCCCTCGAGGTTTTTGAGCAGGCAATGGAGAATGTGATGCCATCTCTAGAGGTTAAGGCCCGCCGTGTCGGCGGCGCAACCTATCAGGTTCCGATCGAGGTCCGCCCGGAAAGGCGGCAGACTCTCGGCCTGCGCTGGATGGCCGCTTATTCGCGGGAAAGATCCGAAAAAACCATGAAGGAAAGGCTTGCCGCCGAAATCCTCGATGCTGTGAATGGTGCGGGCGGTGCCGCCAAGAAGCGTGAAGAAACGCACAAGATGGCGGAAGCAAACAGAGCGTTTGCGCATTATCGCTGGTAAAGTCGTCTGCCGCACATTCAGGCAGTAGGAGGGAATTATGCCAAGGCAAGTACCACTTAATTTGGTTCGGAATATCGGCATTATGGCGCACATCGATGCCGGTAAAACCACCACAACGGAACGTATTCTTTACTATACGGGGATCAACTACAAGATGGGTGAAGTCCACGACGGCACCGCCACCATGGACTGGATGCCTCAGGAGCAGGAGCGCGGCATCACGATCACTTCCGCGGCCACAACCTGTTTCTGGAAAGGCCACCGCATCAATATCATCGACACGCCCGGCCACGTCGACTTCACGGTGGAAGTGGAGCGCTCGCTCCGCGTGCTGGACGGCTCGGTCACTGTTTTCGCCGCAAAAGGCGGCGTTGAGCCGCAGTCTGAAACCGTCTGGCGCCAGGCGGAGCAGTTCGGCGTTCCGCGCATGGCCTATGTCAACAAGATGGACGTCATGGGCGCCGACTTTTTCCGGTGCATTCAGATGATGAAGGACCGGCTGAAGTGCAACGCGGTTGCGGTGCAGCTTCCAGTCGGCAGCGAGGACACCTTCCGCGGGATCATCGACCTCATCGACATGAAAGCCGACATCTATTACGATGAGATGGGCAAGGACATGAAGGTCGAGGATATTCCGGAGGATATGAAGAAGATTGCCGAGGAGTACCGTTCGAAGCTGATGGAAGCCGTCGCAGAGCAGGACGACGCCGTCATGGAGAAATACCTCAACGGCGATCCGATCTCGAGGGATGAAATCATCGCCGTGATCCGCAAGGCGACCATCGCCAACAAGTTTGTTCCGGTCACGTGCGGCTCATCTTACAAAAACAAGGGCGTTCAGAAGCTTCTGGACGCAATCATAGCTTTCATGCCCGCGCCGACCGACGTGCCGGCCATCCGCGGGAAGAACCCGGCGACGGGGGAAGAGGAAGACTGCCACGCCACGGATGACGAGCCGTTCGCGGCGCTTGCGTTCAAGATCGCGACGGACCCCTTCGTGGGGAGGCTTGCGTTCTTCCGCGTTTATTCCGGCAAGCTGGACGCCGGTTCCACCGTTTATAACTCCGTGAAGGACGACGACGAGCGCATGGGGCGCATCCTGCAGATGCACGCGAACCACAGGCTGGATCTCGAGACCGTTTACGCCGGCGATATCGCCGCCGCGGTCGGCCTGAAGAAAACCACCACGGGCGACACGCTCTGCGATCCGAAACGCCCGATCGTGCTGGAATCCATGGAGTTCCCGGACCCGGTGATCCGCGTTGCCATCGAGCCGAAGACCAAAGCCGGCCAGGAGAAGATGGGCATTGCCCTTTCCAAGCTGGCGGAGGAAGATCCGACTTTCAAGGCCTATACCGATGAGGAGACGGGCCAGACCATCATCGCCGGCATGGGCGAGCTCCATCTGGAAATCATCGTGGACAGGCTCCTGCGTGAGTTCCATGTGGAAGCGAACGTCGGCAAGCCGCAGGTTGCCTACAAGGAAACCATCCGCGGGAACGCCGATGTGGAAAACCGCTACGTCCGCCAGTCCGGCGGCCACGGCCAGTACGGACATGTCAAGATCAGGATCGAGCCGAATCCCGGGAAGGGCTACGAATTCGTCAACGCCGTCACGGGCGGCGCGATTCCGAAGGAATTCATCCCCGCGGTTGACCAGGGCGTTCAAGGAGCCATGCTGTCCGGCGTGCTTGCCGGGTATCCCGTGGTGGACGTCAAGGTCACGCTGTATGACGGTTCTTTCCACGAAGTGGACTCCTCGGAGCTTGCATTCAAGATCGCCGGTTCCATGGCTTTCAAGGACGCCATGTCCAAAGCAAACCCCGTTATCATGGAGCCGATCATGAAGGTGGACGTAACCGTTCCGGAGGAATATATGGGCGACGTAATCGGCGACCTCAATTCCCGCCGCGGCGTGATCGGAGGCATGGACGCCATCCCGGGTGCGGAGCAGATCCGCGCCAACGTGCCGCTTTCCGAGATGTTCGGTTACGCGACGGATCTTCGTTCCAAGACGCAGGGACGCGGCCAGTATGTGATGCAGCCGGGCGTCTATTCGGAAGTCCCGAAGAATATTGCCGACAAGATCATCACGTCTCGTGCGAAAAAAAGCGAATAGGCAGCCGGAAACCGCTTGATTTTCGGTGGTTTTGCTGCTAGAATGTTAACATTAAAACTGTATAATGTCCGGATCAGAAACCTGACAATACAAAGGAGGAACTCCAATGGGAAAAGCAAAGTTTGACAGATCCAAACCCCATGTAAACATCGGCACGATCGGCCATGTCGACCACGGCAAGACCACGCTGACCGCCGCCATCACCAAGGTTCTCAACTTCAAGGGCGAGGCCGACTTCGTCGACTATGCGAATATCGATAAGGCGCCGGAAGAGAGAGCGCGCGGCATCACGATCAATACCGCTCACGTGGAATACCAGACCGAAAAGCGTCATTACGCCCATGTCGACTGCCCCGGACACGCCGACTATATCAAGAACATGATCACCGGCGCGGCGCAGATGGACGGCGCGATCCTCGTCGTCTCCGCCGCCGACGGCCCGATGCCTCAGACTCGTGAGCACATCCTGCTTGCCCGTCAGGTGGGCGTTCCCTGCATCGTCGTCTTCATGAACAAGGTTGACCAGGTGGATGATCCCGAGCTTCTCGACCTCGTCGAGATGGAGATCCGCGATCTGCTGAACGAGTACGGATTCCCGGGCGATAAGACACCGATTATCCGCGGCTCCGCTCTGAAGGCTCTCGAATCCAAGTCCACCGACCCGGATGCGCCGGAATACAAGTGCATCTGGGAACTGATGGATGCGGTCGACGAATTCATCCCCACCCCGGAGCGCAATGAGGATCTGCCCTTCCTGATGCCTGTCGAGGATGTTATGACCATCAGCGGCCGCGGCACGGTCGCAACCGGAAGAGTGGAGCGCGGCAGGGCGAAGATCGGAGACGAAATCGAGATCGTCGGCCTGACGACGGAGAAGAAAAAGTCCGTCATCACGGGCCTCGAGATGTTCCGCAAGACGCTCGACTTCGCCGAATCCGGCGACAATATCGGCGTTTTGCTCCGCGGTATTCAGAGAGAAGAGATCCAGCGCGGCCAGGTTCTTGCGAAGCCCGGCTCCGTGCATCCGCACACCAAGTTCCAGTGCAAGGTTTATGTTCTGACGAAGGAAGAGGGCGGCCGTCATACGCCGTTCTTCAACAACTATCGTCCGCAGTTCTATTTCCGCACGACGGACGTCACCGGCGTCATCACGCTTCCGGAAGGAACCGAGATGTGCATGCCCGGCGATAACGTTGAAATGGATGTTGAGCTGATTACGCCGATCGCCATGGAGGAGGGCCTTCGCCTGGCTATTCGTGAAGGCGGCCATACGGTTGGTTCCGGCGTTGTCACAAAGATTTACGAATGAATTTCGTTTGCTGTTGCAGATGGGTCACTGTGTAACTGTGTGCTTGTTTGCGGCGGTGGAGAGGAAAAATCCGAGGTCGCTTCCGGCGGCTTCGGATTTTTTTGTATTTGGAACCTTGCGCCGGCTTATGTCACTATCGAGGCACAAATTTTTCTTATTTCACGAAATAACTTGACAGATGGGGAGCTTACCGATATAATTAAATCGTGTAGCATAGCTCCTTGCATTGCATGGCTTTTGCTAAAACCCCTGCCTTTTGGCGGATGGGAGGGAAGATAAATGGCTGAGATTAGAGTTAAGGATAACGAATCTCTGGACAGCGCTCTGAGAAGGTTCAAGAAACAGTGCGCGAGGGCCGGAGTAATCGCTGAAGTCCGCAAAAGGGAAGCCTATGAGAAGCCTTCTGTAAGACGCAAGAAAAAATCCGAGGCCGCACGTAAGCGCAAGTACAGGTAAGCAGTCGTAAAAATTCATCGGCTTGAAAGCGGGCGTATGCCCGCTTTTTTAGGCCTCATGCCGGAATTGCGGGAGGTGCGGCTTTTCTTGGCGCTGTTTACGCCGACTTGTTCGCTCTGCAGGGTGACGGATGTAACGCCGGAACTTCTGCGGGACCTGAATGTGAAGGGCCTTTTGCTCGATGTGGACAATACGCTTGCTTTCCCTGATTCCCAGACGCCTTTTCCGGGAACGGTGGAGTGGTCGCGCCACTTGAGGGAAGCGGGCTTTTCCCTTGCGATCATGTCGAACAATTCCGCAGGCCGGGTAAGGCCTTTCGCGGCAAAGTACGGCCTTCCTTTCTGCCCGAGATCCATGAAACCTCTGCCCTGGGCCTATCTTCACGCTGCCCGGCGGCTCGGTGTGGACCGAAGGGAGACGGCCGTTGCGGGGGACCAGGTGTTCACGGATATTTTGGGCGCCAATCTGGCGGGCATGAAATCCATTTTGCTTCTTCCGGGGAGGAAGGAAGGCTCGTTTTCATTTCGCGTCCGGAGAATCCTGGAGAAGCCGATTCGATTGAAAGCCGGAAGAAAAACGGAGAGGGGATGATTGTGACGACGGCCCGAAAAGTTCTTGTTCTGCTCGGTCCCAATCTGGATATGGTTGGAATCCGTGAAAAAAGCGTCTATGGCGATGAAACGGCGGAAAGCATTAACGCGGAGATTACCGGGCATGCGAAAAAACTGGGCTTTGCGTGCGACATCTACCAGTCGAACCACGAAGGCGACCTGATCGACCGCATCCACGCGGCGAGAAACGTTTACAGCGGCGTCGTAATCAATGCCGGCGCGCTGACGCACTATAGCTATGCCCTGCGCGACGCCATTGCTTCGGTCCGCATACCGTTTGTTGAGGTCCACATGAGCAATATCTATGCGCGCGAAGAGTTCCGCCACCAAAGCGTGATCGCGCCGGTCTGCGCCGGCCAGATCTCCGGCTTTGGAAAAAACAGCTATTTTCTTGCCCTTTCCGCGCTTCAGCATTTAATGTGATGCGCCTGTTTGCCGGGCAGTCCCTGATTTGCAGCAAAGTTCGATATATTTATCGATTATCCCTTGAAAAAGCGTTCGAAATATTATAAACTATCTCTGCAACAGTTTGAATCGGAATAAACAGACGGAGGCTCAAACCAATGATAACAGCAGGAGATTTTCGGAATGGCGCTACGTTTGAAATGGAAGGCAGCGTCTATTCCATCATCGAATTTCAGCATGTTAAGCCTGGCAAGGGCGCCGCTTTCGTCCGCACGAAGATCCGGAACGTGATCACCGGCGCGGTAACAGAGCGCACCTTTAACCCGAATGATAAGTTCCCCACTGCGTTCATCGAGAGAAAAGACATGCAGTATCTTTACAATGACGGCGATCTGTATTATTTCATGGACCCCGAAACTTTTGAGCAGATTCCCATCAGCAAGTCCAGCCTGGGGAGCAACTTCCAGTTCGTGAAAGAAAACATGACCTGCAAAATCCTTTCCTACAAAGGCAATGTGTTCGGCGTGGAGCCTCCGAATTTCGTTGAGCTTGTGGTCACGAAAACCGACCCGGGCTTCAAGGGTGATACCGCGACCAACGCCACCAAACCCGCCACAGTGGAAACAGGCGCCGAGATCAAGGTGCCTCTCTTCATCAACGAAGGCGAAAAAATCCGCATCGACACTCGCACCGGCGAATATATGGAGCGCGCCTGACCGATAATACTTTTGCAGGGGAAAAGACGATTGAAAAAGGGAGGTACTTTCATGAAAAACACGGAACGGGTATCCTACATCCGCGGCTTGGCGGAAGGCCTTGAACTGGACGAAAACAAGAAGGAAGTAAAAGTCCTGAATGCCGTCATCGATATGCTCGACGACCTTGCGTTTTCCATGGCTGAACTGCAGGATAACGTAAACGACATGGCGGATCAGCTCGACGCGGTGGACGAAGACCTCGGTACGCTGGAAGACGATTTCTACGACGAAGACGACGAAGAAGATGAAGACGCCGAGGACGACGATGAAGACGATGACGATGATTCCTGCTATTATGAAGTTACCTGCCCGGATTGTCACGAGACGGTGTGCCTTTCGGAAGATGTGATGAAGGAAGGCAGTATCAAGTGCCCGAACTGCGGAGCAACGATTGAGTTCGGTCTGGAGAATGAAGACGGCGGCGAGGAATCGACGGACCATAAAAATGAGGAGCATGCCTCCAAGGATTCTGAAAAGCATGAAGATCCCACGAATTGATCTTTTGCCATAACAAGTCGGAAGGAGCGCCTGATCGCCGGGGGCTCCTTGTTTTTTATTGCGAATTTTCCACTTTTTGGAAAAAATCGGTTCCGCGCGGCCGTTCCCGGCCTTCCTCTTTGCCGCGGACGGGTAAAGCGGCAGCGGGCCCCTATGGAATTCCGCAGGGGAAGGATTCCTCACCGGGCGTGCCGGTGGGAAATTTGTATTTATTTTGCCCCCAATTTGTGCTATACTAATCAGCAGTACTGTTATGAATTGGAGAATTGCTTATATATGATGGACAATAGAAAGAATAGTCTCCGTAACCTCATCCTACAGTTGACTATCGATGCCGTCTGTGTCTTTTTCAGCTACTGGCTCGCATTCGTCTTTCGTTTCCTGCCGGATCATCGTATCCCGCTGACGTACAGCGATTCCTTTCGGACAAGCATCCCGTGGATCACGCTGATCTGCCTGGCCGTTTTTGCACTGTTCCGGTTTTACAACACAATGTGGGAGTTTGCCAGCCTGGATGAACTCCTGCAGATCTTTTACGGGACGACCACGGCGTGCCTGATCGTGGCGGTTTTCGGATATACCGTTTTCCCCAATACCCTTGAGGACTCTTATGGGATGCGGATTATGCGTTTCCCGATCCCCGTCTATGTGATGGGCTGGATTCTGACCTTTTTCCTGGTGGGCGTCTCACGCTTTGTCATCCGCCTGAATCGCCGCGTGAAACGCAAGCGCTTGAACGGAGCCCGTGAAACCGGCGAGGGTGCGAAGCGCGTCATGATCGTCGGCGCGGGGGAGATGGGCTCCCTCATCATCAAGGACATGAAGCACGCCCCGCAGTCGAAGGGGATCCCCGTCGTCGCGATCGACGACGACAAGAAGAAGCGCGGGACGCGCATCCACGGTGTAAAGGTTGTCGGCGGGCGCGAGAGCATCGCAAAAATGGTGGAGCGCTACAATGTGGATGAGATCATCCTCGCGATTGCCACTGCCAAGCAGGCCGACAGGAAAAAACTCATCAGCATCTGCTCCAAGACGGGCTGCAGGCTGAAGACCATTCCGGCGCTTTACGAGATCCTGCAGGGAAGCACAGACCCGCTCCGCGTGCGCGACGTCAATATTCAGGACCTGCTCGGGCGGGACGAGATCAAACTGAATACCGAGGAGATCAGCGGCTATCTGGAAAACCGCACCATCATCGTCACGGGCGGCGGCGGTTCCATCGGCAGCGAACTTTGCCGCCAGATTGCGTGCTTCCACCCCAAAAAGCTCATCGTCTTCGAGATATACGAAAATAACGCATATGTGCTTCAGAATGAGCTTCAGCGCCGCTTTCCGGACCTCGACATGGAGGTCGTCATCGGTTCCGTGCGGGACCGCGCACGAATTAACCATGTCTTTGAATGCTTTCATCCGGACGTCGTCTTCCATGCGGCGGCCCACAAGCATGTGCCTCTGATGGAGCTCAGCCCCGGAGAGGCGGTAAAGAACAACGTGTTCGGCACGCTCAATGTGGCGCAGGCCTGCGACAAATACGGCGTCAAGCGCATGGTGTTGATTTCCACCGACAAGGCCGTGAATCCCACCAATATTATGGGCGCCACGAAACGGATCTGCGAACTGATCGTCCAGTATTACAGCCGGCACAGCAAAACGGGATTCGTTGCCGTCCGTTTCGGCAATGTGCTTGGCAGCAGCGGAAGCGTCATCCCGCTTTTCAAGCAGCAGATCGCCGAGGGCGGGCCGGTTACCGTCACCCACCCGGATATCGTCCGCTATTTCATGACGATCCCGGAGGCGGCCCGCCTTGTGATCCAGGCGGGCGGCATGGCGAAGGGCGGGGAGATCTTTGTCCTGGATATGGGGGAGCCGGTCAAAATCGTCGACCTCGCCCGCAACCTGATCCGCCTTTCCGGCTATGAGCCGGACGTCGACATCAAGATCAAGTTTACGGGGCTTCGGCCGGGTGAGAAGCTGTACGAGGAGCTGCTGCTGGACAGCGAAGGCGGCTGCCATAAGACCTCCCACGAGCTGATTTACGTCGGCAACCCGATTCCATTTAATGAAAAAACCTTTATCGACGATCTCTCGGAGCTGAAGGAAGCAGCCGGGGTGGATAATGTCAAGATGGTTGAAATCGTCCATCGCCTGGTTCCCACTTATTCCGGCCACGCCGAGAAGACGGATTTGCTTGCCCAGTGATATTTATTGTCAGGAAGGAAGAAAAGGCCAATGGCTGATGAAAAAAGATTCGCCGTGCTGATCGACGCGGAAAATGTTTCGGAGAAGTACATCAAATTTATTCTCGACGAGATCTCGAACGACGGCGTGGCAACCATCAAGCGCATTTACGGGGATTGGACGAAGACGATCATGACGTCTTGGAAGAGCGTCCTTCTGGACAACTCCATCACGCCGATTCAGCAGTACAGCTATACCACGGGCAAAAACGCGACGGATTCCGCCATGATCATCGATGCGATGGACATTCTCTACTCCGGCAATATCGACGGCTTCTGCCTCGTTTCCAGCGACAGCGACTTCACGCGGCTGGCTTCGCGCCTGCGCGAGTCCGGCATGGTCGTGGTCGGCATGGGCGAAAAAAAGACGCCGAATCCGTTCATCGCGGCGTGCAATAAGTTCAAGTATCTGGAAGTGCTTGCGCAGGACGCGATTCCGGCGGACGACGCGCACGAGGAAACGCAGGATCATCTCGCGGGCCTCGACCACACTTCCCTCGACGCCGTCCGCAACACGGTGCTCACGATCGTTCAGGAAACGTCCGACGACGACGGTTGGGCTTCGCTAGGCGACATCGGCAATATCCTCACAAAACGTTACCCGGATTTCGACGTGCGCAATTACGGTTTCCGCAAGCTGACGCCGTTCATCAAGTCCCTGAAGATTTTCGATATCCGTTCCGTGCGCGGAAAAGACGGCCACGTCAGCATCATTTATGTGAAGGAAAAAGAACACGAGCAGGGCAGATGAAGCAAAAAAAGCGTGCTAAACACTTTGGCGGCACCGGCCTGACGAAAGCCGGCGCCGCCTTCTCTTTTTTATGGGAAGGGTTCGGCCTCTCAGGCCTTTTTCCTAAGGTATTTCACCAGGCAGGGGACGGCGAGCACGAGCGCGGCCGCTTCCAGAATATTCGCCGCCAGATTCAGCCAGACCGACGAGCCGGCAATCAGAAGATCCATAAGCTTTTTCCTCCGTGTTTCGTTGGTGTGGAATAAAGGTCACTTTTTTTCTTTCAGATATTTTATCATGCAGAGAAATTGCTTATTTATGCCGGTATTCCCGGGACGCGGCCACCGCCAGCCGGTCGCACTGCTCGTTTTCCGGATGCCCCGCGTGGCCCTGCACCCAGCGGAAGGTGACGGTGTGGACGGCGAGCAGATCCAGCAGGCTTTTCCAAAGGTCGCTGTTCAGGGCGGGTTTTCCGTCCGCTTTGCGCCAGCCCCTGCGGCGCCAGCCTTCCGCCCAGCCCTTGCTCACGGCGTCGCACACATAGCGCGAGTCGCTTGTCAGCACGACCTCGCAGGGTTCTTTCAGGCATTTCAGGGCCTCGATCACGCCCGTCAGCTCCATGCGGTTGTTCGTGGTGCCGGGGTCGCCGCCGCTCATCTTTTTTTCACGGCCGCCGTAGCGGAGGATCGCCCCCCAGCCGCCCGGACCGGGGTTGCCGCTGCACGCGCCGTCTGTGAAAATCTCGACTTTTTTCATGCTTTCCTCCGCTCGAAACTGGTATGTTTTCATTATAACATGGGGTGCTTCAAATAACAAACCGTTTTGAAATGGGAGAAAATGTTTATTTCCCGGGAAGCTGGAGACCATACCGGTGAGGCGTGGCTCCCGCTTGACAGAAAAATTGATTCAGGGTAAAATACTTATATTCAGCTTATTTTACATCGGGTCTATCCGATTTGATTGAGGCAGTTTACTTTCCGTGCAGTTTTTTATGCGGGAGGTATTTTGATAAAATATCGGTCCGTCCGCCCGCTTGGCCCGTTGCCGGCGATGTTGCGGGACGGCCGGAATTACAATGGAGGTCATTTTGTGTCGTTAAAAAAACAAAATAGCGCAGCAGAACACGAGGGTGCGGAAGAGCCGAAGGCCGAAGCGGGGAACGGAAAGCGCGCCGGGCTCTATCAGAAAGTGGAGGTGCCGAAGCGCCGTGGCGGCGCGGCCCATTCCCGGGTGCGCCAGCATGCCGGATCGGAAAAGGCTGACGCGCCCGCTGCTGAAAAGGATGAGGCTCAGGCTGAGCCGAAGCGTCCTTCCCGCCGCAGGAGATCGCCTTCCAAGCCGTCTCCTGCGGGAAAAGTGCAGCCGGCCGCGCTTGTTAAGCCTGCGGCCGTGCAGCAGAAACCGGAGGCGCAGGGGCTGGCCCGCAGGAAGCAAGGCTCCGGAAGGGGAAGCAGAAAAGGCTCCCAGAAACCGGCGGTCCGCGCTTATTTTCTCGGCGGCCTGAACGAGATCGGAAAGAACTTTACCTTGTTCGAGTGCCAGGACGATATGATCATCGTGGACTGCGGCATGGCTTTCCCCGACGGCGATATGCTCGGCGTGGACATGGTGATTCCGGATTTTACCTTTGTGGAGCGCAACGCGGATAAGATTCGCGGCGTTGTGCTGACACACGGCCATGAAGACCACATCGGCGCGCTGCCGTATCTGCTCAAAAAATGCAACTTCCCGATTTACGGGACGAAATTTACGCTTGCGCTCGTCGACAACAAGCTGAAGGAGCACAACCTTTCCGGGAAGGTGCGCGCCGTCATGGTTCGCCCGGGCGAGCATATCCGCCTCGGATGCATGGACGTGGAGTTCATCCATGTGAACCATTCGGTTCCAGACGCCGTGGCGCTGGCGATCCACA
>ENA-UOOK01005727-UOOK01005727.1-fermentation-metagenome-genome-assembly--contig:-NODE-5727-length-12335-cov-3.467915_pt1 | contig 12335 bp, 14 predicted proteins | sample MGYA00245777_ERZ724023 | MGnify/ENA primary metagenome ERZ724023 (study PRJEB28704, sample SAMN03018312) | fermentation metagenome | biome: anthropogenic terrestrial biome; feature: soil; material... | reverse complement strand
ACTACGATAATAGGCGCTCAACGCCGGTAATGCAAGCCGGGGTGAGCGCCTGTTGTGTATTGCTGGAGAATAACGGAATATGAAAAAATGCTGCACACAGCCGACCTGATTACCCCCCTGCGACCTTAGTTGTTTTATTTCTCTGTTCCCATTTTTTCTTCATAGTCTGGTATATATTCGGCTATATCAGACAATTCGCAATTGAGGATTTTGCAAAGAGAATTCAACGTGTTGGTCGAAACGGACTCATTCTTCTGCAATCTCAGGATCGTAGACCCACTGATGTTATCATATTCTCCTTTATTCCTCAAAGTATATGTGGTTGCGCCTCTCATCTTCATTGTTTCCCATAGTGGTGCATAAGAAATCAGCTTATTCATCCCCATTACTCTTTACTTTAACTAAATTATGCCCTATAATGGGCATACATACATATGCTCAATATAGGGCATATAATTCAACGAGGGTCTGAATTACAAATTATTAAAAGGTATAAATCTTTATTAAAGGAAACAGAAAGCGAGATTAATAGGAGTATGTCATGACAGCTAATAAAAACTGTGTAGAGCAACAAGTTAAAAATAAGATTAAGTCTTATAATCGGCAAAGAATAGGCGTGACCATTTTGGGAGGCATATCAATTGCAATTTTAATTTTTTCTCCGGCGTTTGCAGATGCAACATTTTTTATGCGTTTATCTGTTCTTTGCTCTGCCTGGCTTTTGCTTTGCTCTCTTGCTCTCATAATTTCTGGCAGGAACGCAATGTTGTTTTTCCTTATAACGACAACCGTTTTAGCCGCTCTGCTTATTTTCAAACAAAGACAGTTTGAATTGTTTTTGATCCTCACCCTGATAAATACTGGCACGTTTATGATCTCAAAGAAAATTTCCAGCTCTTTTATTCAATCAGTCACGAATGAAATAAAGACAATATCCCGCCTGGAAATTGAAGCAACCACAGACAGTTTAACACAACTACTTAACCGCAACGGTTTGGATAAAGCGTTAGAAACTGCTTGGGCATTTTGCAAGAGAAACAAGAAAAATGTCGGTTTTATCTTGATAGATATTGATTATTTCAAAAGCTATAATGACATATTAGGTCATTTGGAGGGCGATAAAATATTAAAGCAAGTCGCAGGCAGCATAAGAACGTGTTTTAGAAGAGAATCCGATATTATAAGCCGGTTTGGTGGGGATGAGTTTTTAATTTGTCTATCAGACATAAACGACAGTCAGATAGTTGAAAAGGCTCAATTATTTTCTGCGACTATTACAAATTTGAAAATTAAAGCAATAGTAGAAAACAATCCAAGCGATTTTTTATCTGTAAGCATGGGGATTATAACGTGTTTGCCGCAGCCATATGATTCGCTAATTGATTTTTATAAACGTGTAGATAAGTCTTTATATCACGCGAAGCAAAACGGAGGAAATTGCATTTCTTTTAATGGAAACATCATCGAAAGCATCCCAAGGCAATCACCGGACAATATCACGGATATCGTACATTCCATAAGCACATTAAAGACAGGCTTTGCCTGCGAAGATAGCGAAGGCTGAAAGCAACGTGCTGTATCTTCCGTGTTTCAAATAGTGCGTAATATCCGCGTATTGTAAGTATTGCCCGCCACTTTCTAATGAAATGGCGGGCAATACAAAATTCAATTCTGACCAGTTTATGTTTTTGAAAAAACGATAGGACAATATCTAAAAAGCTATTACATACGTCCTTCTTTTAGTCTGTCTATAAGGCCAATTAAGGTTAGAAGGTCTTTATCGGAAAGACCGTGCATACCATCAAGGGCTTTCTGTACGAGTATCGGCTCTGCCTCACTATCATCAAAAAATGCCTTGGGAGTGACATTCAAATATTCACAAATATAGAGAAATTCCTCAATTGATGGAAGGGACCGCCCTGAGACGATGTTCTGTATATAGCTTCGACTATGCCCTAACTCAAGGCTCATTTTATATTCAGAGACGCCCTTCTTGATTCGCAAATCTGTAATTCGTTGCCTTATAAAATCAATATCCATATCCGCACCTCCGCTGTAAATATGTACAATTGTATACTTTTTACAGCGTGAATATTCATGCGGAGCGAGGCTGTTAATGTTGTAATATGCCGCTTATAGTGTTAACATAATAGAAATTATACGTTTGAAGGTGGTTTTTTGAGTAAAAAAAAGAAAAGGAAAAAGGATATGAATAAAAACACAAATGAGAAGCTGATAGTAGCGGAAAATGCTATCAAAAAAATCGCTTATCGGGAAGGAGTCACGACTGAGTATGTACGAAAGCAGATGAAAATTGCTATGATAAACGGTTTGTGTAGCACAGATCCAGAGGTTAAATCATTTTGGGACAGCATCCCGCGTGAAAATGAAGTTCCTACGCCGGAAGAATTTATCATATATGTTTCCGAGGTGATAAAACGCAAGGGCCTATCCTGATGACCGAATTTGAGAAAATACACCGGCGTATTAATTGATTATCAAACTATCCAAAAAGAGGGCCAGCAAAAGAAGAGGGCAAGCAAAAGGACTGCCATAATTATACTATGACAATCCTTTTGAATTTCTTATACAAAACATATCATAGCATAGAAAAAGGCGTGGACTGCCTTTTTCTATGCTATATTTTTGAATCTGTCAGCTCTGTGAGCAGTTGTTTACGAAATTCCATGTCAAGCACCAAACGGTGAAAATCTAATGGACGTTTTTCTTTCATAAGCTTTTCCCCCAGCTTTGTCAGAGGAAGTCGTAGCAAAGGCTTAACTTCCTCATCTTTCTCATAGTAAAACCGAGCGAACAAAAAACCAGAGGAAACGGCCTCTGTTTGAACCAGCACGGGGATCAGCGCATTTGCCAGAGTAGCGGGCAACGATTCCCGGTAATGTAAGCACACACTTTCCGCATTGCAATCATCATAAAACTCCGTATCGTATGAAATGCCGTATTCGTATCTTTTGAGGCTCTGGTTACTTTCAAAAGATACACTGCCAGAAATGTCACCCTTATTAGAACAAAGGTCGATTTTTTCCATTATTTCTACCTGGACGGCATGTCCATTTAATTTTGCTGTGGCATCAAACATCTGAGACATAGATGCGTCATTTGTGCTTTCATCGGCAATTCCATATATTAATGAAATAGGGACATAATCCTTGCAGGTCCATTGTATTTTGCCAAGTAAAGTCTGTTCCGAAAGCGTTTTCATCATAAATTGCATTTCATCTTTTTTAAGGCTTTCTTGATATTCCATGCCAATCCTCCTTACTGATAATTTTCCTGTCGTTCATAAACATCTTCCGGCCTGTAAGTTTAATATTCCAATATTTCACCATGAGTTGCTTAAATTCACTGTTCACTTGACGAATCGGACGCTGTAGTCGTATATGGCGTTACCTCACCAGTATCCGGGTGGATTAATATAACTGCCCGCTTTTTCTTATAGGCGTAGTTTACTGTATAGGCAGTTCCTCCCCAGGGTTTACCATTATAGACTGCCAAAACAAAGTTGGCATGGTCAATCAGCCAACGGTTACGTTTTAACATGCAGTCTTTCGTGTAGTGCCGACTAATATAAACAACATCATCACATTCTGCCAAGATATTGAAATATCGTTCGCGCAGTTCCACAGACCATTTATTCGCCTGTGTTTCACATGGAAGCACTGCTATTAGTCTTAGATCAGGCCGCTGCTGCTTGAGTGCCAATACAATTTCAGCTCCCCAAATATCAACGCCAAGAGCCATTCCCGTGAGAAAAGTGGATACGCCATTATCCATTATCGTAGTAATCTGTGAGGCTATATTGAGTTTGAGTTTTTTGCAATCCGGATGCTTCTCGTTATATCCAAAATGAAAACTGTTTGGTCTGTGTCCGGTAAATGCGCATGTCATAATCTGTTTCATAACTCTTTCCTTTCTATGTATCAAACGTCGCGCTAATAACACGATATAGTATAATGCTGTTGACATGTTCCAGTCAACGCCACCATTACTTAGACTAATGGTAAAAGGTGGTGGTTTCTTGAAAGAAAAGAAAGAGTATAATATCGAAATTGGTGGGCGCATCAAACGGGTAAGAGAAGCGTCCGGTCTGACGCAGGATAGGTTTGCTGAACTGGTAGGTATGGGAACGAAAAATGTATCCGCAATTGAACGAGGTATGGTAGGCGTATCTCTTTCCACTCTGCAACGAATTTGTCATGTACTGTCTATCTCCAGCGACGAAATTCTTTTTGATAGTGATATGGCAGAAAATGACGTACAGGTATTAGCGGCGCGCCTCGCGCATCTTTCCCCTAAGCAGTTTGAAATTACAAGAGGAATCTTGAACAAACTCTTTGAAGCGTTTTCTATTTCAGACAGATAATAATGATTCTTAGAAAGAACCGAGCATATCGTTTTATAACGAAATGCTCGGTTCTTCCTGTTTATTAGTAAAAAGGCTTGCTTTTTGTTCATCCATTTCACCCGTCATTTTCGTTGTCGCATCGTCTTTTGAATTCTTCAATTTTTGGAAAAAAATCATTGGGATCAGACAAGACTTCTTTCATGATGATTGGAGATAATTCTTCACGGCTTTTTCCTGTTTTCTTTACTATGTATTCGATAAACCAATGTATAACAGCCGCTTTGTAAGCATTCGTTTCTTTGCTTTGCTTTTCAAGCAACGCCACCAATTCATTATCTTTCATAATTTCTGTCTCAAGCATTGCTCTTTTGTCGGCAATCTCTTCAAAATAGTAGATAAAAATATTTAATTCAACCTTTCCGTCTTTTGTAGCTGAAAAAGTTACGGAATGTGATTTCTCTGCAATTTCTTTCAAGAGTGCAAGATCCTCGTCACACCCAAATTCCGCAAACGGGAGTGTCAGATAAATATGCGCATCCCATTTTTGATAATCAACAATACCACGTATTTTACCGCCCCAATGCTTTGCCATCTCGTCGCATTTGGCGAGAAGGTATTCATAGTTCGCTTTGTCTTCCGGAACGATGACTTTTGGTATTGCGTCCATCTTATCGCTATACGCTTTCAAAAAGTTGCTGTTCATAACTCGATCAAAGATTGCAGCAGATGTTGAGGATTCCTCTTCTGCCGCGCTCCGCTTATGCTCTTCCTTATAATCTCTTTCAAATACAATGTTCTCCATGCAGCCGCCCCTTCCGTCATGCTTCTGTAACATCATTGGTACATCACTTCAAGTCCGCATAAAATCCCGCAATGCATAGTTGGCGTTTTGTAGCTGTCCGAGCAACCAAGCCGCCGCCATTGGGATTCCTATTGGACTGATAAGGAACGCAATTACCAACAGGATAATTCCATTCTTGACCGAGTAAGTAATTAATACCGCTATGCCAAGGATTCCCACAAGCGTTCCTGCAAGGCCAAATACAAAGGCTGAACAGCGAAGTGCCAGTGCGCAAATCCAGACTAAAACGGTCAAAACCACGATGACCGGAGCAGCAAGTATTTTTAATATCAGCCTCATGGTATCGGCCTCCTTTTTTATTTCTGATACAATCATACCGCTCTACACATGATTTCGCAAGAATGCGGCAATAAAATAATGGCAAATTTCGGTTATAATCTGCGCTGAAGACGGAGCATATGTCCCTATTTTATTTCTGCAAGTACGGTAAGAATATCATTAGCGGCCCGCCATAACCGTTCCTGATTCTGGATGATATCCTCCAAATCTGCGTCATAAATGTGACCCGTTTCATGCACACGTTTTGTAAGCTGGTTCAGGTTGTTGCTTGACCGGCGCAAGAGGGAAATCATTTCTTTTAGCTCCGGTAGCTCCAACTTTATAACATAGCCGTCAATGGCGATCTTCCGAAGGTAGGTACTCATGTTGCCGGTGCCGAGCTGTGTCATTTTCAGTTGTATCAGCTCTCGTTCATGCTCCGTTACCCAAAACATCAAGGGGATATCCCTTTTACGTTTTTTCATAGTCAACGCTCCAAATCATTCCGCTTTATATCAGTTAGTGTCGGAGCCGAACGCGCACTCTGCAACTTTTTTCTGACGGACGGTTTCGGCAGACGTAGAGGCTGGTCGCGGGGTTCGCTTTTTAAGATAAAAGCGAAAATGCCGGAGTGCTCCTTGAGATTGGAGAAGGAAAGCGTCTTATAGGGCAGCAGCCGGAAAACCTTGTCACGTTCTTTGTCGCTTGCGGTCAGAATAAACGCCGGTGACAGCTCCACCATGTAATGCGTCTTATTTGGGCTGTTCACCCATTGGAGTTTCTGAAACTCCCGTTGTATCCGCTGGGCCTCGAACAACGCCTTTCTGTCGGACAGCTCCCGTAGATGATCTTTGAAAACGCCGGGCTGGAGTGCCTGCCTCTCCCGGCGTTCCTGTTCTAAAACTTCGCGCAATTCACCCTCGGAATGGGATGAGTAATCTATTGTCTGCATTTCGCCGTGTTCCTGATAAATCTTGTTCCAGTGATGAGCGTACTGTTCAAATGTAAAATCATGGTCATGACCATCCTTGAAGTCGATATGAACATAGGCAGCGGGGAGCGCCGTTTCCTTAACATGCCGCCAATGGGCATCATAGTCCAATTCAAAGATATCCCCAATGAGCTTGCCGCTGTCCGTGCCGGTCAGCTCCACAGCATAGGCCCGGATGGGATCGCGGGTCTGTTCTCCGTGAAAAATCCAGGTGTTATAGGCGCGGGTATCTTTGAGTAACACGTTGCGTTCAGGAAATATATGCGTACCGCTGGGCCGACTGTACCAAAGAAGGGGTGCGGGTTCGCCCGTGTTCTTTTGTAGCCAATCACGCATAATTTCCATATCAATATCAAAATCTGTTTGGTAATACGCGGTATTGCCGTGCATAATTGCCCGAAGCGAAGCAATCACGTCTACGTTTTCAAATTTGTGTGGCATAGTTTAACCTCCATTCAAATAATAAAAGGAGCGGTCAACGTGACCGCTCCCGCAATGTATATTGGGTTATAATTCTATATCGCCTTTGTTTTTCTTCCTTTCTGCCTCACGGCATTTCCAGAGCGCCATTGGATGCTGCGCAATCCGCTCCAGAACGATTTTATCAGAGAACAGCAACTCCGGCCGGTAATCTTTCTGACGGAAAGCTCCTAAAAACTGCTTTTCCTTTTCGTCCAGCGTAAGCAATCCGGCAAGGTAAGCCTTGACCTCTTTTTGCGCTGACGACAAATCAAACTGCTCCTTTTTTCGGATAACCGGCAAAAGCTCCGTGCGGATTTTGTATCTTGTGATCGTATCTATCCGGTCATATGTAAACGCCTCCGGAATTGTCTCTGAGGCAATTGCACTATAAAAGACGATGCACTTTTTCAGCATTGGTTCCTCCGAAGCATCGAGCAGACCGTAGCGCAGCATTTGATGTAGGTCGTATAAATCGCGCGGGGCCGCTCTGGATAGCAGCGCGACGGATTTTGCACCAAATATTTCGATGGGGTCCACACTTAAAACTGTTGTCTTGACGGAGGCGTCCGGCAGTTGCAGCAAGCGGCGGGAAAGCGGCAGGACATGACAGCGGAGCATATAGTTGATTTCAATTTTGATATTGTCGTTCATACCGCCCGCATTCTGATAGGTATATATGAAGGAATCCAGCGCATGATACCGCTTTGTTTTCGTGCTGAGAGAATATCCCGCCGCCGCCATATGCTTGCCGATTCGGTCCGTAATAAGTTTTCGTGTTTCCAACATATCTGCACGCGAAGTATTGTCCGTATAATCTAAGTCGATGTCAACGGACAGGCGCGGCAGATTGAATATGGTCAAGTTGATTGCCGTACCGCCTTTCAACGCCAAAGACTCGGACAGAAGTGCATCCTTCCCGATAAAAGCAAGCACGTCCGAAAGCCGACACATTTTTTCGTAGGTGTCCCGCACGAAACCAAGCTCTTGTGCTTGACGGCCTAATACGGCCCGGTCAAATTTCAGCATCATACCCATTCACTCCTTTGTTCGTTATGGTACGCAGATCGGGCGGCGCGAACAGCCGCCATTCTTCGTGATAAACAGCGCCGTCCGACTGTACGCCTTTGTAGAGATATCGCTTGCTCTGAGGACACTTGGCACGACACTCGGAAAAAAAATCCTGCGGCAGCGCCATCACGTCTCTTGATTGTTCCAGGATATACCCAGTCTTTTGGTATAGAAATCCGCTGGCATACTCTGCAAGATATTGTAAGAGCTTGGCCGGATCAAGGGATGGTATTAGCTCTATGCAGCGTAGCAGTTCTTCCAGTCCACTTATTTTTTCAAAATCGTTTATGCTGTCTATAACTGTCCGTTCCGGCACGGTCACACGCAAACCTCCGGTCTGTTCGGTTACGCCGCTGGATATACGCGGTGAAACGCGGCGATACGCCGCTCCGTCATATTCAAAATCCGTAAATCGGAGTTTGGTTGTTACATAGACTTCATTATACACCTGATTGGCGTATCCATAGACCTCAAACGCCGAATGGTGGCTGACACATGCATCCGGCGCTAAATGCGAAGCGATAACGTAACGGTTCGCAACAGGCTGCTTTGTTTCAAGGCTTATTGCCGCATAGAGATTGCGCCGGACACGCTCGATCAGCCGATTCCGGGTATAATCATATAATAGGGAATGGGCGGCTACCTCGCTCCCGGCAAGTTTGACCACATCATCCTTCGTGAAGCAGCCCATATCCAGCATTTTTTCATAATACTTCATCAGAAACACCTCCGTGCATATTTATTATAGCACGTTACGTTCCTTTTATACAACGTTTTATGAATAATGAAATATATTTTAGCATCTTCCTTTTTTCATTTCTGTTTTATGGTATGATATAATCAGTTTGAATTTGGAGCGTGTTCATATGGCATACAGTGAACAGATGTGGCAGGAGGCAAAGCGGAAATGCCGCCTGAATAACGAGGATATTGAATTGGCGAAACGGCTCGGCTTGAATCCACGTAGCCTTATCAAGAATATTCCTAATAAAAGTGAACCGTGGAAAGCGCCCGTCAATGTATGGTTGCATGAAATAGATGAAAAGCGCCGAAAAAAGTTCGAACAAAAGCAGAAACGAAAGGCAAAGGCCGCAGCCGCCCGGAATGACGGCACCGACACAAAATAAATCCGTGTCGGTGCCGCTTTTTATAGATCCAATTCGTATTTTGTTTTTTTACCCGATCTTCCGCAGACGCAAGGTATTTTCAGGCTCTCCAGCACGGAGGGCCTTGTGTTTTTTGTTACGACTTCCGACGTTTGCTGTGGGGGAGAAGTGTGACTGTCAATATCCAGCAACGTGTTCAGCTCCGCAAGACGCGCGGCTTTTTCCTGAAGCTCCGATTCCTGCGGGAAAGGTTTGCCGATCTCGGACTTTGCCGCCGCCATTTGCGAATACAGGTTATCGAGCTGCGAATGTACGTTTTTTAATCGTTCCGGCATGGCGGCGAGGGCATTGTCAATACGAATCAGGTTGCCGCGGGCATCTGCGCCGAGCGTTGCTCTGTGAGTCATTTGCCCTTTAAGAGTGAGAACAAAGTCCTTGCCAAAATTCTCAACCGACAGGGACATGGTAAAGCCCCGGTAGCTGCCAATCTCCAACGGATCAGTTCCCTTGACTTCCTTGCAGGCTTCCAGAATGGCGGCTCCAGCATTATCTTTGTCGGTGAGAGAGTCGCCCCTCACCACCATCCCGGCGAACCCATCTTTGGGATGCTGATGAGCTTCCAGCGTCGCCATATCCGTTTCCAGACCGGCAATAAAGCCTTTATTTCGTTCTATCTGCTCCGGGAAGTATTTGAGGAGATTGTCCTCCAGCCGGTACTGCTGGCTCTGATGGTTGGCTTTGAGCAGGCGCAGCTTTGATACGTCGATGTCCAAGTCCATTTTTTCCTTGATTCTTTCGTCGCCAGCACACAGGGCCTTGATCTCCGCGTAGGAGAGCGCCGTTTCGTCAATGTCCTCGCAGGAACGCACCGGCGATTTTGAGGTCATAATCTGCGAGATAAATTTTTGCTTATTCTCAATAGTTTGCCAGAGATAGGCGTCAAAAGTTCCTTCGGTGACATAGCGATAAATATGTCCTTCGGGGTTCATGTTATACGGTCGGATAATGCGTCCGGCCCGTTGCTCCAGGTCGCCGGGACGCCACGGGCAGTCGAGATCATGAGAGGCGAAAAGCCGGTCCTGGACATTGGTTCCAGCGCCCATTTTTGCGGTGCTGCCCAGAAGGACGCGCACCTGCCCGGAACGGACTTTTGCAAACAATTCTTTTTTCCGTACATCTGTATTTGCATCGTGTATAAAGGCAATTTGTTCTACAGGAATGCCCCGTGCAATGAGTTTTTCGCGGATATCGGCGTAGACGCTGAACGCTTCCGGTGCCTCCGCCTCCGGCATAACGTCTTGCAAGGCGTGAAGCTCCGTGCCGCCCGCGAGCTTCCCACCGGCCTGCACCGCCCGATTTTCTTTGGCGGCGGCACGGCCCTTCGGCGTGGAAATGTCGCAGAAAACGAGTTGTGTCAGCTTGTCGGCCTGTCCTTCATCCCATATCCGATAAATATTATTGACGCACATGTTGACCTTGCTGCCGGGATCGTCAGGCAGCATGGAGTTGATAATGCGCTGATCGAGGCCGAGCTTACGCCCATCCGATGTGATCTTGAGCATGTTGTCCACATGCGCGTCAACCACGCCGGAATGGACTGCGGCGGCACGTTCCGAAAGCTCCTGCACCATTTCTTTCTGGAGTTCCGAGGGTTGGGCAACTTCATTGTGATAGACGGCTTCCGGCGTGGGAAGATCAAGCTGATCGGCAGTCTTAATATCGGCCACTTCTTTGAACAGTGACATCAGCTCCGGCAGGTTAAAAAATCGGGCGAAGCGCGTCCGCGCCCGGTAGCCGGTTCCCTCCGGTGCCAGCTCGATTGCCGTTACAGTTTCCCCGAATGTCGAGGCCCAGCAGTCGAAATGCACAAGGTTTCGTTCTTTTAGCGTTTCGTATTGGAGATAGCGCATCATCGTATACAATTCGGTCATTGAATTGCTGACCGGCGTCCCGGTGGCGAACACAACGCCCCGGCTGTCGGTGATTTCATCGAGATACCGGCATTTCAGGAACATATCGCTGGACTTCTGCGCATCTGTCGTGGAAAGCCCCGCGACGTTGCGCATTTTCGTATACAAAAACAAATTTTTGTAATTGTGCGCTTCGTCTACAAACAGGCGATCCACGCCGAGCTGCTCAAAGGTGACGACATCATCCTTGCGGGAATTGTCGTTGAGCCGTTTCAGCCGAGCTTCCAGGCCCTTTTTCGTTCGTTCAAGCTGCTTGATGGTAAACCGTTCCGCGCCGCTGCCTTTCAGTTCCTCCAGCCCGTCCTCGATCTCCCATATCTGTTCCTGCAATAGCCGTTCCTGGCGTTCTATCGACATGGGGATACGTTCAAACTGAGAGTGGCCCATGATGATAGCGTCGTAGTCGCCGGTGGCAATCCGAGCGCAGAATTTCTTGCGGTTTCGCTTCTCAAAATCTTTCTTCTTGGTGACAAGGATATTGGCCGAGGGATACAGCCGCAGAAATTCGGAGGCCCATTGCTCCGTCAGATGGTTCGGAACGGCGAACAGGGACTTTTGGCATAGCCCCAACCTCTTGGATTCCATTGCGGCGGCAACCATTTCAAAGGTCTTGCCAGCGCCGACTTCGTGGGCGAGTAAGGTGTTGCCGCCGTAAAGCTCGTGGGCAATGGCATTTAGTTGATGCTCCCGCAGCACGATTTCAGGATTCATGCCGGGGAATACAATATGCCGCCCGTCATATTCGCGCGGGCGGCAGGAGTTGAACAGCTCGTTATATTTTTTTGTGAGAGTATGGCGGCGCTCCGGGTCGCGCCATATCCAGTCCCGGAAAGCGTCCTTAATGGCCTGCTGCTTCTGCTGGGCGAGGGTGGTTTCTTTGGAATTGAGGACGCGGCGCTCCTTGCCGTCCGGGTCGATCACGGTATCGTAGATCCGCGTGTCCCGTAGATTCAACGAATCCTCCAGAATCCGGTAGGCGTTGGCCCGGTCGGTGCCGTAGGTGACGTAAGCTGCCACGTTGTTGTAGCCGACGCTGTTTTTGCCCGAGATGGCCCATTCAGCCGTAAACGAGGAATAGTTTACCCGGATGCCGCCGCGCACACCGGACGGCGGGTTCAACAGTTCTTCCATGAACTGCTGAATATATTCTTTGTCGATCCACGTCGCGCCGAGGCGTACTTCAATTTCCGAGGCGTCCAGATCCTTCGGCTGGGCGGCTTCCAGCGCCTCGATGTTGGGAGATATTTTCCCC
>ENA-UOOK01005725-UOOK01005725.1-fermentation-metagenome-genome-assembly--contig:-NODE-5725-length-12338-cov-3.895954_pt1 | contig 12338 bp, 9 predicted proteins | sample MGYA00245777_ERZ724023 | MGnify/ENA primary metagenome ERZ724023 (study PRJEB28704, sample SAMN03018312) | fermentation metagenome | biome: anthropogenic terrestrial biome; feature: soil; material... | reverse complement strand
CCCATCCGGACCCATTCGTGGAACACCGAACCGTGCTGCCTGTCCAGTCGGTATCTTGTTATCTTATATTTTCCGGCCAGCCCTGCGATACACAGGCGGATTTCCTTGTCCGGCCCGGATTCATAGATCGAATACCGGTCCGTCGCCGTCAGCGCGGAAGTATCTCCGCTCAGGAATAAGGAATCGAAATAAGCAAAATTACAGGCCAGTATCTGAATGTCTTCTCTCGCCCTGGTAACGATGAATTCCTCTCCCCGGACGAGAATCTCCCGTCCCAAACGGGACAGAAACCAATAGGCATAATAGGCGGGCTTTTTCAATCCATCCCTGCTGATCAGGCCGAACCCTCCGTGAAAGGCGGAGATGCCGGCTTTCGTCTCCTCCATGATATCCGTAAATGTCCAGTATCCGATGGAATCGGCCTTTCCAATGCATTGCAGGATACTGCGTATAATAAATGCGGCGACATAACAGGTGTCGTGAATCAGATTCCGGCCGTAGGCCGAGGCATTCCATTCCGTGATATGGAGTTGAGGATCGTGGGGGGCAAATTCCTTCAGGATGGCATCGGCCGATACCAAAGCGTCATAGGTGTTGTTTCGGTCCAGATAAATCCTTTTCACCGACAGCCAATTCTTCATTAATTTCTCCGGGCTCTCCCCTTGTTTCAACTGCGTCCACAGGTCTTGCACTTTGGCATGTTCCGTAGGAGCGATGGTTTCCGGATAAATATGGAGGGAAACAAAGTCCAGGGGAACCGCGTTGTTTTTGCAATACAGCAGGAAATCCGTCAGCCAGGAAGGATCCGTAACGGATTGATGCGTGACGGACGGTCCTCCCACCCTTATTCTTTCAGATATGGATTTTATGGCTAATGCCGTTTGCCGGTAAAACGCAAAATATTCCTCCTTGCTGCCAGCCCAGAAAACATTTTCGTAATCCGGTTCATTCCATATCTCATAATACCAGGTCTCAACTTCTCCCAGGCCATAGCGGTTGACGCAGTGCCGGGTCAGTTCCGTTACCAGACCGGTCCACGCTCCCATATCCCTGGGCGGCGAAATATTGGCTTTCTGCCAGAACATCGTCTTATTCGTTCTTTTCAGTTCGGAAGGCATAAAGCTCAGTTCGAGGAAGGGTTTGATCCCCGTCTCCCGGAAGAAATCAAAAAGCTCGTCCACATAGGACCAGTTGTAGTTCATATTCCCTTCCCTGCCAAGGTTGCAAACCATCATTTCATCCGAAAAAATGCCATGGAACCGGATATATTCAAAGCCGATCTCACTTTGGACCTCCCGCAGCTGGTTCTGCCAGTTCTTCCGCAACCCTTCCGATGCCCAACTGAACGTGATCAGTTTTTTCCAGTACGGTTCCCAGTTGACGCCTTTTCCCCCGGTATCCACGGTTTTCCATGGTTTCCGCAGGTACCGCAGGTTCCTTCGAAACGGTATTCCCCGCCACGGCCATTCCGTTTTCCGGCATTCTCCCACTGCCGGGAATAACCTCGCCTTCCATGGTCTCACCGCCGTAAACAGCCTCTCCTTCATCAACGGTCTTTTCGTCGCGGACCACTTCGCCGTTCCTCCTCGTATCGCCGGCGCGCTCTATGCTGCTTTCCGTTTTCAGATAGGAAAACAGCTTTTTCAGTGCGGCGTTCCGGTCCACATCCAGATAGGTCCTGCTCCTTTTCTCTCCGGATCCCGGATCGTCCCGTATCCATTTGCCGCCCGGTGACAAATGATTCCCGTTCCGATATTCTTTCGGAGAACATCGGTATACTGCCTTGAAGTTCCGGTTAAAGGCTTTGATACTCGGATAACCGCTGGCATAGGAAATTTCCGTTATGGTCCTGTCCGTATTGGTCAACAGATTTACAGCCCTGTCCAATCGGACATGATTCAGATATTGCTGAAAAGACATTCCCATCTTTTCACGGATAAAGTGGGAGAGATAACAGGGATTCAAATGCTCCCGGTCCGCCAGTCCTTGAAGCGTTACATTATCATCCGCATGTTCGTCGATATAGTGTAAAATGTTTCGAAGTCTCGCAATATCCCTTTGTTTACCAGCCGTGTTTTTGTCTTCCGTTATGTGACAGTCGAAATGATTGATCAGATAAGCCGCAAGCAAGTTGATTTCGCTTCCCACCGTCAACTGGTATCCTTTTTTCTTTTTGTTCAGCTCCCACACGATCCTGGTCATAAAGCGCCTGATTTCGTCAAAACGTTCCCGATCGTTCTCCCTGGCAAGGAAGGACTTACAGTCGAAAACCATCCTCTTGAACCCCGGGCAGCAGGCGGCACAATATTCCGGGCTGATCTGCAATGCCAACAGCATGTTGTCCTCGTCCGTTCTGCTCGTGTTGTGAATTTCATTGCTGTTGAACAGAATCAGATCATTTTCTTTCAGGAGATAACTTTTCGTTCTTTCCCTAACATGAACGGATCCCTGCAGGACCAACAGAATCTCGATTTGATCATGCCAGTGCAACTCGATTGTGTTGATACTGTGGACAAACGCTTTTACGGGAATCCCGTCGTCGCTTTGTATCACTTCATAAAAATATTTCACATGCTCGTACCCCCTTTCGTTCTGCTTATCCTTTAAGGTTAAGCTGCAGAATAAAAAATACAATTGCGCAATCTTACAATAGATACCCTTGCTGACCGAAATCTAACGACATAAATCCCCATTTATACAAAAAACATGTCGAAAAATGGATAATGTTCTCCGTCACAATCTATATAGCCACTTCGTATTCAGCTAGGATTTCGTGTGCATCTGGTATATTGTTTTTCTGCATAGGATATGATAATATTATATCAGAGAATTACCGGAAGGAGTTGCTGAAATGCCGGAATTATGCAGATTTTATAATATCATCATTAAAATGTTGTATAATGAAAATTCTAAGCATCATAAGCCGCACTTCCATGTGTTTTACAACGAATTCGAAGCATCCGTCGGTATTGATGGTGAATTGCTGGCAGGCAGCTTACCTGTCAAGCAATTGAAACTAGTACAGGCGTGGGCTATTATACATGAAGAAGAGTTGTATGTGTATTGGAACAAAGCGGTTCGAAATGAACCTATTGGAAAAATTGCACCTTTGCAATAAGGAGGAGAGGAATGTGTATATCCGTAACGGTATTGCTTATGCAGGAAAGCCTGATCATGAGATTCGGATAAAAGGAGTTCGCCCGCTTGATGACTACAAATTATGGATACGCTTTACAACTAACGAAGAAAAAATATTTGATTTCAAACCTCTGCTGGACGCCCCATGTTATATGCCTCTAAGGGACAAGAGAGTATTCAATGGCGTATACATCGATTATGGTTTGCCTGTTTGGAACAATGGGAATATTGATATTGCACCGGAAACTTTGTATTCAGAAGGCGTTCCATATCATGAAACCGCCAATTAAAGGTATGATTATCACTTCCTGAAAAAACACAATATCGATTTGCCGGGATGCCAGCCAATCCATTCCGGATTCCCAGCCTGTCTTTTTTTCTTTCTCAAATAAATTATCAGAACAAATTAACAATTTGTACACATAATATTCACATAACTCCTTTATGATATGAAGTAAGTTTTATAGTGTTTCGGTAATATGTCAGGAGGGAGATGTATATGAAAAAGTTATATTGCGTCATAACAATCATTACCCTGTTTCTGTCGGGCATGGTGCCCGGCATGGGTGCGGCATCCGCAAAAGCGGCGGATCACAAAGCTTTTTATCTGGAATTTGATCAAATCGAAGAGTTGTTAACGGAAAACAATCTGGTTATACAGGCAAACAAGCTGTCCCGGGAGATCCTGATCAACAACCTGAACGATCTGGAAGACGACGAGGAGGACTATGACAGGGACAGAGACAGAGAAAAAGATAATTACGAAAAGCAAATCAATATTGTCAATGAGCTATTAAAAGATCTTAAAATTAAGTGGGAAGCTTTGCGCCAACCCAATGAAGAAAACCAAAACAAACAGAACGAACAGGCCGAAGGCGATTCGGGAAAGGATAGCTCTCCGGATACCACACCTGGGAATGATACGACCGACCCGGAAAACAACAGTTCAGAGGAAGGAGGAACCGGAGGCGCAGAGGATGGAGAAACCGGTGGGGAAACTCCTCCGCAAACCGAGTTCGATCTCCTTTTATCTATAATAAAAGCACAAAACAGGTTAACCTCCCTTCAGCAACAACAGAATACCCTGCCGGGTTCGGATGACATGGGCAGGCTGGACCTGCAGTCCCAGATCGTTTCTCTGGAGAATTCGATCCTGCAGGTTGAGCAATCCAACGACCAGATCATAAGGGAAGCCCAGAATCTTTTCCTGTCCTGGCATTTCCTGACACTGGATGAGGAAGAGGCATCCGCCCAGTTGGACGAAAAGGAATACGAACGGGATCTCATACTTCGCAAGATACCTCTCGGTCTGGCCAAGGAAGAAGAGGTGGAAGCCATCGATACACAGATCGACGGGTTACATACCACACAGGAGAATCTCCTGGATCAGAAGGAGGATATCGTGATCGAACTGAACTACCTACTGAACCAGGATTATGATACGGACCTGAAATTGGGGTCCCTGCCGGGAATGGACAAAGAACTGTTGAAGATCAATTATGATTCCGATCGGAAAAAAGCAAGGAACAGCTCCTACACCTGGCAGACGGAAATGAATAACCGTCAATTGAAGAGCATTGCCATGGACAAGGCGGAAGAAGAAGATGACGACGATTCCGACGGATATCGGCAAGCGGAAGCGGATTATAAACAACAGGTCCAGACCGTCAACCGGACGGAACAGGAACAGAAGGACCGCTTCAGCAGCCTTTACCAAGCCGTGAAAGACAGGCAAACCGATTATGCCAATGCAAAACAGGACATGGCGGAAGCGGAAGAGGATAATGCTCTGACGCAGCTGAAATACAACCTTGGCATGATCAACGGTCAGGACCGGGAAACCGCCCGGCTGCAGCTTCGTCAGCAGGAGGTTACGGTAAAAAGAGCCGACTTGAGTATCCTTCAGGCTTATCTGGATTATCAGTGGATGGTGAAGGGTCTGAGCCCGGCACAGACGAAATAAGAATTTATTTTGCAGCAAGATGAGTCGCTGCTGATTCGCAACCAGGCTTCGGCGGCATGAGTATTTGCAGTATAATCAGTATAAAGATTGCGTAAATTGCAGGGAAAGCAAAATTGCGGAATCGAAACATTGTGGACAGGAAAACCAGAAAATGAAAAACGCGGATAGGATGAAAGCAATGGAAAGCATGACCATGACAGCATCAAAAACAGGAAAGGTTGCGGAACCGGCTGTTGGAACGGTTAAAATGACCGGACCGATGCAAACGGCGGGGACAGATGAAATGATCCGGATCGAAAACCTCAGAAAGGTATACAAGAACGGCGACATCGAAGTGGAAGCCCTGAGGGATGTAAACGTGACGATCCGCAGGGGGGAGATGCTCTCCATTATGGGGCCGTCCGGCTCCGGAAAATCCACCCTGATGAACATATTGGGATGCCTGGATACTCCCACGGAGGGCAGATACTTTCTGGACGGCCTGGAGGTAACCGCAGTAAAGGACAAGAAGCTGACCGACGTCAGGAACCGTAAAATCGGTTTTGTATTTCAGTCCTTCAATCTTCTTCCCAAGCTCACCACCTTCCAGAATGTGCAGCTGCCCATGATATATGCCGGCAAGCCGAAAAGAGAACGGAAGGAAAGAACGGAATGGGCCCTGGAACGGGTAGGCCTGACAGACAGGCTGCACCACAGGCCCAATGAGCTGTCCGGCGGCCAGAGGCAGCGCGTGGCAATCGCACGCGCCCTGGCGAACGAACCCGCCATTCTGCTAGCGGATGAACCGACCGGCAACCTGGACAGTCACGCGACCAGGGAGATCCTGGAGTTGTTCCGGAGCCTGAACCGGGAAGGAACCACACTGGTTGTCATAACCCATGAGGAAGAGGTGGCCCGGTATACCAACCGGGTGATAAGGATCCGGGACGGTCGGATCGAAAGCGACAAAATGATATAGAGATATAAAAACAGGTAAAGTCGGGAGGAGAAAACAGATTCTATGAAACGAGGAAAAAAACTGCTGATCATCGGATCGATCGTAGTCGTTGTTGTAGTTGCAGGTATTTTTACACGTAATTATTTGCGTACGCGTTTCGCCATGAATGCCAGACTCAATCAGGACAACCTGGCCTCCGCAAAGGTTACCCGGGGAGATCTGAAGGTATCGGTAGACGGAAGCGGCAAAGCGGAATTTTCGGAGAAAAAGGATATTATCGCTAAGCTGGACGGAGAGGTGCTCAAGGTCAACGCAAAAGACGGAGACCAAATCAAAAAGGACGATCCAATAGCGGAAATCGATATGGAAGACGCAGTGGCAACCGCAGAAAATGATATCCGCCAGATGGAAAGTAAAATCAAGCTTCAGGAAGTTACGGTCCGGGAACAATCGGATAATCTGACGGATCTTCAGGATATAAAAGAGCAGTGCGACATAACCGCTCCATACACTGGAATCCTTTCCGAACTTACCGTGAAGGAAGGAGACAGCATCAATAAGGATCAGAGGATCGGCACCATTGACGACACCAGCCAACTGCGCATCACTCTCCCCTTTGAAAAAACGCAGGCCGAAAAAGTGAAGTCCGGACAAGCGGTCGATGTTTACCTGACAGACTATATCGACAAGGATGTCAAGGCCCGCGGCAAAATAGCCTCCATAAGCAATACGTCGAACGGCGACCAGGCAATTACAAACATAAAAGTCGCGCTGGAAGGCAAAGAGGGATATGAAGCGGGAGCCAATGCCTCTTTTTCCCTGATGGTCAACGGTACCACAGTCGCACCCCTTTCAACCGGAAAGCTGGAGTGGATCGATTCCCACAGCTTCACCAGTATGGAAAGCGGAAAAACAAAGGAAGTATTGAAGGAGGCCGGAGACGAGGTGACCCAGGGAGAAGTCCTGGTCCGGCTGGAAAATGAGAACGTTGGATCGGATATTCAAAAAGCCCGGACAAATCTGGAAAGCGCCCAGATCGACCTGGACCAGCTGAAGGATCAACTGGAACAAGCCAGGAAGAACCTGGAGGAACTAAAAGCAAATTCCCTTTTGACGGCCCCCATGGACGGCGTGGTCTCCGGGCTGGCCATTGAGGCCGGCGGCCAGCTGAAGGCCGGGACGGTGGTCGCCGTTGTTTCCGATGCATCCAAACTGGTTGTCCCCGTATACATCGACGAACTGGACATCAGCAAAGTGAAAACAGGCCAGACTGTCGAGATCACCCTGGACGCACTGGAAGGGCAGACATTTGCCGGGACGGTGGATGAGGTCGCTGTGGAAGGCACCAATGAAAACGGTATCGGATCCTTTGAAGTAACCGTTGCCGTCTCCGACTCGGAAAACATCAAGCCGGGAATGTCTGCCAATGTGGAAATCCTGGTATCCGAGAAAAAGGATACTCTGATCCTTCCCATCGAGGCCGTACGGAAATCCGACGATCAATATATGGTCATGCTGAAATCCGGCAATGAAGAAGCAGGTACGACGAATATGCCGGATAAGAACGCATTCAACAGAGAACCATCTGTCAACGGAGAAACCGGCAACGGGGAATTACCTGGCAACAGGGAAACCGACAGCGGGGAAACCGAAACCGGGCAACCGGATGGTGACATGAAAACGGATGGAAAGGCAGCAAGTGACAGAAAAACGGGCAGCAGCCAACAGACCGGTGCCCCGGCTTCGTCGAATCTGGTGACCGTAAAGCTGGGTCTGGTCAGCGACACCTATGTGGAAATCCTGGAAGGCCTGGAAGAGGGCGATGAAGTACTGATCAGCGGCCAGAACGGAAACAGCATGCAATTCGGCATGCCGGGAGGCATGAACGGTGGGCAGCAGCAAATCCAGCAGGGCTCTCGGGGAGAGGTAACGGAAACACGCACATACCGCACCGAAGAAGTTTCACCGCCCGACAACCGCTGAGGGGGAGGCGACAAAAGTGAAGTTTATACAGGCATTCTATATGGCGATGTCCAGCATCCTGTCCAATAAGGGCCGATCCTTTCTGACCATGCTGGGCGTCATCATCGGCGTTTCCGCAGTCATCATGCTGGTCTCCATCGGACAGGGCGCCACCTCCATGGTAACGGAGCAAATCGAGGGAATGGGAAGCAATCTGATCAGCGTCACCATTACCGGAAGATCCACCAACCGTACGGTGGATATGGAGGAATTCATGGAACTGAAAGACCGGTATCCCAATGTGATCGGGGCCATCTCCCCCATTGTCCAGACAGGTGTTACCGCCAAATATGAAAACAATAATATGAATACCAATCTGGAAGGTTCCCTTCCCGCTTATCAGGATATCGTCAATCTGACGGTGGAATCGGGCCGGTTTATCACCGATGTGGACAATGATTTCCGCAACAAGGTCGCCGTAATCGGCCAGGATGTGGCAGATGAGCTGTTTTCCTTCGTATCGCCGCTGGGCAGGGATTTCTATCTCAACGGTTACCGGTTCAAAATCATCGGGGTTCTGGAATCCAAGGGCATGACCATGATGGGTTCCTCCGACAGCAAGATCATCATTCCCCTGTCAACGGCTCAGCGGCTGGCCCAGACCGGCCAAATCCGAAGCTACTATGTGCAGGCGGCTTCCGAAGAAACGGTCGATGGCGCGGTCGCTGTCATGGAGGACTTTCTGACCGGAAAGCTCTCCGATGAGAATCTGTACAATATTTTCAGCCAGACGCAACTGCTGGAATCTGTCAGCTCCGTCACCCAGACCCTGACCTATATGCTGGCGGGTATTGCAGCCATTTCCTTGCTGGTAGGAGGCATCGGGATTATGAATATCATGCTGGTGGCCGTCAGCGAACGGACCCGGGAGATCGGGATCCGGAAAGCAATCGGCGCGAAAAAGCGGGATATTCTGACCCAGTTCCTGATCGAATCCATTGTGGTAAGCGGATTGGGCGGAGTTTTGGGGATCGTTTTCGGCGTGCAGGGGGCTAAGTTTGTCTCCGGGCTGATGGATATCACCGCCGTCGCCTCGCCTTCCGTCATTCTGATTGCGTTTCTGTTCTCCGTTATGATCGGGATGATTTTCGGCATCTACCCGGCAAATAAAGCCGCCAGCCTGAAGCCGATCGATGCCCTGGCATATGAATGATAGCTCCATCGACCGCCGCGGCGGTTGGTGTTCACTATAAAAGGCCGCCCGTTTGGGCGGCCTCTCTGATTTTGGATCAGTTATTTCATAGCGGATATTTCTACAATCGAGCCATAGTTCCGGCTCCCGGAAGCCAAGCCGGTATGGATGACCAGATAATAGTTCTCTCCCCCTGTCAGCGGTTCATTGGGAACTGCCTTGTAAACATTGGCCCCTTGTTCCTGCAAGGATAGCGGTATCCGCTTTCCTGTTTTGCTGTGGATCAGCTCCACCGGGTTACTGTCCAGAAAGGACTGCGTCACCGTGCCGTTGAAGGTTATGGTAAACTGCTTATCCCGGGGCACATTCTCCAAAGTCGGCAATTCCTTGTATTCCGGATAATAATACTTCCAGAGCTTTGAAACGTCGCCCTGTGGAATGGCCTGCCATCGGGAAAAGGAACCCTTCTTCAGATCTGCCCGGCCATTTCGATACAAGTTGATCATCTGGACGTATATCCCCCAGTTTTCCGACTTTCTGGCCTCCGTCAGATCGATATCGCAGTTATGCCCGTTGTAAGTAAACTGCATATATCCCCGCTTGGAGGAATCGTCAGGCTTTCCAAACAGCAGAGCCGCCAACCGGACCGGATCCAATTCGGAAACTGTCAGATCGGGCGTAACCCCCACCTTATGGATCACCTTCCCTGTCGGAGAGAAGAATTGATCCACCGTCAGCTTGGCCACTCCCCCGCCGGGAAGGAGGAACATGCTCTGGACCGTTCCCTTGCCATAAGTCTTCTCTCCGACGATCAAACCGGCATTATAGTCCCGGAAGGCTCCCGCATAGATTTCCGATGCGCTGGCACTGTAACGGTCCGTCAACAGGACCATCGTTTTATCGATCCGCACTTTGTGGTCCGTGGCGTCAAATACCGTCGTTTCGCCATATTTGTTCCGGACAGACAAGGCCGGCTTCCCGGCCGCAAAATAGCCGACCAGATCAACGGCACTCATCAGATATCCGCCGGGATTTGTCCGGACGTCCAGAATATATCCGACCGGATCCTGCGCCTTAAATGTCTCCAGAAGGTTTGAAAACTCGGCATTTGTATCCTCACCAAAAGAGCGGATCACGATATAGGCAACATGATTGTCCAGCATGGAACCTTCCACGGTGGAAACATGAATAGGGCCGCGCTTCACCGATACCTGAAAGTCGGAATCACCTCTCTTGATCCGAAGCTTCGCGGTCGTACCTTCTTCTCCCCGGATCTGAGATACCGCCTCCTCTTGTGTCAGTCCCTTCAGCGTTACGCCGTCGGCCGCGGTGATGATGTCACCTTCCTGCAGTCCGGCTTCCGATGCGCCGGAACCCTCGATTATCAATGTGATCCGGATGCCCTCATCCACTTGTTCGGCGTATATTCCGATGCCGCGAAAGTCCATGTCGATGCCTTGCGTAAATTCTTCATATTCCTCCGCCGAAAAATATTGGGAATAAGGATCATGAAGGGAATTGATTTTCCCTGCGGGATCCGCAATTTCATAGAACTCGTCCGGGATATCATAATAGAAATATTCTTCCACAAGCTCTTCCAGATACTCTGTTTCCGATGGGGTCTTCGGGGTCGCGGCCCGGCCGATGGACGGAAAAACAAGAAGGAACAGGATCAGCGCCATCGCCGTTAATCGATTGGTATACTTTCTTCCATGCTTTGTGTTATTCATAGTTACGGCTCCTTTCCGGTCAGCCCAATTTATCCTTTGTATGCCTTTGGATTGCTATATTACCCTCTGCCCATATGGGAATCGTACATAGTATTCGACTAAAAACCACTTCAGTGTCTACATAAATATACCATTTTTTCGGAATTTTTTCAACCTTAAGTTCCAGAATGTCCAGAATGCCAGGAATCGTTACGAATGTTCAAATACAAAATGCTGCATACAGCGGAACCGTCTTCTTCGCATTCTCAAAGCCGAAATTCCTGGTAGACAGCTTGATCGCGTATTCCGGCCTGTATGCTTCTATATATACATTCAAGCTTTTTGCCCTTGTATTGTCCGCCGATTTTACTTCAATGGGAATGATCTTACCGTCCCGCTGGATGATGAAATCCACCTCCGCACTACGTCCTGATGTCCAGTAATAGCTTTTGTATCCATTGGCCGTAAGCTGACAGCAAACGTAATTCTCCACCATCCCCCCCTTGAAATCGTCCAATTCTCCTGAGCGGTACAGCACATCCTCAGCGACGATATCCTTTTTGGCACAAAGCAGACCGGTGTCGGACACATATGTTTTAAACGAGTCAATATCCCTGTAGTTTTCCAACGGTTTTTTCGGATGCTCCACACGGTAGATACGGGTCACAATACCGGATAAAATCAACCACTCGATCGCATTCTCAAATTCGGCGGCGCGTGCCCCCGTCTTGATCAGTTTGTACTGGAAACGTGTATTCTTTCTGGAAAGTTGAACTGTGATGTTATCATAGACAAGCCGCGTTTTCTTTATTTCATTTTGCGTATTGTATTTGCTCATATCATTGAGATAGCTTGCCAAAATCGTATCCTGCGTATGTCGCACCAAAATAAGATCCCTGGTTGCAAGGTATTTGCTCACACAATCCGGCATACCGCCCACTACGAGATATTGGCGATAGTAGGAAAGTGCGGCTTCATGCAGCGCGGCGGGCATAGGCTTATCATTCTGAAAGCATGCTTTCACCTGCCCGACAAGTTCACTTTCTCCGCAAGCCAAAAGGAATTCCTCCATATCTATTGGATAGAGTGTTTTCATATCCACCTTGCCGACCGGAAAAGAGAATCTTTCCCGATTCACTGCCACACCCAGCAGGCTACCGGCTGCAATGACATGATATTCGGGCGCCTTCTCGCAAAAATATTTGAGGGAGGTCAGTGCGCGTTCGCAAAGCTGTACCTCATCCAGTACGATCAATGTTTTTTCACGAATAATCGACTGGTTTGATATACGGGACAAAACCGGGATCAGATAGCTGGGATCAATGCTTTCGTCAAAAGTTTTGGCAAGAAGCGGATCCGTTTCAAAATTAAAATAGGCTACATTCTCATATTGCTCCCGCCCGAATTCAAGAATGGAATAAGTCTTGCCAACCTGCC
>ENA-UOOK01005721-UOOK01005721.1-fermentation-metagenome-genome-assembly--contig:-NODE-5721-length-12342-cov-2.925938_pt1 | contig 12342 bp, 11 predicted proteins | sample MGYA00245777_ERZ724023 | MGnify/ENA primary metagenome ERZ724023 (study PRJEB28704, sample SAMN03018312) | fermentation metagenome | biome: anthropogenic terrestrial biome; feature: soil; material... | reverse complement strand
GGATCCAGTGTTTTTCATTGCCTACGCCGTCGCAGCTCCCCCAGAATTTCGGGGTCCAGACACCTCCTGTCAAAAAATTCTTATCCGTTATTTTATACAAAAAACGTGCCATCCATTGCCAACATTGGCAGGATGGTAAAACCAATCAGGAATATGCTCCATTTTAAGTGCATGGATGTTCCAAAATATAACACAAGAAGGGACTAAAAAATTCCCAGCCGATGCTTCGAAAGTAATATTTATCCAGATTAATATTAATGGCCTTAAATAAAACCAGCAATTAACTGATTAGCCGGGCTTCAATAAAGCAAATACTAACTTCGAAAGGAGGTGTAAAAATGGGCAATAATGACAGGAACCGTCAGGATAACCGGAGAGACAACGGCCGGATTGATAACCGACGGGACAATGACCAGAGGGATAACAACAGACTTAATGATGATATTCGCAACAACCGCCTCAATAACAATCGCAACAACAATGACCGCAGTGACAATAACAACTAGTTGGGAGCTTCGGGGGTGGCATTAAATGCCACCCGTTATATTTTCAGCGATCGCTTTTTATTTTCCCGGGAAGAGTACCTTCTTATACCTTGTCCCGGGGCGGAAGAATTGGCTATGCGGCTACTGCACTGGAAAAAGCAAAAAATGCACGGTTTAAAAGCAACGCCCGGATGGAATAATTCGCCTTGAATGCAGTTTTTCTGTTCAGAGGGGTCTGAATAATGAATTTTGGCCCGACATATAATAAATTAACTTTTCAAGGAGGCCAACGTCGTCATGGAACAAGAGTTTACCATTATTACCGCCGGAGATAGTTTCATCGAGGAATTTGACCGGCGTATGGAATGGATTAAACAGCGGGGATACCGCTTAACTGCCAGTAGTCGCCAGATCGAAAGGGCTGGCGCAAACTATATATCGCTGCAAATCTGCGGATGCAACCGGGGCGGTGTTTTCCGTGATGATGACATTCTCTATATCTTCCGTCACCAGCTTGCGGAGATTCTGGCCGAACACATCCTCAATGACTGGGAGAAACAGGTTATTTGGCGGGAGATTACCAGAAGCTGCCGCAACCTTGATAGCGACGACCGTAAAATAATTTTTGGAAAGTCCAGCCATTTTTTAAGAAAATGCCATGATAGTGAAAGCCTGAATCTTTTAATGAATTATGGCCGCAAAAACCGTATTGCCCACCGGGTTTTTCGGCACCTGGAAGAGAGCTGTCAACTAGTGGTAGAGGGTTTTATTAATTTTTGTATGCGTGATTATCTTACGGAAGTTAAGTTTTCAGTAGAAGTAGCCCGGGAAGAATTGCGCAACGAAAAAGAATACAGCGATTTTGTCAACCTCCTCCGTTACTTTGTGGATAGCCAAATTCCCAAAATGCAGGAAGTAAATTTAATGATTGCCGATAATGGGGTTTTTTATCTATGGGATGGCCAGGGGGCCAAAATAGAGGAAAACTATATGAATTATTACCTGGACGATATGTTATTGGATGAGATCGACCTGGATGATGTACTAATCAGTATCCTGATTACCATAGCCCCCCGGCGAATTATCCTGCACAATATCAGTAAGCTGCCCCCCAGTGAATCGGTGGAAATGATCCGCAATGTTTTTAAAGAAAAGATCATTGAATGCCAGGGTTGTGAACGTTGCTATGAACATGCCCCCGGTAGTGACTGCAAACAACGGAGTTAATCCAGTCTGATTCCCTCTTGTTGCCTCCTGCCTGATTGCTTGTCTAAGCAAAATCTGCTATATTCTTTAAGAAATTGTTTTTAGCAACGGTGGTAATATGCTTGTTAAGCTAATAGCCATTCCGCTGATCAGCGCCTTTATTGGCTACCTCACCAATGTAGTAGCCATTAAAATGCTTTTCTGGCCCCGCCAGCGTATAAATCTTCCTTTCTTTCAACTGCAGGGGCTGCTTCCCAAACGGCAGGCGGACATTGCCAGCAGCCTGGGTGAACTGGTAGAAAACCAGTTACTGAGCATGGATGATCTGTTTGCGAGGATTGATACCCCGGAAGTAAAGGAAGAGATGGTCAGCCGTCTGGTTAGTCTCTTGAAGGATCGGTTGGCTACTATTTTGCCACGTATTGTACCGGCCCGGGTGACACAGATAATCGGCGATGCACTGGAGAAAGTTCTTCGCCAGGAGGCGGGGGAGATTTTCCGCCAGTCCCTGGAATGGGGACAGGACTATCTTGCCAGTGAGGTACAGATTCGCAAAATCGTCGAAGATAAGGTAAATGCCTATGACCTCAATGAGCTGGAAGCCATGATCCGGGGGATATCTTCCCCGGAGCTCCGCTTTATTGAGATTCTGGGAGGCGTTCTCGGTTTTATGATTGGTCTGGTGCAACTGGCTATTAATGTGTTGCTCCCGGGGTAGGCCGGGTAAAATTGGCAGGAGGAATGAACATGGTGCGTATCAAGTTGAAAAATGGAGCTGAAAGGGAGTATTCCCAAGGGACTACTCTTTTGCAGATTGCTGAAGATATTAGCCCTAAACTGGCCAAGCATTCGCAGGTAGCGATTTTTAATGACCGTATTGCCGACTTGAACACGCCGATAACCGGGGACGGCACCTTGGAGTTTCTGGACGCAAATGATCGACGGACTCTGGATGTTTACCGCCATTCCTCGGCTCACGTCATGGCCCAGGCGGTTAAACGCCTGTGGCCGGAAACCAGTCTGGCCATCGGGCCGCCCATTGAAAAGGGCTTTTATTATGATTTTGACAGTGGTTACACCTTTACACCGGAGGATTTTCCGGCCATTGAGGCGGAAATGGAACGCATTATAAAGGCGGATTTTCCCATTGTGCGTAGTGAACTTGGCCGGGAAGAAGCCATTCAACTTTTTCGCAAGGCTGGAGAAGAATACAAGGTGGAATTAGTCCAGGATCTTCCCGAGGATGCCACCATCAGCATCTACCAGCAGGGTGAGTTCGTTGACCTGTGCGCCGGGCCCCACCTGCCGTCCACCGGACGTCTTAAGAACATTAAGCTGATGAGTGTTGCGGGTGCCTACTGGCGGGGCAGTGAGAAGAATCCCATGCTGCAGAGGGTCTATGCTACTTCCTTCCCCAAAAAGGCGGAGCTTGATGATTATCTGCACAAGCTGGAAGAAGCCAAAAAGAGGGATCACCGCCGCCTGGGACGGGAACTGGGACTTTTTGTATTGTTGGATGAAGGACCGGGTTTCCCCTTCTTTCTTCCCAAAGGGATGATTCTGCGCAATGAACTGGAGAACTTTTGGCGTCAGGAGCATCAAAAGGCTGGCTATCAGGAAATCAAGACCCCCATTATACTTAACCGCGAGTTATGGGAAAGGTCCGGGCACTGGGATCATTACAAGGAAAACATGTATTTCACCAGTATTGACGAGCAGGATTATGCAATCAAGCCTATGAACTGCCCGGGTGGCATCCTGATTTACAAGCAGGGGATACACAGCTATCGGGATTTGCCTCTGCGGATGGGAGAGCTGGGCCTGGTTCACCGCCATGAGAAATCTGGTGTTTTGCATGGACTGATGCGGGTCAGGAATTTTACTCAGGATGATGCCCACATCTTTTTGCTGCCCGAACAGATTATCAGTGAAATCAAGGGTGTTATCGATTTGGTGGATAAGTTCTACAGCCTGTTTGGCTTCAATTATTTTGTGGAGCTTTCCACCCGTCCCGAGAATTCCATGGGAACCGAGGAAATGTGGGATCGTGCCACCAATGCTCTAAAACAGGCGCTGGAGGAAAAAGGTATGGAATACCGGGTGAATGAAGGCGACGGGGCCTTTTATGGACCCAAGATCGACTTTCACCTGCAGGACTCCCTGGACCGCACCTGGCAATGTGGAACCATTCAACTGGATTTCCAAATGCCGGAGTTATTTGACCTTACCTACGTGGGTGAAGATGGTGAAAAACACCGCCCGGTCATGATTCACCGGGTGATTTATGGCAGCATTGAACGCTTTATCGGCATTCTAATTGAGCACTTTGCCGGTGCTTTTCCCGCTTGGCTGGCGCCGGTTCAGGTCCGGGTTTTAGCAATTACCGAGCGGGCCCACACCTATGCCCGTCAGGTGGTTGCCGAGCTGGAGGAGGCCGGTATCCGGGTGGAAAGTGATTTGCGCAGTGAGAAGATCGGCTATAAAATTCGCGAAGGACAGCTGCAAAAGATCCCCTACCTGCTGGTGGTAGGAGACCAGGAGGCCCAGGAAGGTAATGTAGCGGTGCGGCAGCGGACGCGGGGAGATATGGGCAAAATGCCCCGGCCGGACTTTTTGCAGATGTTACAGGAGGAGATTACCCACAAAGCCTTATAGTCAGGGAACCTGACCGCCGGGGAGAAAATAGAACTTCAACAGATTGCTTCCCGGCCAAGGGTATGATATACTAATTTTTGGACTAAGAAGGAGCTTGGCTTCTCACCTTACAACCAAGGTTCGTAAGGTTAATACCTACAGGTTGCTTTTGCTTGGGTGACCGGGCAAACGATCAGGTAACGGGAAGAAGCGAGTCTCTTAGTGGACTCGCTTTTATTATTTCAGGAGGTGAAATTCTTATCAGCAAGGATTGGCGAATCAACGAGGAAATCAGGGCACGAGAAGTACGGCTGGTGAGTGATGACGGAGAACAGCTGGGAATTGTGCCGCTGAGGCAGGCTTTGGAGATGTCTCTGGAAAAAGGCCTGGACCTGGTCGAAGTTGCTCCTTCCGCCCAACCGCCGGTTTGCCGGCTTATGGATTACGGCAAGTATAAGTTTGAACAGAATAAACGAGAAAAAGATGCCCGCAAAAAGCAACGCATTATAACCATAAAAGAAGTAAAGATGCGTCCTAATATCGAAGAACATGATTTCCAAGTCAAAATTAAAAATGCGCGTAAGTTTCTGAGCGGTGGAGACAAGGTTAAACTAACCATCATGTTCCGTGGCCGGGAAATTACCCATCCCGAGCTGGGGGAAAAGCTTTCCATGAAGGCGGTGGAAGCCCTGGCGGACATTGCCAGTATGGAGAAAGCTCCTAAAGTGGAAGGCCGGAATATGGTTACGGTACTCCTGCCCAGATTAGATACGGAAAAGGACAAGAAGGAGGAAAACTGATGCCCAAAATGAAAACCCACCGGGGGGCAGCCAAGCGACTAAAAAAAACCGGTACTGGTAGAATAAAAAGATCCAAAGCCTATGCCAGTCACCTTCTGGGCCATAAGAGCCCCAAGAGAAAGCGCAACCTGCGCAAGTCGGGCCTGGTGAGTGAGGCCGAAACCAAAAGGATTTCCAAACTTATTCCCTATTAGATTGGCAAACAGGAGGTACTAGCAAATGCCGAGAGTAAAACGTGGTGTGACTACACACAGAAGACATAAAAAGATCCTCAAGATGGCCAAAGGGTATCGGGGAAGCAAGTCCAAGCTTTACCGGGTGGCCAACCAGCAGGTGATGAAATCAGGCCAGTATGCCTACATTCACCGCCGCCTGAAAAAAAGAGACTTCCGTAGACTATGGATTGCCAGAATAAACGCTGCCGCCCGGGATAATGGGACTACTTACAGCCGCATGATGTACGGGCTCAAGGTGGCCGGGGTAGACATCAACCGTAAGCTGCTGGCCGAGCTGGCTGTGACCGACCCCCGGGGATTCACCGAACTGGCTGAGCTGGCCAAGAAAAACGCCCAAAACTAATGCGATTCAAATAAAAGTATGGTTGCTGCAACCATACTTTTTATTTGGCCGCTTTAGTTTGCCAGGGGGTCGGGATGATGAAAAACATTCAATCACGGGACAACCCCATAATTAAGGACAGCCTGAAGCTTAAGCAGAAAAAACACCGTCTGCTGCAAGGGTGTTTCCTGATGGAAGGGAAAAAGAGTCTGGAAGAGGCACTGGCTTCAGGGCATGAAGTGGTACGAGTTTTTGTAGCGGAAGAACTGGACCAGGAATTTCGGTTGCTCAGCAACCACGATCACAACACGCAGTGGTTCAGTGTCCCCGCCAAGGTCATCCACCTGCTAAGTGACACCGATAATCCGCAGGGGGTAGTGGCGGTGGTGAAAACCCCCCGCCCGGATTGGCATTTAACGCAAGAATCAGCGGAACTTATCCTCTTGCTTGACCAGATGGCGGATCCCGGTAATCTGGGGACCATAATTCGCACCGGTTGGGCCTTTGGGGTCACAGCCATATTGCTTACTCCGGGTAGTGCCGACCCTTTTAACCCCAAGGTGGTTCGTGCCACTATGGGTGGCATTCTACATGTTCCCATATTCCCTGAGATTAGAGAGGAACAGTTGCTAAACCTTCAAAAGGCCGGTTTCACATTCTATGCGGCCCGCCCGGAGGCAGAAAACGACCTGTTCTCCACCCGCTTTTCCCGGAAGTCCGTCCTGGTCATCGGTAACGAAGCCCGGGGAATTAGCGAGTGGGTTCGTGAATTATGCGACGCCTCTTTTTCCATTCCCATGAATCCGCGGGTTGATTCTTTAAATGCGGCTGTGGCCTGTGCTATAATAACCGTAGAGGCTTCCCGGCAACGAAGCCGTGGTTTCTTGTCTTAGAACCCCCGCTATGCTATAATTGGTGCAGGTCAGCCCGAGACCTGAACGGAAGGGTGGACTTTAAATGGTCAACCAGGCGGATAACCTCTGGAGACTCTTCGAAGCATCTGGCTGTATTATATATTACCTTCTTTACAAGATGTTGATTACCCAATAGGGCAAAGGCGAGGAACAGGACAAGTAGCTTGCTGGAAAGCTTTTCAGGGAGGTTGTGCCAAAGACTGCAAGCACAGCCAGGGTGGAAGGTAAGTGAATTCACCTGGGAGCTGGGGATTGAACTTTAGTAGATCTTTTCGGTGGCCACCGTTAACGGCATGGAGTGAACCGGTCATACTTGAATCGGTTAAGCAGGGTGGTACCGCGGAATATAGCTTTCGTCCCTAAGAGGGAGGAAGGTTTTTTATTTTTCTGCTGGGAGGAAGTGAACGGGTAAAATGCTGGATAAACTGAGGCAAATCGAAGCGCAGGCCCGTGAGGGCTTGCAGGCGGCAGGCAGTACGGAAGAAATCAACCAACTGCGCACCCGCATACTGGGAAGAAAGGGTGAAATCACTGGACTGCTGCGGGGCTTGAAAGACCTGGACGAAAAGCAGCGGGCCGAGGTAGGACAGGTGGCCAATCAGGTGAAAGAAAACCTGGAAAAGGCTGTTGCCGGGAAAATCAACCTTCTGAAAGACCAGGAACTGGAGAGCCGTATGGGTCGGGAAGTGATTGATGTTACCCTACCCGGGTTACCCTTTGCGCCCGGGGGCCTGCACCCCCTGAGCCGGATCATGGGAGATATCCGGGAAATATTTATCGGCCTGGGGTTTTCCGTAGCCGAGGGACCCGAGATTGAATCCGATTACTACAACTTTGAGGCCCTGAACATTCCCCGGGACCATCCCGCCCGGGATATGCAGGACTCCTTTTACGTAAATGAGGAGGTACTGCTGCGCACTCATACCTCCCCGGTGCAGGTGAGGACCATGGAAAAGCTGGCCCCGCAGTTGCCGGTCAAAATTATTGTTCCCGGAAAGGTCTATCGCCGGGATGATGACGCTACCCATTCACCCATGTTCCAACAGGTGGAGGGTCTGCTCATTGATGAGCATATTACCTTCGGCAACCTGAAAGGAATTCTGATGCTTTTTGCCCACCGGATGTTCGGAGAAGAAGTCCAGGTCCGTTACCGTCCCAGCTTTTTCCCATTTACCGAACCCAGTGCGGAAATGGACATCTCCTGTGTGAACTGTGGCGGAGAAGGTTGTCGGGTGTGCAGTCATACCGGGTGGCTGGAAATCCTGGGAGCAGGTATGGTAGATCCCCGGGTTTTGCAGTACGGAGGTTACGATCCGGAGAAGGTCACCGGATTTGCGTTTGGAATGGGTGTGGAGCGTATCGCCATGCTCAAGTATGGAATTAACGACCTGCGTCTTTTCTTTGACAATGATCAGCGATTTTTAAAACAGTTCTAGGGAGTTGAGGGTATGGGAGTATCACTTAAATGGCTCAAACAATATGCGGATTGTGACTGGACGGCCGAGGAATTAGCCTACCGTCTTACTATGGCCGGAATTGCAGTGGAGGGAGTCGAGAAGCAGGGGGAGGACCACATTCTGGACCTGGATTTAACCCCCAACCGGGGGGACTGTCTGGGACTGGTCAACCTGGCCCGGGAAGTGGCAGCATTAAACGGCAGTAAAGTCCGTATTCCGGAAATAGAACTACGAGAAAGCCAGGAAGAAATCGGCAACTACATAACGGTGGAAATCCCGGCAGCAGAACTATGTCACCGTTATGCCGCCCGCCTGATAAAGGGAGTGCGGGTAGGATCCTCTCCGTCCTGGATGCAGGAAGCCCTGCTGGCTTCCGGAGTACGGCCTATCAATAATATCGTGGATGTAACCAACTATGTCATGCTGGAGTGCAATCAACCCCTGCATGCTTTCGACTACCAGCTTCTTTCCACAGAGGACAAGCGTATCGTAGTTCGCCGGGCTTATCCGGGTGAAGTTTTGACTACCCTGGATGAGGTCGAGCGAAAACTGGATGAGGATATGCTCTTAATAACAGATGGCGAGCAGGCCGTGGCCCTGGCTGGTATCATGGGCGGCATGAATACGGAAATCAACGATGATACCAGGGATGTTTTGCTGGAGTCGGCCTGGTTCATGGGCCCCAACATCCGTAGAACATCACGTCGCCTGGGGCTGCGCAGTGACGCCTCGTCCCGTTTTGAAAAAGGAACCGATATTGAAGGGGTTATTTACGCTGTTGATCGGGCCGCAGCTCTGATGGCGGAACTGGCCGGAGGGGAAGTTGTTCGGGGAGTTTTTGATGCTTATCCCCACCCCCATAAGAAGCGCCAGGCCAGCCTCAGGCCGGAGCGGGTCAACCAGGTGCTGGGGACCGAACTTACTACCCGGGAAATCCGGGACTTCCTGGATCGCCTGCAACTTAAGCACCGGGTGCGCAAGGGTCAGCTGGCAGTGGATATCCCCTCCTACCGACCCGATATCGAGCTGGAAGTGGACCTGATTGAAGAGGTGGCACGCCTGTATGGCTATGACCGTATCCCTGCTACCCTCCCGCAAGGGGACACCACCTGGGGAGGCCTGGATCCCTACCAGGGGTTTCGGGAAGAAGTACGGGTAATCCTGGCCGCAAGTCTGTATGAGGTCATCAACTACAGTTTTATCAACCCGACCGTTTTTGATCTTTTGCGTCTGCCTCCGGAACATGAAAACCGCCAGGTGGTACGGGTTGCCAACCCTCTCTCCGAGGAGCAGAGTGTGATGCGTACCCTATTGCTTCCCGGCCTGCTGGGGAATGTCCATATCAATATGGCCAGGAAAAATGAAAACCCGGCCTTTTTCGAAATAGGATCCATATTTATCCCTCGTCCAGAGGGACTACCCCGGGAAAAGATAAAAGTAGGGGCGGTCGTCTCTGGAAGTACCCCGGTCAACTGGCTGAAACATAACCTGCCTATGGACTTCTATTACCTGAAGGGAATTCTGGAGAATCTTTTCGCCCGCCTGGGCATCCCCGGCAGCTTTACTGCCGGACAGGAACCTTGCTACCATCCGGGCCGGACTGCCCGCGTGATCTGTGCCGGTGAGGAGATAGGAGTTATCGGAGAAATCCATCCCCGGGTATTGGATGCCTTCGATATCAGAGGCCAGGCCTGCGCGTTTGAACTGGACCTGGAGAGAATGTTTGCCCTGCGGCAGAAGCGACAGATGTCTGAATCCATCATCCGCTATCCGGGAGTAGAACGAGACATTGCTGTGCTTCTTCCCGATGAGGTTAGTGCCGCCCAGGCCATAGCTGCAATACAGCAGGCAGAAGGCGATTTGTTAAGGGAAGTAGGGGTGTTCGACGTCTACCGGGGCGAACAGGTACCGGATGGATTCAAGAGTATGGCCTTGCGTCTCCGTTTTCAATCCGGCGACCGCACCCTCACTGATGCCGAAGTCGGGGAACGTTTGCAGCGCATCCTGGCTGCGCTCGAAAACAGCTTTCGGGCCAGCCTGCGGCTGGACAAATAACCAGCAGGAAAAATGGGCCGTAAGGCCTTTATCGGAATATAGACAAAACCGCTTTCAAGACGCCAATCTTGGAAGCGGTTTTGCTATAGGGAAGTAATCAGGATAAGTATTGCATTTGAGAAAGCATTCCACCAATATAGGTTAAAAACCAACATTTGGGAAATACCTGAGGGAGAATAACACCATTTATCAAAATAGTATACAATAGGGTTATATGCTGGGGACATAAGGGGTGAGGATGTTGGAGACAAACAGTGAGGGCCGGGTTAAGGCGAAGGTTGAAATTGATGTTAAAGGGAAAGGGAATTATACACTTCTTCAGGGGACGACTCTGGAGGAATTCGTAAACAGTTTGGACAACAAGCCAGCGTTGCCGGTAGTCGGCGCCATTATTAATAATCAACTGGTAGACTTGTACCATACTTTGGACAACTCCGGCTCAATAGAGCTGGTAGATATAAGTAGTGAAGTGGGCTTGCGGATATACCGGCGCACGGTAGTTTTTATGCTTATCAAGGCCTGCCGTGACCTTTTTCCGGAGAGGAAACTTATCATCAAGCACACCCTCTCCAACGGACTATACTGTGAATTTCTGGATCTGGATAGCCAGGAAGCGGATCTGATCAGGTTGGAGGCGTATATGCACGAACTGGTTGAACGCGACCTGCGCATTCACAAGTTCGTTTTGCCCCGGGAACAGGCGCGGGAGATCTTTCGCCGCCAGGGACAGGAGGACAAGGTCAAGCTGATGGAATACCGCGACCGTGAGCTGGTGCACGTTCACGAGCTGGACGGTTTTTATGAGTATTTCTATGATTATATGCTGCCATCTACCGGGATGGTTGCGACCTTTCGGCTGTTGCATTATTCGCCCGGATTTATTGTACAAACCCCTGAGGTGCAGAACCCTTTGCAACTGGCCGTCTATCAGCCCAGACCCAAACTGGGACAGATGTACCATGAGGCCAGGGCCTGGGCGCAGATGCTGGATACTCCTCATGCTGCCGCATTAAATGAAAGGATTATTCATGGCGATATAGCCGACCTTATCCGCGTCAACGAGGCTCTGCACGAAAAGAAGATTGCCTATATTGCTGACCGCATATGTTCTGACCCCAGGATAAGGTTAGTTCTAATATCAGGTCCTTCATCGTCGGGAAAGACTACTTTTGCTCAGCGGTTGCTTATCCAATTGCGGGTTAATGGACGCAGGCCAGTTATGATTTCCCTGGACGATTATTTTGTTAACCGTGATTTAACCCCCCGTGACGAAAATGGGGAATTCGATTTTGAGGCCCTGGAAGCGCTTAAACTGGACTTGTTCAATGATCATTTAACCCGGCTGATTAAGGGCGAAGAAGTGGAAACACCTATTTATAGTTTTACTGATGGCTGTTGTGCAGTTAAAGGCCGGATGACCAGGGTACCACCGGGTGAACCTATTATCATTGAAGGTATACACGCGCTAAATGAACATCTGACCTGGAGTATTCCCCGGGAACAGAAATTTAAAATATATATCAGCGCCCTTACCCAGCTTAATGTAGACTATACCAACCGTATTCCTACTACTGATAGCCGGCTCCTGCGCAGAATTTTAAGGGATAGTCGTACTCGGGGTTACAGTGCCCGGGAAACCCTGGAGCGCTGGCCCTCTGTGAGAAGAGGGGAAGAAAGAAACATTTTCCCGTTTCAAGAGAATGCTGATGTCATGTTTAATTCTTCGTTAGTCTATGAACTTTCGGTTTTACGTCCCTATGTGGAGCCATTGCTGTTAGAAATCAGCCTGGAATATCCCCAAAACGTTGAGGCCAAGCGTTTACTAAAATTCCTCAGCTATTTTCAGGAGTTAGGGGCAGATGAAGTTCCGAATAATTCCATACTACGTGAGTTCGTAGGTGGGAGTTGCTTTAAAGTTTAACATATGTCCGGGGACAGGCCCCGGACATATTTGCGAGTGGGAGGAAAAGCGGCTTTGGTAGCGAAATAGTACATATTCCATACACGAGGGGGGGCATTCCGGGTGGACGATACAAAGAGTAGTGTTAACCGGGTTACGGTTAATATTTTTAACGAAGAATATGTAGTAAAGGGTGAAGAAAATCCTGAATACATAGAAATGTTGGCGTCTTTTGTGGATAGACGTATGAAAATGATTCAACAGCGTAATCCTAACTTATCAAGTACTAAAGTAGCAGTTCTCACTGCTTTAAACCTGGCTGATGAATTAAAT
>ENA-UOOK01005720-UOOK01005720.1-fermentation-metagenome-genome-assembly--contig:-NODE-5720-length-12344-cov-10.206526_pt1 | contig 12344 bp, 20 predicted proteins | sample MGYA00245777_ERZ724023 | MGnify/ENA primary metagenome ERZ724023 (study PRJEB28704, sample SAMN03018312) | fermentation metagenome | biome: anthropogenic terrestrial biome; feature: soil... | reverse complement strand
CTACATCACATCTCGGTGATGCAAGTGTTGTCCATGAAGCAGGAAGCCCCGCCCTTCAGGGCGGGGTAGTTCACTACTAAATCGTCCTCAACTGCTTCAAGGTACAAATCAATTGCTTCCCTGATATTATCCAGCGCTTCTTCCCTCGTGTCGCCTTCACTAATACAGCCAGGAAGGCTCGGCACATAGGCGGTGTATCCTCCATCCTCACTGGGCTCAAGCACCACACGCAGTTTCATACCATAACCTATCAATCAGGGAGATTTATACTTAATTGCCCCGCCGGTCTCTCCAAGAAAAAGCAAGATATTCCGGCTCTGTTGAATTCTTCCCGGGGTAACAACAATCTCAACCCGTTGCCCTGCCTTCGTCAGGTTATGGAGGATCACCTCGCTCCTGATCTCCCTGACCTGATAACCGGTATCTCCTTGCCTTCAGTTCCTCTCCGAATCTCCTTTTGAGGACTGAAAAGGCTGTTTCGGCTTTGTCTCGTTCCCGGTACCGTTCCTCATCTCAGTCGCTGTATCTCCTGTCGATAGATCTCTGACCGAATCCTTCCTTGCCAGGTTCTGACCGGGATCAGTCACAGTTGCTCGTACACCCGGGAACTCTGCCCGTGGAATTCCTGCCTAGCGTGCGGATGGCTCGCAGGGTCGAGCCCTTGAGTCTCGCGTGGTTCAGCATCGTGAGCGGCGTCGTTGTGCCGTCCGGGTTGTCGCGACCTGACGACCTGAAATTCAAGCACTTCCAGAGTTTTGAGCACCTTCCTCTGCGGGGCGTCGTGCGGGAACTTTATCATCTATTTTGTGAGTGTTTTCATTACAGCCGCACCGGAAACCGGTCTAAGCTCCGGCACCCACGGCCACCTCAAACATCGTGATAATCGGTTTCCGCCCGTCCTTCAGCGGGAACTCCTCCAGTTACGACTCCGTTGTTTCCTTGAGGTTGGCCACCGCCTCTTCTACCGTCCTGCCCTGACTGACGGTGCCGACCGTCGGGCACTCGGCTACGCAAACGTCCTCTTCCTTATACAGCACGGCCGTGAATACCCTCATGTTCCTACCATACAGTGCGATATTGCCTCTCAGGGTGATAATACCGCTCGAATTTCTGCCCGGAATACTTCCGATGCTGCCGTCGGGCAACTGGAGACCTGCAATCGAATGCTCCAAACATAGTGCACCAACGGTTTGCAGACCGATCCGGGACGACCATGTCCTCAAACGAGAGGGGGGCCGGCAGGTGCATCGTCCGGGGAGCCACCAGAACTCCATCATGCGCACCGTGATGTGATCGTTCCTGTCGTGCACTCCGGGAAGATCCTTCGCACCCCGGACGCTCCGGGCGATCCTCTTCCAGGCGGGATCACCGTCGACGAGTTTCGGGCATCCCTGTAGCAGTCCACCGGTTCCGCCATGCCTTCCTGCCGGCCGGCGGGGGGCCTGCTGCAGGGACGAGATCGATCCCGGCGGTCATCCGGTCGGACAGGGGGTTGCAACCACCGCCCGGGGTGCGCGGGCAGCCTCCCGCCCCGACCTGAAGCCCGACGGCCTCTCAAGGTCCGGGCGCGCCGTCCGCCGCACCCGCAGGGCAGCCGCAACCCGCACCTCCGGTGTTCCCGCCCCGGCCCGCAGGACCGGAAGCGCACACGACGGAATCCGGGCGCGTATCGGGCCGGAAGTCCCCGCCACCTGCCGCACCCCCGGGGCGCTTTTCGGGCCCGGATTTCATCCCCCGGGTGGCGAACTCGTATTATCCTCAAAACAGCGATCCGGGCCCGTATGTTCATTTCAACAACTTCTTTATTTCATGAATGATCGTTTCGCACAGGCGTGTCCGACGATATAAAATCGTTCCGGAAAAAATGACTCCGGTATATTTATATATAATTAAAAAATAGGTTATCCCGTCGACTGAAAGTCCCGGAAGGGGCGTGAGGTCAAAGAGGTAATGTGAGTATGAACTTCAAGCAGAATGAAGAAGCGGTATCACCGGTGATCGGGACCATCCTCATGGTCGCCATCACGGTGATCCTCGCCGCGGTTATCGCGGCGTTTGTGTTTGGAATGAGCGGGAACATACAATCTTCAAAGACAGTTGGTGTGAGTTCTGCGATTAACGCTGATGGTAATATAACAGTAACAATTCAGGGCGGGGTAGATCTTCCCTCCTTAACCAAGTTAGTTTACCAGTTGGATGGTGGATCTGTGAATGATATGCTACAGGTGGGAGGAACTGACGAAATTAAGGTCGGATCTCAGTTCAAATTGGAGGAAGATGTGAGAGGGAAGCCATTGCTTGTCATGGGCGAATTTATGGATGGAAGTCGGGCCATATTATTAGACAAGACTTTCTAAGGCCCTTCTAATCATCTCATCTCTTTTTTAATCTGCAGATAATATACGATATGAAGATAGTACGCTCAGGGAAATTCCATAAAATTTAGTAGCAGGGCCTCCAAGAGGATAACCTTGGACCATACCAAAATTACTTCGCACTACATATTGTATCTCTGCGATCCTGTAGATGCCGCCAGTCGGCACTTGCCTGCACCATAACAGGCTCAACGACCTGAACAACGGAACCGACCTGCTGCACCGCCGAGTACACAGTCTGCTCCGTCTTCTGCGTCGTGAAGAAACCGGTGCCGAGCGCTACATACGCAAAGACAGAGGCTACGACGATGAAGGCGATGAAGACCATTGCTGCCTCCAGGCCGGTGAACGCCCTATCGTCAGGTGCAAATGGTTTCATTCCCTCCCCCGTTCGCCGGAAAATCAGTACCGACCCCCCGATCTCCTGTAGTTACTGGATCGATGGACGATTATTTGAACGTACGGCACTTGATGCAAACGATAAACACAATTACATCAGCGCTCCTTGAAGCAAATTTCCGGCATCAGATTCTTGATAGTGAACTTCATAACCCTCCTGCATGGAGATCCGCACCACTGGCAACGTTCTGGCAACCCTTTTCATCGTCGGAGTTCTCCTGGTCGTCGGCTGCGTTTTGCTACCGCCATCTGGTGACGAACAGGCCGTCGCGGATGCCTGCCCCCGCTCCGCTTGCGATCGTGCCGCCGAGCCGCTATCAGGGGACCGCGGTGAACGAGTCGGACATGGCAGTAACCGTGCTCGTCCTCAACCAGACTATTGCTCCCGAAGCGATGGCTTCCAGTAACCCGGAGTTGGACCAGGCGGTCAACTTCACACCGGTGCATATCGAATATCCAGATACTCACGACCTCTACACACTCAAGCCCGGAGAGTATTCCACCGCCTGGCACGAAAGCGGAGACGGCGACGACATGCTGGAACCGGGTGAGGTTGTGGAGCTGACCCTACCCCTTCAGCAGCCCATACCCGCCAATACGAGAGTCAGCGCCGATTTCGCTACCTTCTACCGGGGAACGTTAGTCCTGTTGTTCCGCACACCGGATGTGATAGAATCCTCCGGGCAGATACTCGAATTTACCGCTGAACCGTTTGTCCCGCACTGACCGGGGAGATCCGCCTGTAAGTCTCACGATCCCGGTCGAGGGAGCCTCTGCCCGCACGTCCCGGGGAATAACCCGAAGGTAGCGAACGGCTTAAGAGAGTCTCGCCGCACCTGACGGTGCTCCCGTTCGCTTTCGCTCACACCTCAAAGACCTCTGGTCTTCTCGAACTCCTGTCCCGAAGCCTGATGGCTTCTCAAGCTCCGGACGTTCCGTCCGTCGCATCCTACGGACGGTCGTTCTCCGGAACATCGCACCCATCGGCCCGTCGCAACTCACTCTTCCGCCGGTTCCCGCCCGGCGGCATCCCTGCCGCTCGGGCCTCGGCGAGGATCGAGAGAATCCCCTGCTTCAGCACCGGGAGATCGTCCTGCACGGTCAGGAACACCGCTTCGTAATCCACGCCGAAGTAGTGATGAATAATCCGGTCCCGTATCCCGGCCGCCTCCCTCCAGGGGATCTCCGGGTGCTCCCCGCGTAACTCCGGCGAGATCCTCTTTGCCGCTTCGCCGATGATGGTTGGCATCCGCTCGATCCCGGCGTGTTCGATTCCCGCGAGTTCGAGCGGGTGAAGGGGACCTCGGCCGGTGCGATCTCTGTGACCATAGGAAGGAACTGTATCGATCGCAGGAGGCACAGGCGGAAGGTCAAGCGTGGGATACTCCTGGGTGATGCGGGGGGACGCAAAGGAGAGGGTGAGATGATACGTATATCATCGAGGAATTGCCAATGTAAAAGTGGTAACAGAGGGATAGATCTCCCGGAATATCTTGATCTCACTGCCCGGACGGTGAGAGATCTGTAACTCTTCTGGAATGAGGAGGACAGTGCGGAGGGAGGGTTGAGGGTTTTTGAAGAGGGGCACAGAATGAAAGAGAGAGGATGTTTATGCGACCTCGTTGACGAACTGCGTCGCTATCCTACAGAAAAAGAGTGGTTTGACTTCAAAGTGAACAACTTCGAACCACACATGATAGGAGAATACATCTCCGCTTTGAGCAACTCGGCGCTTCTCCATCGAGTGAAAAACGGATATCTGGTCTTTGGAATCGACGACGCTACTCATGAGATTCTCGGTACAACATTCACTCCACGGACAGAGAAAGGACGGGGGAACGAAGACCTTGAACCGTGGTTGAAACGGTTACTCGATCCCCGTGTCGACTTTTCGTTCCATGAGATTACGTGCGAAGATAGACCTATTATCGTTGTTCAGATCGACGCCGCATACGAACGTCCCGTCAGGTTTGATGGAACCGAGTATATCCGGGTAGGTTCGTATAAAAAGAAACTCTCCGATCACCCGGAGCTGGAGCGTAAGTTATGGGCGCTTACGCATCCCGTCATGTTTGAAGAGGGATACGCATCTTCGGGCATAACAGGCAATGAAGTACTCGATCTCCTTGATTATCCGGCGTTTTTCCACCTTCTTGAGATTCCGCTTCCGGAAAGTAAGTCCGGGATTTTAAAGAGGCTTGAGGAAGAACAAGCAATTTCCAGAGATGGGGCAGGATTTAACATCACGAACCTGGGCGCACTTCTTTTTGCGCGCGACCTCGACAACTTCCTGTCTCTCCGCAGGAAAGCGCTGCGCATTATTATATACGATGGCAAAGGCCGGACGCACGCGAAGAAAGAGCATAGCCCTCGCGGGGGATACGCCACTGCGTTTGAGTCTGCAATCGACTGGATCTGTGACCAACTGCCTTCTAACGAGGTCATCGAGGGTGCATTGCGGGTTGAGGAGAGGATGTACCCGAAGGTTGCAATCCGTGAAATCGTCGCGAATGCCCTCATTCATCAGGATTTTTCCATATCCGGAACCGGGCCCATAGTTGAGATCTTTGAGGACCGCATGGAGATCTCGAATCCCGGAAAACCCCTGATTGATCCCGAACGGTTCATCGACCATCCTCCCCGATCACGAAATGAAACCCTTGCTTCGATGATGCGCAGGATGAACATCTGCGAAGAGCGGGGAAGCGGGGTTGACCGCGCCATCGGGTGTATTGAATTGTACCAGTTGCCTGCACCGGACTTCCAGGAAGACGAGGATTTCATGCGCGTCACACTCTTTGCGCATCAGAGTTATAGCGAGATGGGACGGGAGGACAGAGTGAGGGCCTGTTACCAGCATGCATGTCTCAGATATGTCTGCAGGGAGTCTATGACGAATGCCTCGTTGAGAGGGCGGCTGGGCATCAACGATCAGAACTACCCTATTGCCTCCCGCATTATCGGTGATACGATAGAGGCGGGTCTGATTCGACTGCAGGACCCGGAAACTCGATCAAACAGAACCAGGAGATATGTCCCGTACTGGGCATGAGGTATGTAATCCATACGTGCTGATTGTTCTGACTTTGATCCGAAAAAATTCATTTTGCGAGAATATCTCAGAATACGCCAATTTTAGTTGATTTTTGATATGTAACGGGTATGTAATCCATACACGACCGCCGGTATGTACATCCCGGTTCAAAGAGCCAGCTCTCCCCTCTTCGTAAAACCCCTGATTGGATACTGTATCGCCATATCTCATCGCGTATCGACTTTCAAGGAATGTAACGGGCATGTAATCGGCCGTGTGGCACTCCAAAACAATCGTCATATCGATGCCAATAGAGGCCTCCCTGCCTCTACAACCTGCCCCACGATCTCCTGCGCCTGGGTGGCAGGCTACACCGCCGCCGGAGCCGAAGTACTCCCTTCCGGGACAGAGAGCCTCTGGAGCACCGTGGCCGGCCATTACGCCCCCACGCCGGCGACTTCCTCTCCGGGCTCCGGGCCCTATGCGGTCTTCTTCGAGCCGCTCCGGGCCGGGACCGCGGTATTGTATGCCGCCGTCTTCGCAAAATGCACCTCCCCCCGCCTCCTCGCCTGCGCCGTCCCGGTGCTGATGTTCTTTCCACTCGCCTGGGAGGTCGTCGTCGACTTCCGGTTCGCCACCAGCTGCTGGGAGGGGTACCACTTCTGGATACCGGTGGTGCAGTACCTCTGGTACATCCAGTACGCGATCTTCCCGCTCTGAGTAGGGTCGAACAGAGGACATAGGATTGCTCCGGCGTCCCGATCCATGGCCCGACCCCGCATTTGTGCAACAGGTTGCTGCACAAATTCCATGATTCCATAACTGTGATCCTGGACAAACTGCCTGATCGGACATTTCGGGAATGGTATCTCCGGAAGACCATCGAGAACGGATGGTCGCGCAGCGTCCTTGTCCATCAGATCGAGAACAGGCTCATCGTCGGGAAAGAAAGCCGCGGGACCGGTCCCAGGGCTTGCCGGACGCCGCCAGAATATCCCGTTTTCCGCTCTATTCCTGCAACCACTCGAAAAAAACCTGCACCCGGCCACCGGTTGCCGGTCCTTCTCCTGCTCAAAGGGCAGCCGGGACCGGGCTATCGCAGGTTCGTCGGTCTGCCTGCAGTCATGGAACCGATCCGGGACATCTTGCAGCTGGATCCGATTCCTCACTATACCCCGCACGACTTCACCTGTCGATCCACAATCTGTTCTCCTCCTCTTCGCAACCCAGATGATCGCCCTGGATCATCCTGATTGCAGTTGTTATGCTGCTCGACACCATCCTGAATAGTACACGGGAGCCAATGAAAACGGTCCAAGAAGTGTATAAGAAGGCATGATAACCCGGTCAGGGGCATACCAGGTGCGCTGTATGTGCCCCCTCATCTATACTTCGTGCCAACTACCGGGACTCATACCTGCCGGTGCTCTGCGCTCCACCGTGCATGGAACGGCATCAGCCAATGTCATTTCGACAAGAAATCTCTGATTTTGACCGATGATCAGGTCCCCCGGGATCGTGGGATCATCAACCAGGTATAGCGGAATCCGCACGTTCCAGAAGATCGGGTTTTGTACGTCGCTGCCTATTGGGTGCCATAGAGATGCATCTTGGTATGTCTGCATGGCTTCGGCAGTCGCCACCGTTACGACGATCTGCTTTACATTGATATCAGCATCACGAGGGGCTCTCACCATAATGCTAATATAGCGTATGCCGTCGCCCGGGGCGTTTGCCTGCACCATAACCGGCTCAACGACCTGAACAACGGAACCGACCTGCTGCACCGCCGAGTACACGGTCTGCTCCGTTTTCTGCGTCGTGAAGAAACCGGTGCCGAGCGCTACATACGCAAAGACCGAGGCTACGACGATGAAGGCAATGAAAACCATTGCTGCCTCCAGGCCAGTGAACGCCCTATCGTCAGGTGCAGATGGTTTCATTCTCTCCCCTGTTCGCCGGAAAATTAGTACCGACCCCCCGATCTCCTGTAGTTACTGGATCGATGGACGATTATTTGAACGTACGGCACTTGATGCAAACGATAAACACAATTACATCAGCGCTCCTTGAAGCAAATTTCCGGCATCAGGTTCTTGATGTCGGACTTCATAACACTCCTGCATGGAGATCCGCGCCATTGGCAGCGTTCTGGCAACCTTCTTCATCGTCATCATAGTATTTCATGTTCATCTATGAGCGATTTATAGCCCGTCCTGTAGTATCGTATTTGAGCCCCCGTCCCATCCGGTGAACCCATAATGAGAACAAAAGCTCTTTCTCCCTGCAACCATGCGAAGAAGACCCACATCGGGTTATCGCAGATTCTTCGACCGGTCAAGAAGACCCGATCTGGAGATCCAGCAGCGGATGCGATAAAGAACGCCTGTATACCCCGTGGCGGGAGGGCACCCATTGCCTTCACATAAGCCACGCGTTCGCGGCTTTCTATCGCGTCTATGAAGTGGAAAAAGAGGTTCGTGTTCTCGCCGTGATGCCGATAGAGCAGGCACGCAGGCGATATGGACGTTTTTAGCGCGTTTGCGGAGGCGTGGTCCGATCCTTGAGTTTGTGCAACGGGTTGCTGCACAACCATCCTGGTGAGGAAATGCGATGAGGCCGTGTACTTCGAAGATGCCCATGAGTGAAGCGGGAAGACCGTAACACACGTTTGGGATGTAAAACTGAAATTTTCACGTTTCAGAGAATTTCTGTCCCGAAAATCATGTCGTAATACATATATGGTAGCCAGCAGAGGCTTTATAAAAACATTATCAGATGCCCTATGATCGAGATTTACCCGAACCTGTACATCGGCGACGAGCATGCGTACGAATCAAAAGTCCGGCACGAACCGGGATGGTGCGTGGTCCATGCCTGCAAAGAGCCGTATCATCGCCAGGCGCTGGGGTACACGGGCCGGGCCGCCCCGAAAGACCACCCTGAGTACCTCATCGCGCGGAGAGGTAACCGACTCATTCTGAACCTCGTAGATGCCCCGGATCCGGCTTACATTCAACACGATCTTATCGATACAGCACTGGAGTTCATCGATGCCGGCTTGAAGGCCGGCAACCGGGTTCTCGTCCACTGCAATGAAGGATGCTCACGATCGCCGGGAATAGGGTTGTTGTACCTCGCGAAGTACACCGACAGACTTCCAGGAGGCGATCTCCTCCGGGCTGAAGAAGTGTTTCGATCGATCTATCCGCCCTATAACCCGAAATGCGGCATACGAGGCTACATGGCAATGAATTGGGGGAACTATGCCGGTCATGGCCAGCCCGATCGGGGCGATAAAAGTAGATGAGGTGCGACGGATATGAGTGATATTTCCGTCAATCAGGCAACGGCGGATGCATTGATTGCCACTCCGAAAATCAGGGCAAATGATGCTGTTTCTTACTACCCCGGGGCCGGTGGCTATCTTACGTTACCCCTTCTCTCCCACGATGGACGCGAATCATTCCATCTTGATATTCGGAGAGGTGGGATCGATCTCTTGAAGGGGACATACCAGAACCGTGCGAGGCAGGTGTTAATGCTGGTCAGATTGGACTTTGGCGGCGCCCCTCACAGGAATCCCGACGGCAGTGAAATCTCTTCACCCCATTTGCATATATACCGGGAAGGATATGGTGATAAATGGGCATTTGAAGTGCCACCGGACAAGTTCTCACAGATCACCGACCCATGGCAGGCATTACAGGACTTTATGCGGTTCTGCAACATTGTAGATCCTCCGAATATTCAGAGGGGCATTGAATGATCGACGAGATCCAGGGCCTGCTGGATGAGTACTCCCGCTGGCTCAAGGAAAAGACTCAGGTGAGGCAGGTGGATGAGTGGGTGGAGATCACAACGCCCTATCTCGACCGGCACAACGACTATCTCCAGATCTATGCCCGGCGCCGGAACGGCGATTATGTTCTCACCGATGCCGGATACATCTTCCAGGATCTGGAGTTGTCCGGCTGCAAACTTGACAGTCCGAAGAGAAGAGCGCTGTTGATGATGACACTCAACGGGTTCGGCGTGAAACTGAACGGAGATAGGCTTGAAGTTCATACGTCTGCCGAGAATTTTGCACCCGGCAAGCACAACCTGATACAGGCGATGCTCGCCGTCAACGATCTCTTCGGTCTTGCAACACCGATGACAGCGAGCCTGTTTTACGAAGACGTAGTCGCCTGGCTTGAGGCGCACGCTATCCGGTACACATCCAATGTCAAGTTCACCGGCCAGAGCGGATTTGACCACCTCTTTGATTTCATCATCCCGAAATCCCGCAGCCAGCCGGAACGCATCATCAAAACCATCAGCAGTCCGAACAGAAATACGGCACAGGCAGTTGCGTTCTCCTGGATTGATATAAGGGATGCCCGCCCTCCCGATTCGAAAGCTTATGCCATCCTGAATGATTTTGACCACCCAATCCCGGGGAATGTTCTGGGTGCGCTGAACAACTACAGCGTGAAGGCAGTCGTATGGAGCGACCGGGACGCTGTTGCGGGAGAGTTAGTAGCATGAATCCGGTGAGGACCGGGTGCCGACGGATGACGCTGCTCTTCCGTCATCCTGACTTCTCCCTTCTCATTTTGGCCGTGACCCTGGCTGCGGCCCCTGCCCGGGAGTCGGAGCCAGGCGGATGATCGTCTGGAAGCCGTCGCTGGCGGCAAACCCCGGCTCCGGCAGACCTGCCTCGGTGCAGCGTCGGATCATGCCGAGTAACTCCGGCGAAACCCGCTTTGCCGCTTCGCCGATGATGGTCGGCATCCGCTCGATCCCGGCGCGCTCCAGCCTGCGGCACCTGAGATCCTCCACCGACGAGATGCCTTCGGAGAACTCCTCGATGCTTATTATGGCATCAAGGATGTGACGGAGATACGCGGGGTCCTCCGGCGTCATAGATCACCACGGCATCACGGCGTATTGCGTCGGCAAGGTAAGGGCTCACGGCATTTTCGGTGACGAGATCCACATCTCTCCCGAGAGCCCGGGCAAGTTCGTCCTCGATCCGCACGAGTTCAAAGAGGCTTTTGGGGCGGGAAAACCGGACCAGGATATCGATATCACTTGTCGAACCAGCCTCCCCCCGTGCATAAGAGCCGAAGACCGCGACCCGCTCGGCACCGTTCCGGCTGAGTATCGCGACGATGGTCTTCCGGACCCCCTTCGGCAACCCGTATCCCGCCATGCGCTCGACCTCATCCATAGGTTACTCCCGGCCCATCATCAGTCTTTTGGAGCGGGATGCACCGCACCTCCGGTACTTCCGGCCGTTCCGGCAATCGCAACTCGAAAACGCTTCGCGTTTTCTCGAGCTCCTTCCCCGTTGGGGAAGTCGCTCACCTCACCCCCTCCCGGCCGTTCCACTCCCGAACCAGCCTCGCGTAGCAGCCTCGCACCTAACGGTGCTCATACTCCAGTTCTGCGAACTTTCGCACCTCGCAGATGTTCGCCTGCGCCTCCCGCGATCGATACACCGCTTTCCCCGTCCCGCAGACGTCGCACCGGCCGAGTTCGACCTTTGTCCGGGTAAACATTCGGTGGTCGAGGACTCCGGGCAGAGGCTGCGCCTTCGCCGGTCGTTTTGCCTTCCTCAAGCAGTCGTAGCAGAGGTAGAGCCCCCCGCCGCCTCACAACACCCGCGACGTCGGCCGGTGGCCGCAGATGTGGCAGGGCTCGTCCTTTACCGCCGGGAGGGGATGGAGTGAACAACGGGCCGAAGGGCCGGAGTTTGAGCACCGCCAGGTGCGAGTGCCGGGGTTGACCGGGACGAATGATTGCACATTTACACCCGTTTTCACATCTTTACACCCTGATTTACACCCCGAAAATCCGCCATATGGAGCCGGCTCCCAGATCGGCCGGCTATTATCCGGAATACCGGGTATGTTTTCACCGGTGCGGATCTCACGGACACCGGAAGTCGGGTCACCCGCTCCCGCAGGCAGGCTCTCCGTTCCCGGGAACCGGTGTAAATTACTCCTCTGATCGGTACATATCTCTGTACATATCTCTCCAATAGAGCAATCCCCACCATTATGACCGGAATCTTCGTTTACGCTTTTCCCGGATTGCTGGTGAAAACCGGGTGAAATTGTGAAATCATGAGGACCACCGTTCTGATCGTCCGGGTCTTCGTCCAGCCAGACCGTGGCACCGCTGCTCCAGGCCCGGTAGACCTCCGGGTCAAACGAGAAGTAGTGCTCCCGCCGCCGGACGGTCTCCCCGACCCCGAGCATCTCCCCGGTCACCGTTGCGTCGATGGAACTCACCGCCGGGCATTTCTCCAGCAGGCCGGCATACGCGGCCCGATTGTTGGTGTAACCGTGGAACAGCCGGTAGGTCTTCTGGTAGGAGAGGCCGAGGGCGCTCTGGAGTTGCCGGACGGTGAAGACCTCGACGCCCATCTGTGCCGCCGTTGCGAGCGCCGCCGCCTCGTTCTTCGTCAACTTCGTCTCCTGGCCCCCGGCAGCCCCCGAGAGAGCGCCGTAGAGGGTTGCAGCCGCCGCAAAGTCTTCCGGCCGGGC